>SMVB01109315.1_pt1 | contig 59900 bp, 64 predicted proteins | sample 2456461 | NCBI WGS metagenome assembly SMVB01 (sample SAMN11095934, study PRJNA526329) | marine sediment metagenome | biome: Marine sediment; feature: Surficial sediment; material: Deep marine sediment; isolation source: Hadal surficial sediment | place: Pacific Ocean | collected 2014-05 | depth...
CAGTAGATGAAGCTGGTCGCGGTTGCGGCGAGCGGATCATCTGTCTTTCGGCCCAGCAGCGAATAGGCGCCCCAGGCGATTCCAGCGATGGCCATCAGGGCCGCGCCGAGGGGATCGGGGGCCGTCACCCCTGGGGCCACCAGGAACACCAACCCTGAGATGGCGCACCCCAGGCCAACCCACGACCGGACGGCGAAGTGTTCGCCCGCACGCAGCGCCGAGCCGAACATCGTGAGTTGCACCGCGCCGAACAGGACCAGCGCACCGGTGCCGGCCGCCAGTGAAGTGTAAGCGAAGGAGAAAAACACCATGTAGGTGAACAGAAACGCCGCCGAACGTAATCCACCGGTGGCGCGCCGACCGTTTCGCCAGCGCGGCAGCATCAACAGACTCAGGGTCAACGCGCCGGACAACAATCGCACGGAGGTAAACGTCGCGGCATCGATCGATTCTCCGCCCAGTGCGAATCGGCACAACAACGAATTCGCCGCGAACGCCAGCATCGCGAGGCTCGTCAGCAGGAGGGTCTTCAGCGGTGGTTGTCGCGGCAACGCTAACGTTCCTTCGTCGTTATCTCGCCCACTTGCTCGCGCAATCCTACGACCGCTCAATTGTATTCTGCCTTATCAGCTCCACGTAGAGTGTCAGGTTAGTTCAACACTGAATCGGCATCCAGCCTCCTACCCAACAAATCGATGAAGGCGCGAACCTTGGCGGAACCGTGCCGGGCCTCCCGATGCACGATATGAATGGGTCTTGGCGGCGGCTCATACTGTTCCAGAATGATCTTCAATTCGCCGGATGCGAGTTGGGGCAGCTGCAAGGCAGGCAACTGCAAGTCTTGCGCGGTCAAGGTATTGTCGGGCGAACCCGACCATCGGGACTCAGCGCTGTCGACGCTGGAGCGAGAAGAGCAACGCCTGATGTGTCCTTGCGTATCGCGCGCGACCGGCGATCACCTGGTACTCGACATTTAGAGTCGTGAACAGGGGGAGTTTCGTCCGGCTCGCGTGGAGCTCAAAGAATAGCGCTAGCTCCTGAAGCCTCGCTTCGGCGGGCGAGTCAGAAGTTACTGGCCAGGCGTTGGGCATAGCCGTCGCGCGCCTCCAGAACCTGCTCCCAGGTCGTCTCGGCGGCCGCCCCCTCGAGTTGGGTGACCAGGATTTCCGCCACCGTCGCACCGGTATTCGCATCGAGTAACCGCGCTTCCATCTGCGCCGGACCGATGGGAGCACTCGCAAGCGCGCCACGTTTCGGTCGTTTCGCATAGACGTTGGTCAATGCAAGGTGCAACACGAGCGTTCCCGGACCGGCCCGATCGACCACATCCAATTTGACTGCCAGTCGCTGCACCATGCGTTCGCGTGCGGCGGCGGTGATCTCAAGCTCCTCGGGTCGAATGCCTTTGTACGCCGAGTTGGGGTCGTACCAGATCTCGACCGGGCTGACGACAACGCGATTGTACTCGGTGAGATCAATGTCCAGCGCTCGATACACGAAGACGCCAGTTCGGGCTCGCAGGGCGAATTGCCTTGCTCCGGCCGGAGTGTGGCTTACATTATGTCCTAGTTCTTGATTGCTATCAGCCGATACTCAATGTGACGTGACTGTGACAGTCTGAAGCTAGCCGGTGTACCCCCGGGGGACCAAAAACACGAACTCAAATAGGGGCGGACAACACGATTATGGATCAAACAACGAACCCTCCAGACGACGTCCTGCCTGTTTCCAATGTCGATGGTATCGCCTGGCCGGCACTACCGGCCCCGAATATAGGCACCTTGCTGTCGCTTGCCTACCAACTCGAGCGTTCGCAATGGTGGTCGACGGAGCGCCTCACCGCACTTCAGTTACTGCAGCTCGAAAAACTGCTCGCGCATGCCAAAAACACCGTTCCCTTCTATGCGGATCGGCTCAAACACATGGAAGTGCGGCCCGGCGAGATGCGCATGGATGATCTCAGGCAGATACCACTCCTCCGGAGATCCGATGTCCAGAACTCTGCGGATGCACTGAAATCGGGCGCCGTGCCAGTCAGTCATCTGCCCTTCCACAAGATATCGACGTCCGGTTCTACGGGCCGACCGCTCAACGCGCTTGGCACCATCGTCACGGGGATGTTCACTCGGGCCCTGACACTGCGTTGGTACTCATGGCTGAATCGAGATCTCAACTGCACGATGGCAGATGTTGGGCTTCCATTGGCCTCGGGAAGGCCAGGGCGGCGCCGTTGGGTGCCCGGGTTCAGCACCGGACCCTGGCTTACTCTGGGTGCAAACGAACCTCTGGAGCGGCAACTCCGCTGGCTATCGGCTGAAAACCCGCACTACATCCGCACGTTTCCATCGAACCTGAAAGCCCTGCTTGAGAGTTGTGAAAGAACTGGTGTTCGATTCCCTAACCTACGCGACGTTACGACCTGGGGGGAGGTGCTGGACCCCGGTCTGCGTGACTATTGCAGCCAGGTCTGGGGCGTACCGGTGTTCAATTCGTACGGCGCAAACGAGTTTGGCTATATCGCTCTGCAATGTCCGGATACCAGCGATCTTCATATCCAGTCGGAAACCCTAATCGTCGAGGTCCTCGACGACCAAGGGGAGCCTGCAGACGTCGGAAGCATCGGGAGAATGGTCGTTACTGACCTGCACAACTTCGCGATGCCACTGATACGGTACGAGCTCGGGGACTATGCGGTGATGGGCTCCGACTGTCCCTGCGGTCGGGGGTTGCCAATCATCGAACGGGTGTTGGGACGGTCACGGAACATGTTCGTATTGCCGTCGGGTGACCGGTTCTGGCCGATATTCTCGCAGGTGCTCGGCGAGCTACAGGAGGTCATCCCACGGCTTGTTCAGGTCCAACTGGTTCAGCAAAGCCGCCACGAGATCACAGCCCGCATGGTCGTATCGCACCCGCTCGACCCGAGCGAGGAAGCGAAGATAACCAGCGCGCTGGCCGAGGCGATGCGTGGAGCGTTCAAGATACGGCCGGAGTATGTTGATGAGATACCGCGCGCTGCTGGGGGCAAGTTCCTTGAAACGATATGCGAGATCGAGGAGCCTTAAAGACCATCTAGAAGTCGCCCGCGACGTGACGCGCTCACTTTTGACGTTGGCGCCTGCTTCGTCGCCCCCGCGCACCAGGACACCTACCTTTGATGCAAGCATTGGGCGTGCTGGACGAAATCTGCGGTGGCTTGGACGGTTACGATCACTTGATTACCTGCTGCTACAAGTTGCTTTGGGAGGGCCGGTACCCGCGTGTGTACACCGCTGTCAAACAACACTGCCCCACAGTTTGTGTACACACTTTGGGCTCGACCTGCACCTAAAAGCTGCTTATAAATCAACTAGATAACTTGTTCAGAAGGTTGTCTTCTGGTTCTTGCTTTGGTACTCCTCAGCGAAGCCGTAGACGTCTAAGGGTCCAGTTATTGGGCCCCTACGCATAAGAAGTTCGTAGCTGTAGCTACTCACGAAGAATTTCGGCGCGTTGGGCCCAGGCGAGCGCATCCTTGCGTAGGTGAAAGGTCTTCGAGACGCTAGTGTGCCCTCGGCGTCGGACTTGGACCTGCCAGCGACCGTTGCGTTGTCTCAGGGATGCCATTGAGAATTCTCCGTGTGACTGTGATGTGACACGAGAACTTCGGGCTGCGTGTTATGCTGGAGCTGGCCGGGTAATCGCCTTTAATATCAGTATGTTATTGGCGCGCCCGGCGCGATTCGAACGCGCGACCCCTGGCTTCGGAGGCCAGTACTCTATCCAGCTGAGCTACGGGCGCTTTGGGGGGGCGGATGATACGGCCGTGTCGCGGGGAGGTCCAGCGAGGCGCCGCGTGGGCCCTGACTCAACTCGCGGTTAGCGCCGCGCTTTCCTGCCACAGTCGTTCGCGCAACGCTTTATCCGTTGCGATATCAGCATAGCTTTCCGGTTCGCACTGATCGTAGTACTTCCCCGATGTCGACTGCAGCGCGGGATCGCTGGCGAGCATGATGCTGGTCTTCGCACCCTTCGCAACTTCGATGAAGAACAGGTTGATCACCGAGCGGACCAGCCAGGGCATGTCGCGCATGATGTCCGTTCGCACCGCGCCGGGGTGCAGCATGTTCGAGGTGACGCCGCTGCCTTCGAGGCGTTCGGCGAGTTCCACCGCGAACAGTACGTTGGCGAGCTTCGACTGTCCGTACGCCCCCTGAGCGTTGTACTTCGTTTCGCCCCGGAAGCTGTCGAAATCGAGCTTGCCGTTCTTGTGCAGTTTGGAGGTGACGGTGATGACGCGTGACGGGGCGCTTGCTTTGAGGCGGTCGAGCAGCAGGTTCGTCAGCAGGAAGTGCGCCAGGTGATTCACACCGAACTGAGCCTCGAAGCCGTCGTTGGTGAGCGTGAGTTTGGCGGGAAACGTACCGGCGTTGTTGATCAACACATCGAGGCGGTCATAGCGGTCGAGAAAGGTTGAGGCGAGCTTGCGCACGCTGGCCAGGCTCGACAGATCAACCGGAAGATTCGTAACCGACCCGTGGGCGCCGATTTCCTCCAGCGCGGCCGCGGTCTTTTCGGAGTCGCGGCATGCGAGGATCACCTCCGCGCCCAGCTTGGCAAGCTCGATCGCCGTGACTTTGCCGATGCCGCTGTTGCCACCGGTGATCAGGACGCGTTTGCCTTCCATGTTGTCTCCGTGTGGTGTGGATTCTACAAGCCGTACACACCTCGTTCGAAGGCTTCAGCCAGGGCCATGCAACGTGGATCGTAGAACGGCAACACCTGCATCAGGATGATTCCACCGATGCCCCGAACGGGGTCGCCCCAGAAGTGGGTGTTCAACAGGCCCGACCAGCTATAGCTGCCCCGCGAACGCAAGCCCTCGGCCCCTACGTTGTCGAGTTGGAATCCGAGCCCGAAGGTGTCGGCGCCTGCATTGATCGGGAAAGGCCGGGTCATGGCCGGGTTGCCTTCGGGTTGGGTTTCGACCGCGAGCGTGCCGATCTGGTTGTCGATCATGCGGGCGAAGGTCTCTGGTTGTAACAAAGGTGCTCCGCCGGCGAGCAGGCACTGCAGAAATCGCGCGTAGTCCGGCGCAGTGGAATGCATCCCGCCGTCGCCCATGACCGCGATCGGAAACAGTTCGGTGGGCTTCAGCCCGTCCATCGTCCAGACGTGGGGCGACGCCAGCTGCGATTCCTTTCCGGCGTAGTCGTACCCCGTGTCGGTCATGCCCAGTGGTGTAAAGATGCGCTCGCGGATGAACGTATCGAGCGGTTGACCACTCACGGCCGCGATGAGTTCGCCCAGCGCGCGGGCCGAGGGACCGTAGGTGAAGCGCTCTCCAGGATCGTGGAGCAACGGCGAGTGCGTGTCGAGGCCGAAGGGGCTCGGGTCGATGCTGAAAAGAAGCGGCGAGCAGAAAGCGTAGCCCATCCCTGAGGTGTTCGAGAGCAATTGCCGAATCGTGATGGCGCTGTGCGCGGGTCGGGTCGCGAGTTTTCCAGTCGATGCATTCCAGGACTCGATCACCTGCATGTCCTTGTAGTCCGGGAGATAGTCGGCCAGAGAGTCGCCCAGACCGATGGTGCCCGCTTCGATCAGCATCATCACTGCGACGGAGGTTACCGGTTTGGTCATGGACATGATGTTGAACAACGTGTCGGTCTCAATCGGAGTCTCGGCATCGGTGCGCATGCGACCGAATGCACCCTCGTAGATGATCTCCGAGGCGGTCGTTGCGAGGGCGACGACGCCGGGTAGTTCGTGGCGATCGACGGCCGCTTGCAGGGTGGTGTCTATGTCGGTGCTCACACGCCGCTGGCTCCAGTTTCTTCCCTGCTCATGCGCTAGTCGAACAGCGCCAGCCGTGTGGGATCGTTGGCGAACTCGAACGCCGCGGTTAGATCCTGTTCGATCACACGCCCGCGCGACAGCGGTGGGAGTTCGTCCAGGCCGAAAAAGCCGACGTCGGTTGTTTCGGGCCCCGGTGCCGGGTCGTTCGAGTCCAGCTTCTCGCAGCAAAAGAACAGTTTGTAGAAGTCGCGAGCGTCCGGATCGTAGCCGTGTTTGGCCTTGTGACGAATTCCGTACAGGCCGGTCGTGCTCACTTTGATGGAGGCTTCTTCCCAGACTTCCTTGACGACGTTCTCGCTCGCGGAAATGCCCACTTCGGCATAGCCGCCAGGCAGCGTCCAGAGCCCATCGCTTGCTTCTTTGACCAGCAGGATCTTCTCGTGCTCGATGATTGCGCCACGCACGTCGATCTTCGGCGTGGCGTAGCCCTTGGCGAAATCCGACACCAGCGACTCGATTCGCCGGATCGGAATGTTACCCAGGGCGGCGAGCATCTCGTTGGCGATGCTCGCGACATCCTGATAGCGCTCGCGGTCGTATTGCTGCTTGCTGAAGAACAGACCCGTGGAGGCGATGCCTTGCAGCCGTTTTGCCCAGGTCAGCCATTGATCTTCCATGGCGGGAGTATAGCCGGGCCGCGACGAACTACCCCGCAATTGCAACGAACGTACGCGGGGAGAGGGCTAGTCCCGCGCTTCGCGGCGCTCCTGAAAGGCATCGTACTCGTCGCGATCGATGAAGCCGTTGGCGTTGCGGTCGAGGTCGCTGTAGCTGTCGTGGCGGCTGATCTGCAAGGCAATCTCGGCCCGGTTCAGCGCATCGTCACCGTCACTGTCCAAACGATCGAATTCTGTCGCGGGTCGAGCCGACGACTTCGGCGCTTTGGTCCGGGTCGGTGAGGGGGCCGGCGTAAACGGTTCCAGTCGGTTCTGAATAGTGCGTTCGCCGGGCGACAGAAACGCGGTTCGCAATCCATCGGTGATCGAAGCGGTACCACTTTCGGCGACCGGCGGTTTGGTGTCAGCCGCTGACTGGTAGCGCTCCGCCAACCCGGGGGGTATTGACGCGATCGCGCGCGAGCGGACGATCTCGGCCTGTGCCGGCCACTGGTCGTCGGCGAACCTGGATGCGTTACGCAGCGCATCGTCGTCCGCGTGAAGAATCAGTACGCCTTTGACACCGGGAATGGGGCGCAGTGCATCAGCATCGACGGCGATGAGGTTGCGCTCAATCAGAAAACTCCCGACGGAAATCACCACAAACGCGATCTTCCCGGTGTTCTGATCGATAGCGAAGTCCTGGACTCTGCCGAGGTCCTGGCCGTCTGGGGTACTCACGGCACGTCCCAGCCAGTCGGTGGCCTTGTGCATGCCGGGGCTAGCGCCTGCCTGTTGCACGGATTGCCCGTTGGCGGTCAGCGCAAGCACACAGCCACAAGCGATCAATAGGGGTCGCAAGACGAGTTTCATGGGCGTACAGCCTCCCACTGCTTTCGGTTGACCCTCGAAGGCTCCGTCCCGCCAGGGTGGGTCAGTTAGGATGGCGAACCTGGCGGTGGAATACAAGTTAGCGCCTCTTCACGTCAGAGGTCGCGTCAGGCGGGGACTTTGCGAGCCGTCAGCTCAGGCCGAGTGCCTGTGCGGTCTCTTCGATGAACCGAACAGTGGTGTCCTCGGGCGACCCGCCGCCAATCGGACGTGGCAGCAGCACCAGACGCCCCACGCCGAGATCTTCGAAGCGTTTGACGGCATCGGCATCGACGATGCCACGGGGCGTGACGGAGATGGAAAGCTCGCCCAGTGACGCGGGGCGATCGACGTCGGACGCCGCGGCGCGCAGCCCTTCGATGGACGCGCCGGCCGCTTCCACCGTTTGATTGAAGCCGTACCAGCCGTTGCCCTGCCGGACGGCGCGCCGATACGCGAGGGGCGACATGCCACCGACAATCACCGGCGGGTGGGGCGACTGAACCGGCCCCGGGCTCGACTGAATGCCCTTGAACGATGTGAACTTGCCGTCGAACTCGGGCTTTTCCTGGGTCCACAGTGTGCGGATCACTTCGATGTGTTCGCTGGTGCGGGCGCCGCGCTCTTCGTAGGGCACGCCAATGGCGTCGAATTCGCCCTTCACGTAGCCGACGCCGACACCGAACAGCAATCGGCCCTTCGACAGCACGTCGATGCCGGACAATTCCCCCGCCAGCACCACCGGGTTGCGTTGCGCCAGCAGGATGATGCCGGAGCCGAGCTTGATCCGTTCCGTGACGCCCGCAGCAAAGGATAGAGCCGCTACGGTGTCGAGCATCGGGAATTCCGGGGGGATCGGCGAGGGTGGTGCCTGGGGATCGATCGCGACGACGTGCTCACCGGTCCACGCGGATTCGAACCCGCACGCTTCGAGGGTGGTGAGTATCCGACGCATGGAGTCGGGTACGCACAGGGGTCCGTTGTTGAACCCGAAATAGCCGATCTTCATGAGTCAGTCCTCACCGACGACGATCATCGCGTCGCGTAAAGCGCTGAGCTTAACCCGAAATCTATGCGCTGGGAGCCTCGTACTCGGTGTCGTGCTTGAAGAACCACTCGTGGCCTTTCAGCATGTAGTCCCAATACATGATCGGCAGTCCGGTCTTCTTCACCCACCACATGGTGGCGCGCTCCTTGCGCGGATCGAGCGGGAACGTAGGCGTTACCTTGCCGCCATAGATGAACTCAGCGAGGATCACTTTGCCGTAGGCGGTGGTCAGCGGGCAGGAGCCGTAGCCGTCGTAACCTTCGTCCAGTTGCCCGCCGTCCAGCAGATGCAGCAGATTGCGCACTACCACGGGCGCCTGTTTGCGTACTGCCGCGGCGGTCTTCGAGTTGGGGGTGGAGCCCGCGTCGCCCAAACTGAACACGTTCGGGTAGCGCGTGTGCTGCATCGTGTGCTGGTGCACGTCGACGTAACCGCCCTCGTTGGCGAGCGGACTCGATTTGATCGCGTCCGGGGGACTTTGATACGGCGTGACGTGGATCATGTCGAAATCCATGGTCAGCTGTTCACCCTCGTGCTCACCGCTTAGCACGTCGAAGGTCGCCGTCTTGCTGTTGCCGTCGACGGCTACCAGGTTGGTCTGGAAGTGCACGTCGATGCCCCAACGCGCGGCCACCTTGTCGAGTTCCGCGGCAAACAGCGGGACGGCGAACATGGCCGCGCCGTGGGTCAGAAAATGCAGCTTGCAGCTATCGAGGATGCCGCGCCCCTTGAGGTGGTCGGCCCCAAGGTAGGCAATCTTCTGCGGCGCGCCCGGGCACTTGAACGGCAACGGCGACTGGGTGAACAGCACCGTTGCCCCCGTATCGAGCCCCTTGAGGCAACTCCAGGTGTATTCGGCCTGGTCGGGCGAGTAGTTGCTGCAAACGCCGTTGCTGCCGAGGGTCGCGCTCAGGCCCTCTATCTTCTCCCAGTTGAGTTCCAGGCCCGGACACACTACGAGGTAGTCGTAGGTGACGGAATCGCCGAAGGCGAGTGTTACGGCGTTGCCGTCCGGATCGAAGCTCGCAGCGGCGTCGTGAATCCAGGTGACACCGGGCGGGATCAGCGTGCGTTCTTCGTGACAGGTTTTGCTCAGTTGGTAGACGCCGGCCCCGACCAGGGTGAAGGCAGGTTGATAATAGTGCTGCTCGGACGGCTCGACGATCGCGATGTCGAGCGTTCGCCCTCCGGGCTTACGGCGCAGGCTGGCAGCGACCGTAATACCCGCGGCGCCGCCGCCGATGATCAGAATCTGATGGTGCTTCGACGTGGTCATGGTTCCCCCTTATCCAGCGTGGTGTGCTAGAGATCTCTGAATGGAAGGGCCAGGCGCGACCATTGAATGAGGCCGCCCGCAACATTGGCCACTTCCTCGAATCCTGCGTTCAATAGAATCTCCGCGGCCATCGACGAGCGTTTACCGGACTGGCACACGGTGACGATGGGGCGGTCGTGCGGTATCTCGTCGAGTCGCTTGCGAACTTCGTCCAGCGGAATCAGCGCCGCTCCGTTCAGATGCCCGAGTTCGCCATCGAACTCTTCCGGACTTCTGACGTCGAGGACGTACAGCTGATCGAGGTGCCGGGCGACCCAGTCGGGACGGATCTCCGGTATCCCGGCAAAGGTCACCGTCACCGGCCCCCAGGTGATTTCTTCCGGCAGCGCATCGTGGTCCGGACGGCCGCACTTGAGGTTCGACGGCACGGCGATATCGATCAGCTTCGGATGCGCGAGCCCCAGGTTGTCCATGTAGCCAACGAAGTCTTCCTCCTTGGCCTCGCCGCCGATCCGGGGATTGAAGCGCTTCTCTTCGGCCACGGTGGAGACGGTCCGGCCGAAATAGTCGTGACCGGGATATATCAGACAGTCCTCAGGCAACGTGAAGATCTGCTCGCGGATGCTTTGCCACATGATGTGCGCGCTGCCGCCCTGGAAATCGGTACGCCCGGCGCCGCGGATCATCAGGCAATCGCCGGTGAAGGCCATAGTCTCGTCGTTAGTCACATAGGTGATGCAGCCATCAGTGTGCCCGGGTGTGGCGCGCACCTGCAGGGAGCAATCCCCATAGGCGAGGACATCGCCGTGGTCCACCAGCACGTCCACGCCTTCGGCACCGGCGTGTTTGGACATCACGATTTCGGCGCCCAGGACCTTGGCCAACACCCATGCGCTGGTGACATGATCGGCATGCACGTGGGTGTCCAATACGTACAGGATGTCCAGCTGCAGTTCGCGGATCAGGGCAGTGTCTCGGGCGTGTTGCTCGAACACCGGGTCGATGATTACCGCCTGGTGGCTCTGTTCGCAGCTAAGCAAATAGGTGTAGGTCGACGAGACCGGGTCGAACAGCTGGCGAAAGATCATCGCGTTCCCCCGAATGCGACGCAGCCGACAGACAAGGGAGTCTAGCGCGGGAGCAAAGATTTGGACATCCATCATCTTTCGGGACACCCATCATCTCTGTGGTGTTCGGTGAGATGATAAACGTCGAGATATTTGCCATTTTGGCGAGGGTCGAACGGATGAGCGAAATCGAGGCGAGCGGGCCGAATGAAGCCCAGATTGAATACTGGAACAGTTGGATGGGGGAACGTTGGGTTCAGAACCAGGAGGATCTGGATCAGTTGTTGGCACCGCTCAGCGAAGCAGCGATCAGCGCGGCCGGTGTACGTCGGAACGAGCGGGCACTCGATGTCGGCTGCGGCTGTGGGGCGACTTCGCTGGTGATGGCGGACCGGGGCGCCATCACAACTGGAATCGATGTTTCCCGGCCTATGCTCGAGCATGCGCGCACCCGGGCCGAAGGCCGTTCGAACCCGGAGTTCGTATTGGCTGACGCGGCACTGCATGAGTTCAATGGTGACTTCGATTTACTGTTCTCGCGCTTTGGGGTGATGTTTTTCGTGGAACCGGTTGCGGCGTTTGCCAACCTGCGGAGCGCGTTGCGGTCTGGCGGACGTGTGTGCTTCCTTTGCTGGCAGCCGGCGGATCGCAACCCCTGGGTGTCGGTACCCATGGCCGCGGTACTGCCGTTCCTGCCACCCTCGGAGCCGGTGGATCCGAGGGCCCCCGGACCCTTCGCGTTCGGGGATGCGGATTACGTGAGCGACATTCTGACGCAGGCTGGGTTCGATGACGTACAGGCAGCGCCCTTGGAGCGCCCGCTTTCACTGGGCCAGAACGCCACGATCGCCGCGGAGTTTGTCACCCGCATTGGCCCGGTGAGTCGGGTGCTGGTGGACCTGGACGAGGCGCGTCGTAATGAGCTGGTGGCTGAAGTACGGACAACGTTGAGCCCGTACGAGCGTGCCGAAGGCGTCGCGCTGGGCGCTGCCTGCTGGATCGTCACCGCGGTCAATCCGTGAGATAGGGCCGACGATAACGCTGGCTCTGTCGTGATCTGCGTCGGACTCGCCGTAAAAAACGCACTACTCTCAAGGCGCAGGTAAACCATTGGAGGAAGAACTATGGCCGCACAGTCCTTTGCCGAACGGGATCGGGTACTGCTTGTCGCCAACGGTATCGGTTTGTGGATTACGGCGGTGCTGGTCGGCTGGATGTACATGTTCATGCTGCTCGGTGAGATCGAGTTGTTTCCGCTGATTCCTTCGATCGACGTGCAGATTCCGGGCGAAGCACGGGGTTGGAACATGGCGCACCTCGAAGGCGTCACCAACGGTCTGTTGCTGATGGCGATTGCAGCCATTGCGCCGCTGCTGGTACTCGGTGCGCGGCAACGACGTTGGCTGTTCTGGTCAGCGGTGGTCACTGGTTGGGGTTTTACCGTCCCGGCCTGGGCGAACGCGCTTGCGGGAACCAGGGGGCTCGCCTTCGACGGTGGTCCGTTTGAGGGAGGCATCGCAAACAGCGTCATCTATCTGAGCGGCTGGCCCCCGGTGCTTGCCGTGCATTTGGTATTCGCGCTGCTGGTGCTTGGTGTGATTCAGAAGTTCAAATCGCTGGCGGACGCCTGAATCTGTCGGCGAATGCGCCCGCGGAAATCAAGCAAGACCATAAGTACGGCGACGTAAAGCATCTGTTTATACTGGTACGTTCCCAGGTGATTCCAGGATGAAATCGATGGCGGAAGCGACAGTCAATGGCGTGCGGTTGGTCTACGAACAGCGTGGTGAGGGCACGCCCCTGCTGATGATCTGTGGCACAGGGCAGACGGCCGCGATGTGGGAGCTGGGCAATCTACTGACAACGATCCAGGACGCCGGCTGCTCAGTGGCGACCTTCGACAACCGAGGAATCCCACCGTCGGAGTGCCCGGAGCCGCCGTGGACCACCGGGGACATGGCGGACGATGCCATCGCCCTGATCGAGCATCTCGAGATCGGCCCGTGCCATTTGCTGGGTGCATCACTGGGCGCGAACATCACCCAGACCGTGGCACTGAAGCGGCCGGATCTGGTGCGTTCGGCGATTTTTCAGGTCGGTGGCGGCAACTTCACGCTGGCGGCGCGGCTGATGCTCGAAGGACATCTCGAACTGATGAACCAGGGTATAGAACTCCCGAAAGCTCTGGGGCAGGCGACGATGCTGGATTCCGCGTTGACTGCAGCGCAGCGCCAGGACGATGCGACGGTCGAACAGATACTGGAAGTGACGGCAGGATTGACGTCATCGTTTGGCCCCGGCGGGCAGCAAGGTCAAACCGGGGCGAATGTCGCCTGGTCCAAGGAAGATCATTTGGCCGAGCTGGCCGACATGTCCGTGCCGTGTCTGGTGCTCGCCGCAGAACACGACGTGTTTTTCCCTCCCGCCAACCTCAAACGTGTCGCGGAGACGATACCGGATGCCCGGTATGTGGAGATACCCGGGTCGGCGCACATCACGACTGACCCTGCGGGGGCCAAGGTGATCACCGATGCGGTCCGCGAGTTCCTGAGCAGCCAATGATCAGCCCAAACACGTGAATATCGGCGCGCTGCCGGGCGGGCTTGCGAGGCTCGAGTTCGACAATCGCTTCACCTGCGAGCTGCCGGCCGATCCCGAGACGGACAACACGCGCCGCCAGATTCGGGAGGCTTGTTATTCGCGCGTGCTGCCGACCACGGTTGCCGCGCCCACGTTGGTTGGATATGCCCGCGAAGTGGCCGAGGCGTTGGGGTTGTCGGAAAAAGATTGTACCTCCGAGGCGTTCGCGGCGATCTTCACCGGCAATCGCCTGTTGCCCGGCATGGACCCCCACGCCACCTGCTACGGCGGCCATCAGTTCGGCACTTGGGCGGGCCAGTTGGGCGACGGCCGGGCAATCATTCTCGGGGAGGTGGTAAACGCCGCGGGTGAGCGCCATGTCCTGCAGTTGAAGGGCGCGGGACTCACGCCTTATTCACGTAGCGCCGACGGATTGGCCGTGTTGCGCTCCTCGGTACGCGAATTTCTGTGCAGCGAAGCCATGCACCACCTGGGTGTACCGACCACGCGCGCGCTCAGCCTGACCCTGACGGGCGAGCAGGTGATGCGCGACGTGCTCTACGACGGTAATGCCGCGCTGGAACCGGGTGCGGTCGTGTGCCGGGTTGCGCCGTCTTTCACGCGGTTCGGACATTTCCAGATGCTGGCCGCGCGCCAGGAACACGCCCTGCTGAAGACGTTCCTCGACTACACCATCGACACCGACTTCCCGCACCTCTCGAGAGAGGTGCCGGAGAAGGATCGCTACCTCGCCTGGTTTGTGGAGGTCAGTCGTCGCACGGTGGAAATGGTGGTGCACTGGATGCGCGTCGGCTTCGTCCACGGCGTGATGAACACGGACAACATGTCGGTGCTGGGACTGACGATCGACTACGGCCCCTACGGATGGCTTGAAGACTACGACCCCAACTGGACGCCCAACACCACGGACGCGGCCGGCCGGCGCTATCGATTCTCCCACCAACCGGCGGTGGCGCAGTGGAATCTGGTGCAGCTCGCAAACGCAATTCTCCCCCTGATCGACGAGGCAGCGCCTCTGGAACAGATCTTGAGTGATTTCCAGGAGCAGTACGTGTCGCTGTGGCAGACGATGATGGCCGCCAAGCTGGGCCTGCAACGCTTCGAACCAGACACGGATGCGGACCTCTTCACCGAACTCGACGTGGTGCTCCAACTCACCGAAACGGACATGACCTTGTTCTATCGGCGTCTCGCATCGATTGATGTGGACGGTTCGGGAGCCGACGCGCTCGAGGCCTTGTTGGACGCGTACTATCAACCGGAAGAACTCCAGGGCGAGGTGCGTGATCAGATCGAAGCGTGGCTGACGAGTTATCTCGGCCGTGCCCGGGCGGACGCGCGCGAGAGAGATGAACAGCGCAACGCCATGAATGCGGTCAACCCCAAGTACGTGCTGCGCAACTACCTTGCGCAGCTCGTGATCGACAAAGCCGAACAAGGCGACTACTCGATGGTGTACGAGGTGCTGGAGCTGCTGCGCCGGCCCTACGATGAGCAACCTGAACACGAACAGTTCGCGGTGAAGCGGCCCGATTGGGCGCGGTCCCGGGTAGGCTGCTCGCAGTTGTCCTGCAGTTCCTGAATCACCTCAGGACCATTTGGTCTGTCTGATGAAGGATCCTACGCAGCCGCGAGGAATGTTTCGCATCGCGCTCGCGATGAATCCTCGTTCGGAATGGCCGCACACAGGTCGTTTACCGCGGTCCGAATCGCGTCCAGTTGCGCGTCGTAGTCGCCGTTGGAGTTCCATTCGAGAAGCTGCTCTTCGAGCTGCGTGATGCGCCGCGCGGTGCGGTGGTAGAACACGCCGACACTACGCTGGAGCTCTTCGAACAGGTTCACGGTCTGTGCTTCGATGGTTGCGGCATCGCCGGGCGTGAGTCTGATCAGGCCGGCGACGTAGTTTTGGCCCCATTGGAAACGCGTTGCCGGTCCGCGCGAGCCCTCGTGAGCGCGTTTCAGCCAAGCGAGTGCTGCGGCGCTGTTGCCATCCTCCTCCGCCAGTTCCGCAAGTCCGCTCATAAAGTAATAGGGCTGTTTCGAGCGCTCGATTTCGCGCAATAGCAGCGCCTCGGCGTGGTCGTCCAGTCCGGCGGCGATCAGCACGTTGGCGGCGGCGTTGATCACCGCCTGGCGCTCATGCGGTGTCGTGGTTGTCGCGTCCGCCCAGGCTACCCGGGAAAGGATTTCCGCTTCCAGTGCGTCTGAAACAGGCGCGTCAGGGTCGTCGATCTGCTCGAGACTGCGCTTGCCCATGCTGGCATACAGGCGATCGGTGGGGAACGCCTCTTCATCGGCGGCAATCAGATCGAACGCGCTGCGCAACGCGTCGACCAGTGCAGTTCGCTCGACGCTCTTGGGGTCGGTGAACGTTGCCGCGAACTCGTCGCCGAAGCGAATCAGTGTCATTGCATTGCTCCGGATGGCATCCGGGTTCGCAAGAATCACGATCAGTTGGGCGAGTGCGACCTGTTGGTCATCCATCGACAACGGTACCGGGTTGTCGTCGCGGGCTGCCGCGCGCACGGCGTATTCGAGGTATAGAAGATCCAGCCGCGGTCCATCCGGGTGGTCTTTGCCGCACTGCTGCGCGGCGGACCGAAACAGCAACGTGGAGTCCTGCTCCGCCAGAATCCGGTCGTTGTCCTGCTCCCAGGAGTAGTAGGCGAAGAGCGTGCAGTCGCGTGCATCGGGTGGTTGGCCTGCGGCGATGCTGAGCGCGATGTCGGTCAACGGGCGCAGGCTGCTCATCGCCAGGTCCAGCACTTCGGCAAATGCTTGAATATCGATCCCGTTGGGAATGCGGGTGATCTCCTGGCCGCCAGGCGAGAAGACGATCATCGTGGGATAGCCCATCACGGCGAACTGCTCCCCGTAGCGCTGCGCATCTTCGGTATCGCCATCCAGGTAAACGGGGATGAACAGCTCGGATCGCTCCCGAAACTCCCGAGTCTTGAACACCGTCGCCTTGATCGCGTGACACGGCGGGCACCACTCCGCGCCCCAGTACAGGAAGAGGGGCTTGTTCTGTTCGGCCGCCAGCGCGAAGGCACCCTCGACATCGCCGTTCAGCCACTGGATGCCGGTACCGTCATCGAAGTACTCGAGGGTCGGGGACGATGGGGTGGGTGCGTTGCCCGACTCGCTGCATCCGCCAAGGGAGAGAAGCAGCCACGTGACGCAGACCACGATCGCCGCCCTGAATCGGATCACGCCTGAAATTTCTTGCTCAACGCGAATGAGGGGCCTCCTTCGCAGTAAGCATAGACCAGAACGTGGCTCCTTTACTCTCGACGAATCGCTGCCCAGGGTGACCTCATTGAAAAACAAGGAATTGGACATCCATCAAAGTTTGGGACACCTATCGTCGCCCGGGCCACCTAGCCGGATCGACATCCAGACCCAATATCGCCATCACTGGGTTGACGCTATTGAAGGGCTGCCGAGCTTCGGGTGTTTCCGCCGCCGGACGTACTGATGGACAGTATTTAGCTGGGGCTTCGTCCGTGGCCGCCCCGCTCGCCTCTGCGAGCCCTCGCTGCAGTACGCTCCTCGTCGCTCATCGACTTCCAACGTCTGCGCATCTCGGAGCGCTTTGCGTCGGGTTCCTCGGCGCTCATGGATTCCCATCGGCCCCGCATTTCCCGATGTTTCGCCTCACGTTCCTCCGGCGACATCGTTTCCCACGCCGCGCGTCGCTGTTCCTGGGATTTCTGGTCGCCGTGAGCAAGAACGGGCATGCAGATGAACGCCAATGCAAGCGCAACACCCGCGCTGAGGTTTCTTGTTAGTGATCCGGAAGCAGTAAACATCTTCAAAGGTCCTTATCGTTGTCTTAGACCCTATAACGCAGCATGTGGATACTGGTTGACCTTGATGACGTTCGCTCAGATCGACCGATGTGGCCCCCGTGGCGCCAGCCGCCCGCGCCCGGGAACTGCAGTGATCTCACCCGCCTCTGCTACGACTTCTCCGCGGCTGATCGTCCAGCGGGGCCAGCCCGTGACTTTCCAACCGTCGTAGGGGGAGAAGTCAGAGCGACTGTGCATCGACTTGCCGTCGACGGTTCGGGTGGCGTGCGGGTCCCACACCACCAGGTCGGCGTCCGCCCCGACGGCGATGGTGCCTTTGCGCGGATACAGACCGAACAGCTTGGCGGCGTTGGTGGACGTCACCGCAACGAACTGCTCGAGGCTCAGGCGACCGCTGTGCACGCCCGATGAGTAGAGCATCGGCAGGCAGGTCTCCAGGTCGGCGACCCCTTGTTTGAACTCGGCCGGGTTATCGACCGCTTCCAGCTTATCGGCCAGCATCCACGGTGCGTGGTCAGTCGCCAGGGTATCGATTCCACCCAGTTGCAAACCGGCCCACATCGCATCCACGTCGACGGAATCACGCAGGGGCGGCGCCCCGGCGTACTTCGCACCTTCGGCTTCGTCGAAACGCTCGCGCGTGAGGTGTAGATACAGCGGCCGGGTCTCTACGTAAATTGGCAAACCACGACGGCGTCCGTCGCGACACGCAGCCAGCGCCCGTTCGCTGGAGAGGTGCACCACGTACACCGGACAGCCCGTCGTCTCCGCGAATCCCACCGCGCGTTGGGTCGCAACCACTTCGGCCTGCAACGGCCGCGAATCGGGGAAGTAGCGCGCCTCGGTGTGGCCGTCTGCAAGCAGCAACTTGCAGCAGCAGTCGATAATGGCTGCGTCTTCGCAGTGAATCAACGAGATGCCGCCGGCTGATGCGACCCGCTGCATGGCGTCGAGATACGCGGGAACGTGTTTGTCGAATCGATGAAATGACAGAAAGATCTTGATGGACGTATGGCCCTGCGCATGCAGCGGCGCGATGCTTTCAAGGTTCTTCTCGTCCGGATCCATCAGTACCGGGTGCAGGAAATAGTCTGTCAGGGCCATGCGGTCGGCTTCCGCGCTGTCGTGCGCGATCGCGTCGGCGAGCGTTTCGTTGTGCCCGGGAAAGCTGATGTTGCCGATGCTGGTGATTCCGCCGGCCAGCGCCGCACGCGTGCCGCTTTCGAAGTCGTCGACCCATGCCCAACCCTCGGCTTCACGGGTGGGTGGCGTCAGGTGCACGTGGGGGTCTATACCGCCGGGCGTGATGATCAGTCCGGATGCGTCGAGTTCCCGCGGGGCTTTCATCGGCCCGCCGAGTTGGACGATTTCTCCGGCCTCGATACCGATATCGACCCGCGAACTGCCACCCACGGTTACGGCTGTTCCGTTGCGAATTACCAGGTCCATGTCAGGTGCTTCTTCGGGAGGGAGACCTGACCATAGTAGAACTCGGCGCATTAGGGGAGCCCGCCGACTCCGTCGCTGTGTTGGAATTGTGAGACACTCGAAGGCACCACGCACGAGGAACATAGGACGCTTGCAATGCAGTTGGACGGAAAAATCGCCGCGATCACGGGTGGTACAGCCGGCATCGGTCGCGGAATTGCCGAGGCATTTCTTGCCGAGGGGGCCAGCGTCACGCTGATGGCGCGCAATGAAGAGAAGGGCCAACGTGTGCTGGACGAGTTGGGGGTGGGTGAACGTTGCCGCTTCATTCGCGGTGATGCGATGGTGCAGGCAGATGTGGAAAGGTTTGTCGATGCCACGATAGACCAGTTCGGCCGGATTGACGTGCTGGTGAACAATGCCGGTGGCGCAGGGGACATGCAGCCGGTGTACCAGTTGTCTGACGAGGAGTTCGATAGTTGCATGAAATGGAACGTCTATTCGACGTTCTGGGCGAGCCGCCGCGCGCTGCAGTCGATGATCGCGCAACAGTGGGGACGCGTAATCAACATCTCCTCCACTGAAGGCAAGGTTGGTAAGCCGGTGTTCACGGCCTACACGACGGCGAAACACGCGGTCAACGGCATGACCAAATCCATGGCCCAGGACGTAGGCACGATGGGCGTTACGGTGAATGCGATCTGCCCCGGGTTGGTGATCACGGACATCGTCAAAGACAACGGTCCTGCGACCGCCAAGTCGATGGGCCTGAGCTTCGATGAGATGGTGGATCTTTTCGCCCAGGAATCCGCCATCAAACGGCCTAACACGGTCGAGGAGGTTGCGGCGATGGCGGTGTTGCTGGCGTCCGACGCCGGTGCCGGAATCACCGGTGCCACGCTGAGTGTCGATGGTGGGAGCGCGCCCTACTAACCTGCGAACGGCGGATCGCTACTGCGACGCTGGATGGGTGGAATACTAACGTACACTTGGCCGTTGCTGGAATGAGGGCGAACCATGATCACGCTGTATGGCCGACGCTCTTCCTGCAACGTGCAGAAAGCGATGTGGGTGTTGAACGAGCTGGACGTGGCCCATGAGCACATCGAACTGGGGGGTGATTTCGGCGGGCTCGATGCGCCGGAGTTTCTGGCCATGAACCCCCACGGTCGCGTGCCTGTGCTGCGCGACGACGATGTCGTGGTTACCGAAAGCGATGCCATCGTGCGCTACGTCGCCGCCTGTTACGGGGAAGGCGTTTTGTGGCCAACGGATCCAGCGCAGCGGGCGGCCATCGATCAGTGGCTCGGCTGGACCACGACGACCTTGCAACCACCGTGGATCGAACTTTTCTGGCGCCTGGTGCGAACGCCCGTCGAGAAGCAGAATCCCAAGTTGATAGCACGGCTGACGGCTGCATCGATCGCCCAGTTCCAGTCACTCGAGGCGCAACTCGTGCACCATGCCTACATTGCGGGCGAAGCGTTCAGCCTGGCCGATATTCCGGCGGGCATGACGCTCTATCGGTGGTTCGAGATGGAGATCGACCGGCCCGCCATGCGGCATGTAGAGCGCTGGTACGAAGCGTTGCAGGAACGTCCGGCGTACCAGGCGTCGATCTGCATTCCGTTTCCGGAACTGGTCGGTAAACTGGAATACTAGGAACAACGGTAAAGCGTAAGGGGGCGACCAGGTCACGCGCATGGCCAGGATCTGGAACGCTCCCTGGGCTCTGAACGAGTTGAGCTGGTCGTAACTGCGGGAACCTGGCATGGCCGATTCTGGTGTCTACGTGTTCGAGCGGGTCCAGGGACCGGGAAGGACTTCGCGGGAAGTGCACGACGCCACGAGGTCCACGGTGCAAAGCGAACTGGATGCGTGTGGGGGCCATCTGTGGGGTGAATTCAACGGGCTCTTCGGGGTGGGGTCCAACGAGCGGTTTGTGGTCAGTTGGGTTCCGGAAGACGCGCTGGAGGGCACGAGCTTGATGTGGTCTTCGGCGCCCGACATCGCTGTGCTCGAGCGGCATGTTCTGGTCCCAACCGTCAGGCCGTCGAGCCCGCAACCCCTGTCGGAACCAGGGTTGTACGTGTTCCGTTTCTTTGTTGTCGACAATGTATCGGTCGATGAAGTGACGCGATTGTCGCAGGAGGCGTGGACCACCTTCGAGGCGACCAGCGACTACCGCGCCGAGCCAAAGGCATTGTTCTGCCAGGCGGACCGCGACGCCGAGCGCGGGGTGATGCTGCTGGTGACCTGGTACGACGGCTTCGGATCCTGGGAGACGTCGAGACAACCGGCACCGGCGGCGCGCGAGAATTTCCTGCGCCGTCACGAGTTGACCCATGGCACCATCGCGTATGCAACGCGTCTGGTGATCGGCGAACCGTAGTCTCGGCTCACGCCGAGGCGGCTTCAGCGAACCCGGGTCAGCGGTAGAATATGTGGCCGCCGATTCGTACGGTGCGATCGCGGCTTCTCAACCAGGGTGATTTGATTGCGGTGCTGTGAAAGAACAGCGCGCCGTGCGTCGGATCCTTCGGACGCACTCGAAGCATATAGTCGGCGGTGGTGAGTGCGGTGTTCCATTGCGGACGAGCCCGCGGCACGTCGCTCTTGCCATCGCACCACCACGAGAACTGGCAGGGCGGCGATTCGCCTCCTTGCCTGACCACCGCGCAAGCGCGGTTGGGAAAATCACGGCTCGCCACCCGGTTCAACACGACCGAGCCGACGGCGAGCATGCCGCGCTCACCTTCGCCGCGGGCTTCCCAGTACATCGCAAGCGCCAGGCATCGTTGTTCCGCGGCGTCGACCTGGCGTGAACTCTCCCGCGTGGCACGGGTAGACGGGGTGGATGCGCAACCGGCGATCAGCGCCGAAACCAGAATGATTGCAACGTAATTTTGCATGGGTGCCATGACCTCGGGGTCATCGTAGATGAGCTATAGCGCGGATTAACGCGACCCCGGTCACAACTTCGTGCGCGCGGTGCGGCGTTCAGGGTTCAGACAGTTTCGATTCATTCTCGGTTCAGGCGCCACAACGCATTCTGACGTCGCATCCTGCTGGAAAAGGACCAGACGATGAATACAGCCAGACAATCTGTTGTTACCAGAGACGTTGCGCTCAGACACCGCGCGAAATGGCTTGCCACGGCGGGGCTTGCGTTGAGCCTGACGATTCCGTTGAGCGCCAGCGCCGGCCACGATGGCGACGCGGCAATCAACCTGCTGGTCGGCGCGACGGTCGCCTACGCGCTGATCGACGCAGTGGACGGGTTCGACAACGATCGGAACCGGCGCCATGGCGGCGGTCATCGGCGCAAGCATCGCTCTGCCCGGCACGACGATGCGCATCGCTATTTCCGCGGCGGTTATCGCCACGGCGATTACCACTGGCGTCACTATCTGCACCAGGAGCGCCACCATCGCGGGCATGCGCTCCGACACGGCTACCGGCACGCCTATGAGCATCAGCCACGCACCTATGCGCCCCACTGGTACGCCCACCGCTGATCATCAACGGGGTGCATCTGGAGAAAAAAGGGGGTGAAACAAGGGCCAGCGTGGCTGGCCCTTGTCTCGTGGAGCAACCGCGTGCAAGGAGATTGGAAGCATTCCAATCTATTTCCCGGATCCGCCCTCTGCGAATAACCGCAGCTCGTCTTTACCTTGTTCGGTGAGTCGATAGTGCCCGCGCGAGACGCGCTCAAACCATCCGTAGTGGTTCTTCTGAACAATGCTTGCGGCGTTCTTCATGCCGGTAATCTCCCTGATTGTCGGCAGCGGGCAATCCCCATGCTCGGCCACGCAGGCCGCCACCTGAAGCACCTGCTGTCTATAGGCTGTCATGATTTTTCGACCGGCAGTTCCGCCCGGGTTTGGATCGCCCTTCCGGTTCGTAAATTCGTCATGCAATGCTTTCGACTTTTCGGGTCGTTTGCGGGGTCGGTAAGGTCCGGGGTCCACCAACACATCGACCCTGGTTGTTCTGGGGCCAAAATAGACCTGAATCAGCCCGAGCCCCAACCGGCGACATAATTTTCTCACCGAGTTGTGGTGCTGGTTCAGTACGTTGCTGGAGGTAGAGGACGCAGGGACCGCCAGGTAAACCCTGTCCGATAACGCCAGGCGGTCGATCCCTTGCAAAAGGAGCTTGAGACTAAAGGACTTCTTCAGCTCAACCAACACGGTTTCCTTTTCTGGATGGGAGGCGACCAGATCCACGCCGTTGATCTCCCCTTTGACCGTGTAGTCTCGAGCCTCGAGGTAACGCTTGATCGGTTCGTACAGTTCGGTCTCAAATTGAACGGACATCGGTGGGCTACTGCCTTTCTCTCGGTTCCAGGGTTGGGATGAACCTGGGCGCGGGAAACTCCCCGCGGACCTGTTCGAACACCGTGGCGATATCGATGAGTTGCTGCTCCTCGCCGGGCTTCCCGATGAACGAGATTGCAACCGGCAGTTCGAGGATCAACCCGGCGGGGACGGTAATGCTGGGATAGCCGGAGACGGCCGCGATCATCGCGCTGTCCAGCAGGGAACGATCGCCATGCACCCGGTCAGTCTTCCACGCGGGCGCGTTCGAGGGGGCGATCAGCGCATCGAGTCGATGAGTGGCGAACAGTGCCTCCAGCCGAGTACGCACCAGCGCTCCGCTGGCCGCGAGCGCCGCCTTGTAGGCAGGGTCATCCAGCCCGTTTTTCGCTTCCGCGGCCAGGAACACGTCCTGACCGAAGTGCGGCATCACTGTTTCCGCATGGGCATCGTTGTAGGCGATGAGGTCGGCGAGTGAGGTCTGGGCTGCGCCCGAGGACTCCAGATACTCGTTCAGCCCGGCTTTGAACTCGTAGAGCATAACCTCGAATTCCGCGTTGCTAATCGCTTCGTTCGTTCGCACCTTGATCGGGTCGATCAGTTCCGCACCGGCGTTGCGCAACATCTCCAACCAGCGATGATATTCGGCTTTCACGCGGGGGCGTTTATCAGCGCCGTAGTAGTCGCGGATCACACCGAGTCGCAGCCCGGAGAGGTCGGTGGCATCGGTGGTGTAGTCCACGGCATGGTCCAGCAATACCGTCAGCAGGGACGCCGCGCCTGCGACCGTGCGCGCCATGGGGCCTGCGGTATCCTGGCTGGCCGCGATGGGAATGATGCCCTGCTGACTGACCAGACCAAGGGTCGGTTTGATGCCGACTACGCCGTTCAATGCTGCCGGACAGACAATCGATCCATCGGTCTCGGTTCCGACGGCCAGCGGCGCAAGTCGCGCGGCGACGGCGACGGCTGAACCGCTGGACGAGCCGCAGGGATTGCTGTCCAACACGTAGGGGTTGTGGGTCTGGCCGCCGAGGCTGCTCCAACCGCTGATCGAATCCGAGGCCCGAAAGTTCGCCCACTCGCTGAGATTGGTTTTGGCGAGAAGTACCGCGCCCGCGGCGCGCAACCGCGCGACCAACGGTGCATCCGCGGCGGCGTGATGTTCGGCCAGTGCAAGCGACCCCGCACTGGTGGCCAGCGAATCGGCGGTATCGATGTTCGCCTTCAGGACCACCGGCATGCCGTGCAGTGGGCCGATCGGACCGTGTTCGGCAAACGCCCGATCCAGGCCGCGTGCAATCTCGAGGGCGTCGGGATTGACTTCGATGATCGCGTTGACGGCTGGCCCGGCTTGGTCCAGCGCCTCGATACGCGACAGGAACACCTCGCTGACACGTTCAGCGGTTAGCGCGCCCTCGGCCAGGTGCTGCTGTAATGCTGGCGCAGGCAGCGCCGTGATCTCCTCGGGACTGAGCGCTTGGTCCATAGTCGTGGTACACGCGCCCAAATGCACAGACGACTGCGAGCGCTACTACGATTGCGATGGGCGTAGCGTACGCCTGGATCGTCCGCGGTTCATTCACACCTGGTGTATCCTCGGTCGTACACACACGATTCCAGCCAACGGATAGCGACATGAAACTGACAGTCGACAAGGGATTTTTTCGGACCAAAGAAGATGTCCTGGACGATATCCGTGCGTCAGGCTTCTGGCCGACCACCTATATCTCCGATGCGTCACCGGAGTTGCCGCTGCACTGGCATGATGGCGACATCATCGGCTACGTGATGGAGGGGGAGACCTACCTGTTGGATGAAAACTCCGAACGCATTCCGCTGCAGGCCGGCGATCGGCTCAATATTCCAGCGGGCGCGGTGCACGCAGAGGGAGAAGTCACCGACAAAGTGGTCTACATCGTTACGATGCGAAAATGCATCCCGATGATGGAGGGGCTGATGATGCTGGACCCGGCAGCCTATCCCGACCCGACCCATCTTCAGCTGGATCCGGCATTGCTTGCCCAGTTGATGCCCTCGAGTTCCTGACGGTACCTCGAGTCAGGTCTGTCCCTCCGCGGGGGGCCTGGCACCGATGGATGGCGGTTCGATGCCCAGGCGCTGCGCCGCGGTGTCAACCAGATAACGCGCCAATTCGGCGACCGCCTGCGGCAGTTCGAAGGCCGAGTGGTCGTGCAACGCCTGCAACTCTCCGGCGAAACGTCGTAGATGCTCCACATTGGCCTGATCGAGAACCCGAGCCGTGATCCGAACCAGGTTGGGCGAGACGTCGTACCAGGGCAGGTTGTCTTCGCGCATCGCCAGGTTTTCGTACATCGCCAGCGCCACGGTCAGGTCGGTATCCACCATCAGCGAGTGCCAGGGTTCATGGTCCAGGAACTGCTCGAGATGTTTGCGGGTGGCGTTGGCGAGCGGGGTAATCCCGGGCAGGTCCATTTCCTGGGACAGGTCGACCATGATGCAGAAATCGGACATATCCTGTTCGGCCAGCGCGCCGAGGGCCTCCTCTGCGCCTTCGGACAGACCGCGGGACAACAGAAACTCTACTTCATCGCGCAGTTCGCCCGCGCGCTCGGTAAACGCCGCGGCGTCGGCCTCGTCGTGCGCGACCTGCTGGTGGGTCAGATCACGCCAGGTCCAGAACCGGATCAGATGGTTGGTGGATGGGATCTGCTCGCTCATGACGATCTCCGGTCTGGTCGGTTGATCAGGTTACGCCTATGAGCGGGAAGTGCGCTACGACGTCCTGCGATTCCACGGTGGTCATCCCCCGACCAGAGGAGCGAAAGTCTAACGAATGAGGGCGGGTCCAGCTTGCCAGAGCATCAGCGGGGTGAGTTCGGCGAGCGAAGTGAAATCCTGATCGCGGCTGAGCATGGTCAGCTCGTGTTCGATGCACAGCTGGGCCAGCAGCGCATCGATGGTTGCGATCTGCACGCCACGGCGCCGGCAGGCATTGCGCAATCGCGCCGCTTCGATGTAGTCCTTTCGTTTCGGCGCCAGAAACGGAATTGCCGCAAATTGACGAACGATCTGCTCAGCGGATTTTGGTTTCGTAAAGCCCTGTAGTAACTCCTGCAGTACGATACCGGTGGTATAGACCCCTTCGCCGGCTTCCAGGGCCAGGTCCAGGCGAACCACTTCGGGTCCAGGGGCGCCCTCACTGCGTCGAAAAGCCATCGACCAGACGCTGGTGTCGACGAACAGGTTCATCGGCGCCTTCGATCGGCCTTGTAGTCCACCTCGTCATTCCAATCGAGTTTGCCGAACAGTTCTCTCAGCTTTTTCTGTTCTCTGCGTGCGATGAATTCCTCGAGCGCCCTGGTGACGGCTGCTTTCTTGGTTCGCTCGCCGCTCAACTCCAGCGCACGATCAATCAGTTTCGGGTCCAACGAAAGATTCGTGGCCATTGTGTGATTCTCTACACATCGGTTCACACAATATACGCCGATTCGGCACCCGAGGGAGGACCTGGGTGTCAGCTTACGGGGAAAACGGCTCGATGAAGCGGATGTTGTCCTTCTCCAGCCCGTCCTGAACGACGCTCAGTCCACCGGTCTTGATCATCCACTCCAGCCGATGGTCGCGGTACTCGCGTTTGAACAACCCCGCGTCCATCGCGGCTTTGACCTGATCCAGGCTGACGGCCGGACTGTCGAATGCCACGGCGGCGGCGGCTTCCGCACATTCGCGGACGCTGTCGCGGGCATTGGCGCGGGCGTGCCAATCGGCCAGGCTCGAGCCCGGCTCCGGCGTGAAGTCGAAACCGGCCGCACCATTCACATAGGGGATCACCGACAGATCGCCCCAGCCGAACCGGTCGCCGTTGAACCACTCGCGATCCGACAGCTGGCCTTCGAGCCAGGCAAACCAGGCGGCAACCTGCTCACCCGCCGTTGCCATCATCTGTTCGCCCAGCGCACCGGGTGCGCGGCCAAAATAGCGGATCTCGGACATACCCCAGTTGATGGCTTCGAAGTGCGTGTCCATGGTGTCTTCCAGCATGCGTACCCGGGCGCGTTCGGCGGGTTCGGCGGGCAGCAATGGCGGATCGGGCCAGCGCTCCTCGATGTATTCGAGGATTACCGTCGAATCGAACACGCGCACGTCGCCATCGATCAACGCGGGGACTTCGCCGCGGGGGCTCGCGGCCGCGAACTCTCCAGCCGTCACGCCGCTGCCGAGCGCGTCCGGCATGGGCGCTTCGAACGCGACACCCTTTTCTAACAAGGCGATTTTCACCTTCTGTCCGTAGGGCGACAGGGGGTGGTCATAGACGGTGACGGTGCTCACGTCAGTGGCCGCCGATCTTTTCACGCTTGATCTTGATGCCCGCGGCTTCGCGGTCCCAGGTGTCGGGCGTCACGCCTTCGGCCTTCAGCAGGTGCTTCTGCACTTTCGACGTCGGGGTTTTCGGCAGATCGTCCATCACCCGCACATAGCGCGGGATCATGAAGTGCGCCATGCGAGGTTGGAGGAATTCGAGCAGCTCGACCGGATCGAGGGTCTGATCCGGTGCCAGCGACACGCACACCATGACCTCGTCTTCGGAGACTTCGCTCTTCACCGCAACGGCGGCCGCTTCCTGAATTGCCGGGTGCATTTGCACCTCGGCCTCCACCTCGAAGCTCGAGATGTTCTCGCCTCGACGGCGGATCGCATCCTTGATCCGGTCGACGAAGTAATAGTTTCCCTCGTCGTCCATCCTGAAGGCATCGCCCGTGTGGAACCAGCCGTTGCGCCAGGCTTCCACGGTGGCTTCCGGGTTTTTGTAATAGCCGGAGTTCATGGCCCAGGTGCGGTCCGAGCGCAGGATCAGTTCGCCGACCGTGCCGATCGGCACCTCGCAGTCGTTGTCATCGACGATTCGCGCATCGAATCCCTCGCGCAGCGTGCCGGCGATGCCCAGCTGGGGCGGATTGGGTTCCGAGACGATCGGCGTCGAGATTTCGGTCATGTTGAACAGCGTGTACAGCTTGATGTCGAAGCGCTCTGCAAACTGCTTTGCGTCGTCTGCCCAGGGCACCATCAACGCCTGTTTCAATGTATGGAGCCTGTCCTGATCCGACGGGGGTTGCGCCAGCAGAAACGGCGTCATGACGCCGAGCAGCACACAGTAGGTGGATTGGGTCTCGTCGATGGTCTGCCAGAAGTTTTCGGTGCTGAAGGATTCCACCACGGCGACCGACGCGCCGTTGGACAGCATCGCGTATACCGGGCCCGTGCCACCCACGTGAAACAGCGGCAGCGTCATCATGAAACGATCATCGCCGGTGATGAAGGGGAGCGACTCGACATTCTGGGTCCAGATCTGCGTGTACGACGTGAGCACGCCTTTCGACGGTCCGGTGGTGCCCGACGTGAAGATGACGTAGGCGATGTCCCAGGGCTCGATGGGCCGTTCGAGGTCCGTGGGTTGCTGGTCCGGCTCGAGTACCTCGGCAGTATGGAACGCAAGCCGCGGGTCGTCCGGTGGCGCGCCCTCGAGAATCACCAGGTCTGTCAGCCAGTGCAACTCGACATCCTTGAGGCGCGGCGCGAGATCCGCGTGAACCACCCCGATCTTCGCATCGGAAAGCTGCACGACGTGTTCCAGCAGGCCGCCTTTGTACGCCAGGTTCGCCGGCACGTACACGGCCCCGAGGTAGTTGATGGCGAACCAGACCCGCAGGCAGTCTGCACCTGTGGGTAGCCAGCAGAACACGTGATCGCCCTGCTTGACGCCGAGGGCCTGCAGCCCGGCCGCCGTCTGTCGTACCTTCGCCAGGGTGTCCGCATAGGTCCACTGATTGCCATCGGTAAACACCGCAAACGGCGCATCGGGTATGTCCCGCGCGTGCTTTTCGAGGATGTGGCGGATGACGCAGTCATCGGGGCTTGGCATGCGTGGGTCGGTGGTGGTCATTGTCCTGCCTCGTAGTTGTCGGCGTCGTCGGGCTGGTCCGTGGCTAAGTGATGCGCAGCGCTTTCCACCAGGCCTGCATCACCACGGGGAAGCCTTCCGCATGCTGCTTCATCAGGTCGCTGGCGTCATCCGGCAGCGCCTGTGATTCGGTGGGCACCAGGCCCGACGCGCCCTGAATTGGATCCAGCCATTCGATGTCGATCGACTCGAGCATCGAGCCGAAATCCGGTGCTTCGTGGTGCGGGCTCGCCTGATGTCCAATGAACGATTGATAGTTGGAGAACGACTCCAGACAGTAATACGACCGCGGTTCCGCACCGCGCCAGTATTCGTAGCGGCGGCAATTTGCTTCGTGGGCGTGGGTTGCCTCCCACATCATGCGCGCTGTTTCTTCGAACTCCGCTTCCTTGCCCTCGAATATCTTGATCTTTGCCAGAAAGGTGGCCATGGGGTTCCCCTGTGTACGAATGCCAGAGTCTACCGAAAAACGGGGCGTGATCGGCGGTGCGGTGTTAGGGTGGATGGCCCCGATTTTCGACCCCCGGAGAAATTGATGCGCTGCTTTGTCGTGCGGACGCTCGTTCTGACGCTCGGTGTTGCGCTGGCGGGTTGCGAGTTTATTGGCGGCGGCGACACCATCGTCAAAGGCCACGACAACGTCGTCGTTACTGACGGCGTGGTTGACCGCGTGGCGGTCGCGCTGGCCAGTTTCGAGTCGACGCCGCGGGTCACTGATGAGGTTTTGCAAGCGCTGTACGAACAGATTCGTGAGCAGGCGTTGGCCGGGGATATGGACGCTACGCTGGTGGTATTGAAAGTCGCCGCGCTGCAGCGCAAGCCGAATGAGCCCGAGGGTTAAGGAAATTTACAATCCGACCAATGTTTTAGTGCACCAACAGGCGCACCATGAATCGCGTCATCGGTACGAGCGGGACGCATGACGTACTCACACCTCAATGGGCAGATCTTCAAGCGCGACGGGACGGTTTACCTCGTCATGGAAGCGAACGACTGGTCTTCGGATACCTTGAACGTACGAACCGTCGACGCGAGCAAGGCGATTTGTCAGATGCCGCGCGAAGAAATTCAACGCTACGTGGCGGAACGTAAAAAGCGCTAACGATCGGGCAGACCCTCTGCGCGTTTCAGGGGATCAGAAACGAACGCACCAGGGCGACGAACGGCTCGAAGGTTTCGCGCCGGATGTTGTGTCCGGCGCCTTCCAATTGGTGTGTCTGGATCACCTCATAGTCGGCGTCGATCTGCCGTCGCAGCGCCTCGGTGACCATGGCGCCACGCTGCTCCTCGCCGGCTACCAGCAGCGTCGGACACTGGATTCCCGGGACAATGGTCTGCCACGGCTCCAGTGCCATGCCATCAATGACGTTCTCGGCAACCTGAAGGCTCGATTCCACCCAGGCAGGGAACTCGTCGTCGTGCCAGGTCGGGGACATCGCTTTGCCTTGGATCAGCGCTTCTGCAGCACTGAGCTTGCTGAACGATCGAATCACTTGGCGGAACATTTCCAGTTGCTGCCGCGCTTCTTCCTCGTTCTTTTCCCCCGTGGGAAGCTCGCGCCAGGGTGGATCTTCCAGCACGATCCGGGAGACGCGCTCGGGATAGGCCGCGGCGTAAGCCGCGACGGTGCGGGCGCCCATGGAGTGGCCCATCAGCGCCGGTTGCTGCAGGTCGAGGACCGCGATGATTCCGGCCAGATCCTCCACATGCGAATCCGGTTCCGGTGCGGCCTTGGTCGACTCCCCATGGCCGCGCGCATCGACCATAATGATGTCGAATGCGTCCTCCAGTTCCCGCGCTACGCGGGTGAAGCAAAGACCGTTGTCGGTGATGCCGTGACACAGCACCAAGGGGGGGCTTGTCGCCACCGCTGCGGTGATAGACGAAGGTCAGGCCATTGACCACCACTTCGCCGCGTAACCAGGTATTCAAGTGGCCGACAGGCTGATCAGCTCGGCGGTGGGCAGCTGGCCCTCACCCAGCGAATCACGCTTGGCGCGTTTGAATGCTTCGAAATCGCCCACCACCATCTGCCAGACGTGTACGTACTGCGCGCCGTCGATCTCGGCCGTAAACGGACTGAACCCGAGTGGGACGCTTGCAAAGGAGTTGTTGGAGGCACCGTTGGCGACGCCGAACAGGTGCTTGTCCTGAAAGGCCAGATAGTCGGGTAGCTTCTCGCGAATGACCCTGTCGAAAAACACCACGGTGGTTTCCTGCTGCACGCCGAGGCGCTTGATCATCTGCGCGGGAAACAGACCGCCGGTCCAGCGCGCGTTGATCTCGATGACCAGAAGCTCATCGTTGCCGATGAAGAAATCGATGCCGCAGTTGTAGCCTTCCGGGCTGGTGTAGCCGAGCTCGCGGACGTAGCGGCCGACCTCGATCAAGACGTCTTCGTGCGCGGGCGTCAGCGCGACGTCGGGCCCGATCAGGTTGCCCACCCAAAGCCCTTCGGCGAACAGAATCCGGCGCACGTTGGCGATCGAGATGTCCGAGTCCGACACGCACAGATCGACGGTCATCTCGGTGTAGGTGTCGGCGAGTTTGCGCTGCAGCACCACTTCGAGATCGTCGGGGAACTCGGCGAGGTAGACCAGTGCGTCTGCCGGGCTGCCGACAACCGTGACATTGCGCGCGCCGGCCAGTCCCTTGATCTTCAGCATCAGCGTGTTGTCGTGCTTCTCGAAGAAGGCCGCCACCTCCGGGCCGTCGAGGTCGGCTTTGTGGAATACCTTCGTGTCCGGCGCGGGGATGCCGAAACGCTCCGCATCGTCGGCCAACTGCATCTTCGAGTTGGCCTTGCGACTGATGTCGAGTGCTTCGTCGTTACGATGCAGCACCGCATTCCAACCGCTGATCATGTAGAGGGTGTTGAGATCCACGTCGATTCTGCCTGCAGACAGATCCTCCGCCATCGCTTCATAGAACCTCTCCCTGGGATAGAAGTGGAAATTGGCGAGAGGAATCGGGTCGAGACCCATGCGCTGGTGTGCAGCGTTGTAGAATTCCAGGGTATCCCGCCACGCGGGGTCGTTGAAGGCATCGTAGACGGCCACGTGGTCGGTGGGCTTGCCGATGTAGCTCGACGCGATTTGCGGCATCGCGATCAGATCGAGGTTCGCTTCGTGGTCGGCCTGTTGCTTGGGCGTGAGGTTCGCCAGATCGAAGTGCAACGAGCAGTCGTCGGCGCACATGGAGTACAGCACGCGGGCCTGCTGATCGGGAATGAAAGGCCCGCTACGCATGCGCTTGCGCTAGAGCGGAACGACTGAGGCGCAAGCGCGTTCACTCATCCGATGAAGCCAGACGCTCAGGTTGGGCTCACTCTGCAGCGGCATGCTCCAGAATGCGGCCACGCGATACCCCGCGTAAGCGGTGATGTCTGCGATGCTGAAATCTGTGCCGCCCAGCCACCCGGTTTCGGCGAGCCGCTCGTCGAGCAGCGTCAGACAGGTTTGCACGGTCCCAACCAACGAATTCCCCCAGTCCACGTACTGCGTAAAGTATTCCGCCATCATGGGCTGGGTGTGGTGCCCATACTCAACAGCGGGAATGAACAAGCCCAATTCAGCGCGGCGCTCCCACATCTCGATCACCGCGCGGGATTCCGGTGTCGCGCCGAACAGTGATGGGCCTTCGCTGATGGAGTCGAGATAGCGTGAGATCGGCAGTGACTCCGCAATGCAGATCCCGTCGTCGAGCTGCAAAGCGGGAACCTGACCGAGGGGGTTGATCGCGAGAAACTCAGGTGTCTTTTGCTCCCGGGCCTCCGCGTCGAGCTCGACGATCTCGATGTCGAGGGGTTTCTCACGCAGCAGCATCAGCACGCGGATGGCGTTGGGGGCGCTGGCTAAAGTGTAGAGGCGCATTAGAGCCCCAGGCGCTCGAGCAGCGCGATAAATCGTGGATCGTTACGAACGAAATCGTAACCGGGGTTGATCTGCATGCTGAGCACACTACGCGAACCCGAGCGCTGTTCGTAGCCTTCTTCGAGCGCGGTCAGGGCATGTTCGGCATCGCCGACAAAGGCGTACACCTGTGCCAGGTCTTCCAGACCAAACTCCATTCGGGCGAGTAGTTCGTCGGCCAACGGCTGCAGGTCACCACTGTGGCCGTAGCGGACGAAAGCCGCTCCCACTTCGCGGGCGCCGGCAACATCTCGACCCGTAGCCTTGGCCCACTCGACGATCGAATTCGCGGCGTCGCCAGGCTGGCCGGCGCGCAGGTAGGTCAGCCAGAGATTGCCATGCAGCTCGGAGTAGTCCGGGTCCTCCTCGATCGACTCGAGCACCCGGGCGATGGCTTGATCGAACAGGCTCGCATCCGCGCGGATGTACGCCAGATTCATCGCCATCAGCGTGGTGTGTGGATCGACCTCGAGGGCGCGCTCGGCGGTCGCCAATGCCTCGGTATGTTGGCCCTGCCAGGAGAGTACGTGGGACAACCAGTGCAGGGCGCCTGAGTTGTTCGGTTCAATCTGCAGGGCGCGGCGCAGCAGGCGTTCGGCGTCCGCCCAGTCGTAGTAGTGGATCAGCCGGTTCCAACCCGCGGACGCCAGCACCTCGGGCTCCTCGGGGCCAAGTTCCAAGGCGCGATCGGCCGCGGCTTCGGACTTCTCACGCGCTTCGCGCATATCGACGGTGGGTGTGTACTCGGGCAGCAACATATAGGCGTCGGCCAATCCCGAGTGAGCCAGCGCGTAGCGTGGATCCAGCTCGATCACTTTCTCGAAGTACTCCACGGCGGCAAACAACGACTCGCGGGAGCGTTCCTCGAGCAACTGCTTGCCAAGGTAGTAAGCTTCCATCGCGGCGAGGTTCTCAGTTGGCGTGTACTCGAGGCGGCGTTGTTCTGCCGTTGACAGCGTCGCGCGCAATGCATCGGCGACGGCGACGGCGATCTCGGTCTGGATTGCGAACACGTTCGAGGCCGTGAGCTGTCGATCGTAACTGTCGGCCCACAGGTGCTCGTCCGTCGCCGTATCGATCAACTGCACGTTGATTCTCACCCGATCCCCGGCGCGTTGGATGCCTCCTTCCAGGATCGTCGCGACGCCAAGTTCGTTGCCTATCTCCGGAATGGTTTTGGTGGTGCCGCGGTACTGCAGCACGGAGGTTCGCGAGATCGTCTTGATCGATCCGATGCGCGAGATGTGGGTCAGCAGATCGTCATGTATCCCATTGGTAAAAGGATCGTTGCTGGCATCGCCGCTCATGTTTTCGAAGGGCAGGACGGCGATGGATTTTCGATCCACCGTTTCGACCCACGGCACCATCCGCTCGAACAGAAACATGCCGGCGGCGAGCACCAGAATCGTGAGCGTGATGACGTTGAGACGATTGCTGCGTTGGCGCCTGGCGTCCTGTTCGCGATCAACCTCCTCATCCCGCTTCAGCCCCTGGGGTGTCATCTGATACGTCCAGGCAATGACGAGTGCGATCGGAAAGCCGAGCAGCACGAGAATGATTACGGCACGCAGGATCGCCTCGGGTGCTGCGAACGCAGGCAAGACGACCGACGAAACTTCTACCGTCAGCCAGGCGGCGACTGCGTAGGCCGCCGCCACGCGCGGCACGTTGCGTCGTTTCAGTTCGGTCCACAACGATGCCATCGGGTTCCTCGGGTACCGGCTGAACCGGCGTAGCCTCAGCCGTTGCCGCTGACCAGCCAGTGCGCCTCGTCGGGGGGCAACAGCTTCGCGAGACGAGCATCGAACGCGGTGAGTTCGTCCTCGCTCAGCGCATCCTTCCACCGCTGGGTGCCGCCGTTGGCGAAGAAGTCGGTCTCCTTCTTCCACAGACCCGTGCCGGACTCGGGGGCGAACTGTTCGGCACGGCGCTTCATGCTCTCGAAGCGCGCGGCCTCGGTCATCTCGCCCAGCAGGGTATCGTCGACCACGAAATCCAGCGCCTTGGCCATCGCGACAATCGCGCCTTTCAAATCGCCTTTCATGTCTGAAAAGTGGAACAGATGGATATTCGGCAAGTCGCGGTACTGCCAGTACGTCTTGAAGAACTGCACCAGCGCCGCCAGGCCTTGTACGTCCCACGTACCTGGCTCATGCTCTTGGGCCAGCCAGTCGGCAAACGCGCTCGGGCCGCTCGGAAAAGTGCTGAACGCCAACTCGGCATCGGTCATGTTGTCGCGGTGGTTGAGCATCGAGAAGAACACGTCGCGCGGATCGCGAAAAACCGCCAGGTAGGTGCACTCGGGAAAGTATGGTATCCCGTCCAGCGGCGTATGCGTCTTGATGAAGCGTCGATGGGTTTGCGCCTCGACCTGTTTCAGGTAGTCGTCGATGGGCGCGAACTGGGCGTCGATCCAGGGCGAGATCACCCCGGGTTGAGTGCCGTGGTCGACCTTGCCGAACACCAGCATCGCGCAGATCGCCTGGGTCCAGGTGGTGCCGCATTTTGGCGGCGTGCAGACAAAGATGTCGTCGGGCCGGTGTTGGAACTTCTCCCAACGGGACGAGTCGGTGATCGGACCGAGATACGAAGCGCTCTGCTTCGGAACATCGCTGGCCATGATTCCCCCTTCGAACCAAGAGTCGGCCGAGCGGCAATCCTAACGGATCGGGTCAGGCTGGGCACCCGTATCTGCGGCGCGGGCGCGCCGCCGTAGCTTCGCGGTCCGCTGCAGGTATCTTCGATATACATGCAATTAATCAATTGCATGTATAGACGTAATGCAATAAAATGATTGCATTAAAGGCGAAGAGTTGGAGTGGATCTCGATGAAGGACAGCGTTGTTCGGGAGGTGTTCATTGCCGCGCCGCGCGAGCGGGTCTGGGAGGTCATCACGACCCCGGAACACATCAACCAGTGGTTATGGGATTTCGCCGAAATCGACCTGCGGGTAGGGGGTGCGATGTCCCTGGCCGGGACGTACCAGGGCAAACCCTTCAGCTACGAGGCAACCATCGAACATCTCGATCCGCCGCACGTCTTCGCGTTTCGTTGGGCCGAGGGTGGCTGGGTGGAGGGTGGCTCCACCCGCGTGGAGATTATGCTCACGGTGGAGGGCGAAGGTACCCGGTTGCGGCTGGTCGAGAGCGGTTTTGCCAGCTTGGACATCGGCGAGGAACGCCGGGATGCGCTGTTCGATGATATCAGTGGCGGTTGGAAAAACGAGCTCGGCCAGCTGGTGGCGTACGTACAGCGCTTGCAGCGTGGGAGTACCGGCTCGTGACGGTCGGGATTGCGGTAGATGACGTGTTCGGTGCACTGGCCGATCCGACCCGCCGGGACCTGCTGGAGGCGTTGGCGGAGCGTGGTGAAGCCAGCGCATCGGCCTTGGCGAAAACGCTGCCCGTGTCCAGACAGGCCATTGCCAAACATCTGCAGATTCTGGAGGATTCGGGGCTGGTGGACAGCCGGAAGCGGGGCAGGGAACTGTGTTTTGCCGTGCAGCCGCGAGCGTTGCTGGCGACCGCCCGCTGGATGGAACGCGCGGCACAACGGTGGGATCAGCGGCTGAACCGTATCAAGCACATCGCCGAGTCGACCGATCCGTAGTGCGGGTGGCTCAGTCCAGACCCAGTTCCGTGAGCGGCGCTTCCACCACCGATTCGGTCGCGTCGCCCATGGCTTCGCGCGCCTGCATCAAAGCCCCGTTCAGACCGAGCACTTCGTCGGCCAGAGCGATCACTCGACGGTTCGGGATGGCGTGCGGTGCGGCGCGACGTAGCGCGGCCGCCGAACGAAGCGGGTCGTTGGTCTTCATCACGTGGGCGATCAACGCGGTCGCGGTGGATCGGGACACCCCCGCATAGCAGTGCACCAGCAGGCTGCCCGCGTCGGGTTCCCAGGTGTGAATGAAGTCGACCAGCGCGCGGACGTCACCGGAATCGATCAGTAACCGATCGGCGGTCGGTTCGGAAATGTCGTCCACGCCCACGCGATGGTGATTGGCCCAGTCGATCTCGCCGGGCCGGTCCGGCTGGTACGCCGGCTGAATGATCGAGATCAGGTGCGACGGACGCAGCATGCGCACGTACTGCGGCATCTCGAACAGGCTGGTGACGTAGATCTGGCGTGTCATCGAATATTTGGGCAAAGAAAGACTTGGACATCCATCATCTTATAGATGATGGATGTCCAGATTTAGTGCTACTTACTCCGGGGGCGGGCGCGACAAGTCGGGTCGGGTGCGAAGCAGTGACGTGGTGATGTTCTCGATGCTGGCAACGCCTTGCGCGTACATTTTCGCGCCGTTGCGCTCTCCAAATGCGGCGATCATGCGTTCCCGCAGCGGCATGCCCTGGGGCGTATCGAGGTCTGCCCACTTGAAGATCGGAATGGTCACCAGGTAGTCCGACGGGGCACCAGGCGCGCCGGTCGCCATCGCCCAGTTGCCGTCGTCCATCTTATTCGACGCCTCAACGAGCTGTTTGCCATACGTTTCGAAGACGGACGCCGCGCCGGGATTAATGTCGATGAAGATGACCGTGACGCCTACCGGGGTATCGTCGGATTCAATGGGGCGGCTCAGATCCGGGCGCGCGATCCAGGCGCGGCCATTGGTTTCAGCGACGATCCCCTGAAGTGACGCGGAGATTGCCATGGCTTCTTCTTCCCCGAAGGCCTGGATCATGGACGCAATCGGGTTTGGTGGATTATCCAGCGCGGCGAAGCTCGGCATCAGCGATGAAATCGTGTACTGAGTGACGGGCCCGATGGCATTGGTCGAGACGAGCCAGGTGCGGTCGTCTTCGTTCTTCTCGACCGCTTCCCTGTACTTGGTCATGAAGGCTTCGAAAGCAGCCTGACCGCCCGGGTTGATCTTGATGGTAACGACGTTGATGTTCTGTGGTCCGTCCTGGGCGTTCGCAACAGTCGTTGCGAAGCACGCCAGCATGGCGAGTGCAAAAACTTTCCAGTTCATTGAAGTGTCCCCATTCTTTGCGATTCGGGCGACATCATCGGGTTGACTCGAGTCGCCCACCTTCCCCTCCCGGGGGCGCCCATCACTCCCCCGTCGGCTGACGATTCGCAACAGCCGCGACGATCTGTGGCTTGATCGCAAAAAGCAAACGGAAAACAGCATCGGGGGTTCTTTGCCGTTCCTCGTTGATGACGGTGTTGATCCTCGGCGGCGCGCTGGGTCCGATCGGTCTCGGGGTGTTGTACGATCTACCCCCGCATGACGAAGGGGAACGGATGGAAAGTTTCGATGTAGCGATCGTGGGTGGAGGGCTTGGCGGCAGCGCGCTGGGCGGGTATCTCGCACGCGCAGGTCTCGACGTGGTGGTGCTCGAGCGTCTCACCGCGTTCTCGGACCGGGTGCGCGGCGAGTGGATGGCGCCCTGGGGCGCCGCGGAACTCAAGAAGTTGGGACTCTACGAGCGCTTCATCACGAATGGCGGACATCATCTGGCCACCCACATCGCCTATGACGAATTGCTGACGCCGGATGAGGCCGAGGCGCGAGCGTTTTCGTTTGGCGGCCTGCATCCCGATGTACCGGGCCCGCTGTGTATGGAGCACGTGGCAATGCAGGACGAGGCGTTGGCACAGGCGATCGAGGCGGGCGTTGATGTGCGGCGCGGTGTATCGAAAGTCGAGGTCACCGCGGGCGAGCAACCCCGTGTGCTCTTCGAACACGATGGCGCGCGTTGCGAGGCTGCTTGCCGATTGATAGTCGGCGCGGATGGGCGCACATCGGCGGTTCGACGCCAGTTGGGTATCCGCATGGAAGAGGCGCCCATCGACCACCTCATCGCGGGGCTGCTGGTCGATGGTGCGGAAGGTTGGCCCGAGGACTTGCAGACCATCGGGAAATGCGGCGACATCCATTACCTGGTGTTCCCCCAGGGCGGCGGCAAAATCCGGATCTACGCAGACTATGCGTATAGCGGAGCAGCGCGTTTCAACGGCGATGAGGGTGCTCAGGAATTGTTGGCAGCCTTCGACATGGAGCCGGTTCCGCACAGCGACGCGGTGGCGAATGCACGACCCATCGGGCCGTGCCGGTCCTTTCCTAGTCAGGATGCCTGGGTGGATGAACCCTGTGTCGAAGGCGCCGTGCTGATTGGCGATGCGGCCGGCTACAATGACCCGATTCTGGGTCAGGGTCTGTCGATGACCTTGCGGGATGCCCGGATGGTGGGTGAGCTGATGACCCAGAACGACGCCTGGCGAACGTCCCTGTTCGAGCCCTATGTTGATGAACGACGCGAGCGGTTGCGACGCTTGCGGTATCTGGCGTCGTTCGTCACCACGCTGAACGCGCGGTTCGGGCCCGAGGATCTGGAGCGCAGGGCTGTGGCCTTCCAGCGGATGGCGGACAACCCGACGTTGGGAATGGTTTACCTGGCCGCATTCACGGGTCCGGAGAGCCTGCCGGCCGAATGTTTTACGGAAGACTTTTACGCGAGCGTGTTCGGCACCACCGAGCACCTCATTCGCTGATGGCGGTACGGCCGACGCTCAGCTACTTCGAACTGCGCGGCCGGGCGGAGGCGTCCCGTCTGCTGCTGGGCGATCTCGGTGTTGAGTTCATCGATCGTCGCATCACTTCGCCTGAAGAGTGGGAGGCGTTGAAGCAGGATGTGCCTTTCGGCGGCCTGCCCCGGTATCAGGACGAGCGGGTCGACCTCACCCAGAGCCATGCGATTCTGCGCTATCTGGCACGCACCCAAGGTCTGGTTGGCCTCGATGGCCTCCCTGGCGAAAACGACGCCGCGGCCTGGGTCGTCTATGATGAGATCCAGGAAGTTCTGTCGGAAACCCAGGAACATCTCTGGCGCTTCGCCTGGGAGGCCGATTATCAGGACACCGGGGAAACTTATGCCAACGGGATATTGCGTTGGTTCCTCGGCGCGCTGCAGCAATGGTACTCCGAGCACGGTGAAGGAGAGTATTGGGTAGGCGACACGATCAGTCACATCGACTATCTGGCCTTCGCCTATCTGGATGAGGTGCGCGCATTCTTTCCAGAGACCCTGGCGCGTGTTGAGTTGCTGGCTGCGTTTCACGCGCGTATGCAGGCCCGTCCGCGCATCGCCGAGTACATCGATTCCGGCCACCGGCCGGTGGTGTTCGGCATGGCGGTCGACGGGCCGAAGGTCGACCCCGATGTGACGCTGGAGCCTGGGCAGATGTTTCATAATCCCTGGACCCAGCCAATTGTGCTGGGCGGATAGAGAAGCCGTATGAGCGAAATCACACACCACGACATCAAACACCACAATGTTGAAAGCAACGGCATCCGCATCCACGTGGCTGAATGTGGTGCGGGCCCATTGGTGATCCTGGTGCACGGCTTCCCGGAGTCGTGGTACTCCTGGCGTTACCAGCTTCCCAGGCTTGCGGATGCGGGTTACCGCGCGGTGGCGATCGACGTCCGCGGTTACGGACGCTCGTCAGCACCGGGTCCGGTGGAAGACTATCGGATGGTCAAAAAGGTCGGCGACATCGTGGGTCTGGTGAGCGCCCTGGGCGATGAACGCGCGACGCTGATTGGGCACGACTGGGGCGCGCCCATCGTCTGGACCTCGGCGTTGCTGCGCCCTGACCTGTTCCGCGGCGTCGCAGGAATCAGCGTCCCGTACGCTCCGCCGAGCGGTCCCGTCCGTCCTACCGATAGGTTCGCCGCCATGCGCGGAGACGAGCGGTTTTACATCGATTATTTCCAGGAGCCGGGCGTTGCCGAGGCGGAACTGGAAAAGGACGTGCGGCGCTGGCTGCTCGGCTTCTACTTCAGCGCATCAGGGGATGCGCCGTCCGACGTGCCGAACCTCGGCATGGTGGGCAAGGAGATGCAGGACAAATTCGTCTACCCCGAGGTCATGCCGGACTGGCTGTCCGAGGACGATCTGGATGTTTACGCGGCGGAATTCGAGTACACGGGCTTCAGCGGAGGGCTGAATCGGTATCGTAACATCGACCGCGACTGGGAGGATCTGGCGGCGTTCGCGGACCGGCCGATCGAAATCCCGGCGCTGTTTGTGGGCGGTTCGCGGGACGGGCCTACCATCATGGCCGCACCTGCAATTGAAAAGTTTCCGGAAACGCTGCCGAAGCTGCACGCCTCGATCATCATCGAAGGCAGCGGCCACTGGATTCAACAGGAGCGTCCGGAAGAGACCAACGCCGCGTTGTTGGATTTCCTCGGCGCGATCCATTAGGCCCGGTCGCTTCGAGGCTTGCTGAGGGCTGCGGTTCGCGTACGGCACGCCGTAAGGCTAGCCGCGAGGCGGTCCGCGCCGAATGCGCGCCCGGGCTGACTCCAGCGGCTCCATGGCCGGAAACACGCTGTCCATCCACCAGGTTGCACCCGCCGCTTCATACTCCTGGACCCGGGCGATGTCGGCTTGGGCGTCGTCGCTGGTGCGCAGGCCACAGACAATCTCGAAGGGCTCGTCGGTGACCCGGTTGGTGGCAATGAGTTCGGCGATCTCCGTGACGCTCTGGCTCGACAGCGGCTGGCTGAAATCCTGGTTGATGGCCATGACGCCGTCGTAGCGGGCAGCGCGGCGGAAGGGTTTCCGATTCGGCCAGGTGCCCGCCAACCAGATGGGTATGCGAGGCGAAGATCCGGCCGCGGCGAAACTCTGCGTCTGAGCCTGGTAGTGCGTGCCCTCGAACTGCACTGGATTCCCGCTCCAGAGTTCCTGCAACAGTGCGAGCCCCTCGTCGAGCATCTCCGCACGCACACGCAGGTCGGCGGAATCGCCGAGGTCGTCGAACTCGCTGGGCCAGAGGCCGCTACCCGCGCCGAACACGAACCGGCCGTCGGAAAGCTGGTCCAGCGTCAGGATCTCGCGCGCCAGTTTGGTGGGCCGGCGCCGTGCAATAGGCGTGACGCCCGTGCCGATCAGAATCCGTTCCGTCCGCATCGCGATGATGCCGAGCGCAATCCACGGATCGGCATGGAATCCCATGTCGGCCCAGTTCACATGGTCCCAGAGAAACACCCCATCCCAGCCGGCGGCTTCGGCGTCGCAAGCGAGGTCGGCGAGACACCGAACGTCACCCAGGTATCCGAAATTGGCGAAGTTGATTGCGAATTTCATCGATCGCCGTCTTGCCTTGCTGTCTTTTCCTCGCCCTGAATGGAACGCGTCGGCATCGGGCAAGTCAATACGGGGGCGCCGCTGGTAGAATTGTTCGGTCAGGGTTGGTTTCATCGGGAGGACGCATGAATCGATATTTTTCGCAACAGGGTGCGCTGCTGGGTTTGCTGCTGGGAGGGTCGGTGCTGATGTCGGCCTGCGAACCCCAGGACCGTCGCCCGGGGCTCTGGTTGTCCGGGCAGGCCGCAGGCGCGCCGGCGGATTGGACCTTCGTCAACGAACCCCGGGAAGTCTTCCTCGAGACGCATCCCTGGTACGGCATTCCGCACTCCGTGACCGTGGTGGTTGCCGAAGCGAACGGCAAGGTGTTCGTGCCGTCGATCTACGATGAGGATCTTCCGTTTCCGGGAACCAAGCGTTGGAACACGAACATTGCCGCCGACCCGAACGTGCGCTTGAAGGTGGGCGATGCCATCTACGAGATGACTGCCCGGCCAGCCGCCAACGATGAGGAATGGCAGGAGGGGTTCGCGGCGCTGGCGGCCAAGTATGATTTCTGGCAGGAGTTACTGGACGACGAAAGTAAGCGTCCGCCCTTTGCGATCATCCGCCTGGAGGCGCGGTGACGGCGCCGACGCAGCGCACTTGGCGCCTCGACGACCCCTTCTCGGGTGGCACCATCGCCATCTCCGGTTGGGACTGGGGCGGCGATCAACCCATTGCCCTGCTGTCGCACGCCAACGGGTTCTGCGGCGCGATGTGGGGTCTCGTGGCCGAGTCGCTCCGAGCCGACTATCGCGTGATTGCAATCGACCTGCGAGGGCACGGCGATTCACAGGCGCCCGAGGTGCCCGATGGCTATGACTGGGATTACTTCGTGTCTGATCTGGCCGGGGTGGCGGCCCAGCTTCTGCAGGAGACGGGCCGAACGTCCATAGACTACGGAATTGGGAACTCCTTGGGCGGTATCGTCACCGCGGCGGCCGAGTTTCGACAGCCTGGATTGTTCCAGCGCATTGCGATGTTGGATCCGCCCATCCATCCCAGCGCGGCGCTGCTGGAAAAGCTTGGCATTGTGCCGAGCCCGAGAGTTCCATCGGTGATCGCCGAGCAGGCACGCAAGCGCAGTGCAGTGTTCCCGTCCCGCGAATTCGTGCGCGACGCCTGGAAAGACAAACTGCTGTTTGCCAGCTGGGACCCACGCGCCTTCGAGCTGTATATCAGCGAGGGGTTTCGGGATCGGGACGACGGTCAGGTCGAGTTGAAGTGCGACCCGCTGGTGGAGGCGACCATCTTCGACACCTCCGGCAGCCTCGATACCTTCGAGTTTGCCCCGCAGGTTACGGCGCCGGTGTTGTTGGTGCGTGCTGCGGACGGCTTCATCGCGGATGTGGTGTTTGAGCACCTCGCCGGATTGTTTCCGGACTGTCGCCTGGAAACCGCGACCGCCGGGCATCTGCTACCGATGGAAGCGCCCGACCTGACCGTCGAGCTGCTGCACCGTTTCGTCAACGGTTCAGGGGGCCCAGGGTAGTGTGCCAATACTTACGGCGCACTACACTAGTCAGCTGGGATTCGGCCCCAGCGCATCCAGGGCATTGGCACTTTGGCCCAACGCATGGCCAATGCCGGAAAGCAAGGCGAATGCGCGGGCGACCAGGACGAAGTCGGTGGGCACGCTGACCACCGGGTCTTCACGGATGGCGTCGAACATCTCGTCGGTCATGTCCTCGGTGAACTCACCCTGAAACGCACCCGTGTCCGATCGCGCAATCATGCGTCTGGCGATGTGCAGCAAGGTCTCTTCATTGCCGGTCTGGGTCTCGAATCCCAGCTCCCGGAACGCGCGCAGCATGGCAGACTCGTTGAACGTCATCATCGAGAACATGAGTTCGAACAACCCCATACCGAAGCCGTCAGGCAGTTGCTTTGCTAGCCCGAAATCGATCAGCGTGAAGACCGGCCGGCCGTGTTCGTTGGCGTTGACCAGGATGTTCCCGGGGTGTGGATCGGCATGAAAGAATCCGTAGGCGAGGATCATGCGGTTGAAGATGCGCATCAGACGCGCCATGTAACCGTCGAGATTGACGCCTGCGTCTTTGAGCGCATCCGGGTCGTTGACTCTGGCGCCCTCGACGAATTCCATGGTGATCACGCGGCGTGTGGATAGCTCGGCGAAGACGCGTGGTATTTTCACGCTCGGTTCGTCAGCGAAAAACTCGCGCAGGCGGTCCGCGCTCTCCACTTCGCGCCTGAAGTCGAGTTCCATCCTGAGGTGTTTCTGCAGCTCATCGAGCAGTGGAATGAAATCGAGCGGGCTTTTGTCGAAGCGGTTGTAAATCACCGCAATGTGCCGTGACGCCTGCAGATCGATGTGCATGATCTGCTCGATGTCTGGATATTGAACCTTGACCGCCACCTCCTCGCCCGAAGCGAGTCGCGCTTTGTGGACCTGGGCGAGCGAGGCCGCCGCGACGGCCTCGCGGTCAAATTCCGTGAAGACCTCATGAATGGGCCGACCGAAATCCTCTTCCACCACCCGGCGAATGGTGTCGAAATCCCTGGGCGGTAGCCGATCCTGGCATTTGGCGAGGGTATCGACGAACTCCCGGGGAAAGACGTCTGAGCGGGTCCCGATCACCTGGCACATCTTCACCAGCATCCCGCGCAGGGTGACCGCCGTGTGAAATATGTGATCCGCATTGCGCTGATGAACCCGATGCAGCGCGTCGGCGTCCGGCTCGCGTCGGCGTAATCGATCCGACCACGTCAGGCGCTTGTAGCGCCACCAGACGCACAGCGCGGTCCAACCGATGCGAATCCTCCGATAGAGGGGGTTGGCGCGAATGTGCATGGTGGTCAGGCGGGGCTCAGGAGGATGTCGAGTTCTTCGTCATCCGCATGGGGGAATTCCCATCCCGCGTCCAGGTCCTCGAAGGTGCGCGCGATCCGCGTCGCGCGCGATTCGTCGGCGATGGCCTGGCGAATCTCCGTGCGCAGGCGCTCACGGTTCTCCCGGGGACGCTGCGTGGCCATGCCGCGCAGTTGCCCACGGAAGATGGTGTCGATGACTTCGCTGCCGGGGATGGCGAACGTTCCGTCGGGCGAGCAGAGGGTATGTCCCCGAAGTTCCGAGAGCGCGACCGTCAGATAGTCGACGTGCGGGACTTCATCGCGTGCGATGCAATCGACGATGTGGGCGGCGCGCTCGGCATCGGCGCTGACCTCGGGATCGCCGAGCAGCTGCTTGGCCCAGGTGAAGGTGTTGTCCGCAAAGGTTTCGATGATGAGCACGTTGGCCATCATCGTGATCATGCCTTCCATGCGCTCGCTGAGTTCGGGAAAGGCGCGCTTGCGTTCGCCGCGTGAGCCGCCCGTCATCAGGCGCAGCAACACGTCGTTGGGTATGTCGGGTTTGTCGAGGCCGACGTCACGGGCGGCTTCCCACATCTGTTTGTGACCGCCCTGATCGCGGTGGCCCGCCTCGTCCCGGGCATGTGCCTCGAACAGTCCGCTGCCCAGATGAGCAAGCGAGGTACCGTCGATCGATTCTTTGATCTCGCGATCGAAGTCCGGCAATTGTACTTCTCGAATGCGGGCGCCGAAGCCCTCGACGATGGAGATGATGGTCAGTGCCCGGGTCAGAGGATCGACGACGCCTTCGGTGAGCAGGAACTTGGCCTGGGGATAGTTGGGATAGCTGGGCGGCACGTACTTGTCGGGAACCACCACCACGGGCAGACCGTCTGCAGCGAGCCGCCGATGCCAGTTCGCGATGGCACGGCGCCGAACGGCGCCCCGCGGCGACACGTATTTGCCGCCGATATAGCCACCATGGCAGCGCACGCCGCCCGTGATCAGCGGCTCTTCATAGGCGTCTTCGGTCATCAGCTCGTCGAAGCTGAACACCAACTGATCGGATTCGACGGCGGTTTCGGCCATGGTCCCAGGTTCCGGCGCTTTGCTGGCGTTGGCGACAATTGTGTGCCGATCCGCGTACTTCAACAAGCGCCCTGAAACGGGACTGAGCGCCAGTTGGCACTGTGCTACCCAAGTGCCACGGTGTTTCGCCTTCGATCATTCGTCGTAGGTCTTCAACTCCACGCCGTTGCCGTCGGGGTCCTTCACATAGATCGACGTACCTTGGCCGCGTGCACCCCAGAGGTTGTGGGGCCCGCTGATCTCTACGCCCTGCTCGACGAGACGCGCATACACGGCGTCCCAGGCCTGACGATCCAGCGCCATACAGAAATGATCCAGGTTCGGGGTGGGCGTTTCGGCCGGGTCATTCTGCGGCAGCAGATCGATGAGGGTGGTTGCGTTGATGCGTATCGAGGGGAAGGGCGCCCGGCCGCTGCGGTAATCCTCGAGTCGCTCGGCCTCGAGACCCAGGATGTCCGTGTAGAAGGCGATCATTGCCGGTTCGTTGCGAAGTTTCAGCACCAGGTGGTCGAGATTAATTGTCATTCAGGATGACTCCCGTGCGTTCAGATCGGGTGATCCGAATTCAGTGGATCTATTTCCTCGGGTTCCGGTGCTGCCTGACCGCGCCGTTGCGGTGGACTCTTGCTGAAGCGCATCGTGAACCAGTGCTTCTTGTGCCAACGCGGCGCCTCGCTGGTCCAGAAATGAAGGCGTGGACGGAACCGGGAGGGATCGTCCAGGCAGCCGACTTTGATCGAGCGTGACTCGGGCGATCGATCGCTGGTGGCGTAGATATGAGTGCCGCAGTGGCCACAGAAATAGCGGATCAGTACGTGACCCGCCTCGGAGAGGGTCTTGAATTCGCGTGGCGTGCCCCGGGTGACGCGAAAATTTTCGCCTTTCACGATCACCGCGTAACTCGGGCCGCCACCGGAAGTGTACTGGCAGGACCGGCAGCTGCAGGCCAACTGACGCTCGGTCGCGCCGCGGAACCCGAAGCGAATCTCGCCGCATGAACATCCGCCGGAGTGGTTGGCGATCTCAGACATGACGCCCCACTCCTGCGTTCAAAGACCCCGCGTTCAAAGATTGTCCCGATAGTCGGCTTCGACCACTGCGTCGATTTGCTTCGCCGCCTCGGCATCGGCTCCGGTCTGCTTGGCAAACATCGCGCCGAAGGAGATTTTCTGGCGTTCGGGCCACGCCTCGGGCTTCCACAGGTCTGAACGGATAAACGCTTTGGCGCAGTGGAAGAAACACTCCTCGACACGAATGCGAATCGCCAGCACGGCGGGTTTGCTGCGGGCTGCAAGCCGTTCGAGCAATACCGGGTCTGCGGTAAGCGTGGCACTGCCATTCACCCGGAGCGTCTCCGGGGTGCCCGGGATCATGAACAGCACCCCGACCTTCGGGTTGCTCAGAATGTTCTGATGGCCATAGGCAAGCTTGTTGCCGGGCCGGTCCGGAATCACCAGCGTCTGATCGTCTTCCACCAGCACAAATCCGGGCGCGTCGCCCTTGGGCGAGGCATCGATGTTGCCGTTCTGATCCGCCGTGGACAGGATCAGGAACGGCACCCGGGCCAGAAAATAGACGGCAAATTCGTTCAGTCGATTCTGATTCTTCTCGCCCAGGCCGGGGATCTCCGCGCCGATCACAGCGCGCAGCGCGTCGCTGTTCGTAATGGCATGGGGATCGGCGTCGCTCAAGGTTCCACCTTCTACTGTCGGAAAGCTGCTGGGCGAGGGCTTGGCAGTTAAGCGTACTGCCGGGTGATCCGTCGACGCAAGGAGGGTTTGCTCGAGCGCCTAGAATCGGCGCCGATGGACTTCGATCGGCCCGTCGACCTCGATCTTCATGAGTGCGGGAATCTTTATCATCAGCAGGAGGGTCAGCGCGGCCAGGCCCACCGCACAGCCGAACAGCGAAATTGCAATGCCGATCGTTTCGGCGAAGAACGCCACGGGCAGAGCGCCGATCGGCATCAGTCCGAAGGTCATCATCATGACGCTCATCACCCGGCCGCGCATTTCCGGGACGATGATCAAGGTGACCAGGCTCATGTGCAGGGACATGAAGATGGAGCTCACCAGGCCCGTCAGGGCGCTGGCGACCATCGCGGTCCAGAATGTCTCGGTCCACGCGAACAGTGCGAGAAACACCGACCAGGCGAACGCTGAGGAGAACAGGATCAAGCCCTTGTGGCGGGAATCCGACATTCGCGCCAGCAGCAGCGAGCCGCCGACCGCTCCGGCACCCATGCCGCTCATCAACAGCCCCAGTTCCGTCGGGCCGCCGAACAGGACCTCGGTGTTGAACACCGGCATCAGCGATTGCACGGGGAACCCGAACAGTAACGGGATGAAGGTCATGATGATCAGCCCGCGCAGCACCTCGTGGTTCCAGATGTAGCGGAAGCCGTCGGCAATGTCCCGGGTGATCGGTGCCGAATGGGTCATCTGAGAGTGGCCTTGATGGTGGAGCACCAGCAGGCTCAGAACCGAAAGCAGATACAAGGCCGCGTTGACCATGAACACGACACCCACCCCGAAGTGCGATGTGGTATCGCCACCGGCGACCAGCGCGATGATTGCGCCGGCGATTCCGGGCCCGAGCACCCGGGAAAGACTCATCGTGGCGGAGTTCAGTGCGATCGCGTTCACCAGTTGTGCTTCACCGACGATCTCCGGAATGACGGCTTGGCGGGCGGGCATGCTGAAAGACAGGATCGAGCCGTTGAACACGCCGAAGGCGATAAAATGCCAGAACTCCACGTTGCCGGTGATGACGATGCTGGCCAGCCACACGGTGCCCACGCAGTTGGCCGTCTGGGTGGCAACCATGACCCATTTCTTGGTCAGCCGATCGGCCGCGACGCCGCCGAACAACGAGAACAGGATCATCGGCAGGGAGAACGACAGCATCACCCAGGCCAGGTCCATGGGTGAACGGGTCATGTCGTAGATCAGCCAGCCGCGCGCCACCATCTGCATCTGCATGGCGAAGGTCGCGCCGAGGTTGCCGACCCACAGGAACCGGAAATCCCGATTTGCGAGTGAGCTGAACATGCCCTGTCTGGGCTTGAGGGGGGGATCTTCTGGAAGTGCGCGGGCGGCGCTCACGCCGTGATCGAGTGAAACATGCTCGTCTCGTTGCGACTCAACCCAACAGGATACGCAAGCGGTCGCAACATTGACAATTCGGCGCGAAACTCGCGGCCCGGCCAATCAGTCCCCGACACCGCCCCAGATGGCCTCGAGGCGTCGGTCGCGACCGCAGCCGTAGCGGTAGTATTTATAGCGCCACGGATTTTCCAGGTAGTAATTCTGGTGGTAGTCCTCCGCCGGATAGAAGCGGCGGGTGGGTAACAGTTCGGTGACCACGGCACGCCCGAAATGGGTTTCGTGGGTGGCCTTCGACGCCTCCGCCAGACGCTGTTCGTCGGAATTCGCATAGAACACGGCGCTGCGATAGCTATCCCCCTTGTCGCAGAACTGACCGTCGTCGTCGAACGGGTCGATGTTGCGCCAGAACACCGCAAGTAGTTCGGCGTAGCTTACTTTGGCCGGATCGTAGCGAACCTGTACCGCCTCGCGATGACCGGTATCGCTGTAGCTGACGTCCTCGTAGGTGGGATTGTCGGTGCGCCCGCCGGTGTAACCCGAGGTGGTTTCCGATACGCCCTCCAGAACGTCAAAGGGGGGTTCCATGCACCAGAAGCAACCACCGGCGAATATCGCAGTGGCCGCGTGGCCGACAGCCGGGGTGAACAGCAGCGCGAACACGAAGATGAGACGGTGCATGAAACTAAGATACCCTATCTTGCCTCGGGTGAAGGCGGGAGCCCCTCATTGGGTTTGGGGAACGGCGCTGATGATTGAAGACGAATTGCCCTGGGTCTGCATCCGTCGGACCCATTCGCGTAATCCGGTCTACGAGTGGAGCCTGGTGCTGACCGCGGTGGCAATCGACAACGAGGTTGAACTTGTGGGCGACACCTGGGGCCTGTGGGTACACCCGGACCAGGCGCGGTCTGCCGAGACACAACTCGACCAGTATGACGGGGAGAATCGACCCGTCCCGGTGCGCGGTACGCCGCTGCCGACGATCGATTCCGGTTGGCTGGGCGTCGCCGGTTATCTGATGGTGATCTGGGCGCTGCCCGCCTTCGCGAGCTTCGGCCTGCTGGACCCCGGTTGGCGTGCCGAGGGTCGTATGCAGGCGGGGCTGGTGGCAGACGGAGAGTGGTGGCGGACGGTCACCGCACTCACACTGCATGCGGATCTCGGCCACATTGTGGCGAATTCGCTGTTCGGTGCGTTGTTTGGTCTGTTCGTCGGACGTTATCTCGGCTCCGGATTCGGCTGGCTGTTGGTCCTGATTTCGGGCGCGCTGGGTAACGCGCTGAATGCCTGGCTGCGCCCCGAGGCGTTCAGCTCGATCGGCGCGTCCACGGCAACCTTTGCAGCGCTGGCGTTGGGTGCGGCCTTCGTCTGGCGGCGTGGCTATTTCAAAGGTGCTGCCTGGCGACGCAGTTTCGCGCCGATCTTCGGCGGTATCGCGCTGTTGACCTTCACCGGTGTCGGGGATGGGCGCACGGACGTCCTGGCGCACTTCGCGGGATTTGGCGTCGGCCTGTGCGCGGGCCTGTTGGCGGCCGGTTTCGACATCCGTCGACTGGGTAGAAGTGGCCAGCACATCTCGGCGGTCCTGGCGTTGGGTTTGCTGGCTGTGGCCTGGAACCAGGCGGTCGGCTAGGCGCGCTGGTGGCTCATTGAGCCACGAGTGCCCAGGCCGCCGCACGGATACCGATCCGGTTTGTGGCACACTTGCCCGATTGCGAACGAACGGGAGAGACGACATGCGCATGGGTTATGCACCATTGTTCCAGAACCTGGGGAAACCGATTCCGGACCGGGAGGTGTACACACAGGAACTGCGGCTCGCGGAGCTTGCCGAACCCTTGGGTTTCGATTCAGTGTGGTCCGTGGAACATCACTTCACCGACTACACCATGGTGCCGGATGTCACCCAGTTCCTGAGCTACATGGCAGGTAAGACCAGTCGGGTGCAGCTTGGCTCCATGGTGATCGTGCTGCCTTGGCACGACCCGGTGCGGGTCGCCGAGGAAATTGCGATGCTCGACAATCTGTCCGGGGGCCGGATGATCCTTGGCATCGGCCGGGGCCTAGGCCGGGTCGAGTTCGATGGTTTTCGGGTGCCGATGGGCGAGAGCCGGGACCGCTTCGTGGAATCGGCGCAAATGATTCTCGAGGGACTCGAGGTGGGGTACGTCGAACTCGAAGGCGAGTTCACGCAGCAGCCGCGGCGCGAGATCCGTCCGGCGCCTTTCCAGTCGTTCCGCGGCCGGACCTTTGCCGCGGCGGTCAGTCCCGAATCGATGCCGATCATGGCCAAGTTGGGGGTCGGGTTGCTGGTGGTTCCGCAGAAACCCTGGGAAACAGTGAAAGAAGACTTCGAGATCTACCACCGGGTATGGGGAGAAACCTATGGCGCGACCTCGCAACCGCCGGCGCCCATGTGTGGTGGCTTTTTCTTTGTCGATGAGAGCGCCGATCGCGCCGAAGAGATGGCCTATCGATACATCGGCCGCTACTACCACTCGGTCATGGAGCACTACGAGATGACCGCGGGTCACCTCGAAACGATGAAGGGCTACGAATACTACTCGCGTATGCGCTCCTACATCGAGAAACGTACCCCGGACGGCGCGGCGGCGGACTTCGTCCGGCTGATGCCCTGGGGCACGCCCGATCAGCTGATCGAGAAAATCGAGTTCATCCACGAGACCATTGGCGCACAAGGAATGATGGGGCACTTCGCCTATGCGGGCATGCCCTACGACGAAGCAGAACGCAGCCTGCGGCTGTTCGTGGACAAGGTGATGCCCGAGGTGCAGCGGATCGGGACGGAGTCCGGCGCCTTGATGGTGGGCTGATCTAGCCAGCCTGCCTGGAGGTATCCGGCTCGGCTTCTTCGATTTCGATCTCGGCGACCTTGGCGCTGATCGGGTCGAGGGTCGGCGGTTCGGCGTCCGGAGTCGCTTCGGGTGCCTCGGCCTCGATCGTGGCCTCGATCGTGGGTTCGGCTTCCGGCGTTTCTGAGATCAGCGGCTGGTCCAACTGGGCCAACAGTTGCTGGGCCACGCCCTCCGAGACGCCCAGTTGTTGCGCGCTGGTCGAGAAGTGCTCGAAAAATGCTCGGTAGTCCTGGGCGAGCTTTCCAAACAGCACCGCGCTCTGCTCGAAGTGACTGGTGACACCCTCTTCCACCGCGGTAGCTTTGTCCCGGGCCTCCGCAAGCGCCGTTTCTGCCTGCTCGCGCGTCGTGTCCAGCTCAGCTTGCAGGGTGTCGAGCCGGGTGTTCAGCGCGGCGGCACGTTTCGCCGCGCTCTTGCGGCCGATGAGGAACGCGATGCCGGTCGCGACGATCAGGGCGATCCAGATTTCGAGACTCAATGGGGTTCTCCCTCCGACGAGAGCTAATTATACCCGCTGCCGACTACTCGGCGTTGACGCATTGAATCCAGCGTAGTGACGTTCGATGGCGCGATCGGCCGATCGCCGTAAAGACTGCTTACCGGATGCACGATGCCGCGCTCGAGCCAATCGAGCAGGGGCACCCATTGCTTGAGTTCCTTGCGCTGGACTTTGCTCAGTTCATGCACCCCCAGGCCTGCAGCGCCGGCGTGTACGTAGCACTGGGCATCGCGCAGCAACCCGGCGAGCGGAATGTCCAGCGCCCCGAGGAATTTCATCAGCGACTTGAACACCAGGGTATTGGTCTTTACTCGATTGGCGACAATTGCCAGGCGGTTGTCGTGGCGATCGATCTTCGCCTTCAACAGCAGGCTGGCGATGCAGCGGGTGGCGGCATGAATGTCGATGTCCGATGGCATCACCGGCACGATGATCCGGTCTGCGCCGCGGGTCGCCTCGATCAGTTGAAGATCCTGCAGCGCCGCCGAGGTGTCGACGACGATGAATTCGGTCTCGGGCGGAATCCGCATGGCGAAGGAACGGGTAATCCCGGTCTGGGGCTGGACGCTTGAAATGCCATGGATGGGGGCGACGGAAGCCGGGCGTTTGGACAGCCAGCGCGTGGACGAGCCTTGCGGGTCGTCGTCGAGCAGCACCACGGAACGACCCTGGGTCGCGAATTGTGCTGCGATGTTGGTGGCGATGGTCGATTTACCCGAACCACCCTTCGGGTTCAGCACCACAATACGAACTGCGATGTCGATGCTCCGCGACAGGACGGCCCAAGCTAACGTCCGACGTTTGGATGTGCAAGTAATTTGGTCTAGAAAATTCTTTCAATACCGACAGTTGCGAGAGGTAGTTCACGATTCATCGAGGTTTGGGTCCAGCCGGTCGGGCAGCTCCTTGATGAACACGTCCTGCTTGGCGTAGGGAATTTCGATGTTCTGCTCGGCGAACACGCGGTAGATCTCCATGTACAGCGCGTGCGAGATACGACCGCGGTCTTCGGGCTGTTCGATCCACGCAAGCAGGTTGAAATCGACGCTCGAGGCACCGAAGCCACGCATTCGTACCCGCGGCGCCGGGTCGGAACACACCTCGGGATTGGCCTCGCCGATTTGCCGCAGCAGTGCGCAGACCTCGTCGGCGTCGGTTCCGTAGGCGACGCCGACCAAGATACGCAGTCGCATCTTCTCGTTTGCTCCACCGCTTTCGTTGGTGATCTTGGCGTTCGCGATCACTGCGTTGGGTATGGTGATTTCAACGTCGGCCCGGGTCAGCAGGCGGGTGCTGCGCATACCAATGGCGGTGACCTGGCCGCGTTCTCCGGAATCGAGGTTGATGTAGTCGCCCAGTTTGTACGGGGCATCGGCCACGATGAAAAATCCTGAGAACAGGTTGGCCAGGGTATCTTTGGCTGCGAAACCGACGGCAATCCCGACGATTCCCGCGGACGCCAGCCAGCCGAGGGGATTGATGCCCCAGACCATCAGCAGGCAGTAGCTGGCGACCAGAATGAAGGTCAGTTTCATGACCAGATCGAACATCGGGATGGTTCGCGGTTCGACCACGGTGATGCGTGGATCGAGACTGAAAGCATCGAGCAGGGCATTGCTGATCCGCAGTGCCGCGCTCATCCAGCTGACCACGATTACGGATGCGAACACGTTGATCAGCACGACGCGGCCGAACGGCAACGCTGCGACGTTGACGGCCAGGATCAGGCCGAAGTACAGAATCGTGTTGAACACCGGCCGGCGCAGATGGTCGATGATGGTGTTGTCCAGATGCGTGTCGGTGCGTGCCGCAAGCCGGCTGATGGTGTTGAGTACGAGTCCGCGGAACGCGAACGCGGCGAGGTAGAACACCACCGCCACGACCAAGCCGCCCACGATGGGCAACGTAACAATCAGATCCCATGCGGGTTGCAGACTCTCAGGCAGCCAATCGGCGATCTCCGGCAACTCCGCGCTGAGATTGATGGCGCCGCTCGTTTGCGTGTCGTCGCCGGGTTCCGCTTCGCTCAAGGTTCACTCCTTTCTAGATTTGGACATCCATCAAAGTTCGGTACACCCAGGGTAGATTTGGACATCCATCATCTTTCGGTACACCTATGGACAGGGTTCGGTACACCCATGGATGTCCCGAACTTTGATGGGTGTCCTAAACTTTGATGGATGTCCAATTCCTGGGGCATGTTAGCGCCTGCGTGAGTGCCTTGTGACAACGTCAGTGGACCCGTTGGCCGCCCACCCAGGTTTCGTTGACCGCGATGCTGCTGATCTGGGTTGTTGGCACCGTCCTTGGATCCGCGTCCAGCACGATGAAGTCGGCGAGCTTGCCGGTTTCCAGGCTGCCGATTTCGTGGTCGGAATGGCATTGCCAGGCGGCGTCGATGGTCATCGCCCGTAGTGCCGTCTCGACGGAAATGCATTCCTGGTCCGCCAGGACTTCGTCGGGCGCTTTCCACATGCGCCGGGTGACCGCGTTCTCGATGCAGCGCAGCGGGTCCATCTCGGTGACCGGTTCGTCGGAATGCAGCGTCCAGCGGATGCCGCGCGCTTCGCAGGCGGCCGTGCGGTCGAGCAGCGCCGCCTTGTCCGGGCCGAAGATGTCGTCGCGAAACGCCTTACCCCAGTAATATACGTGGCCGATCAGAAAGCTGGGTGAGATGCCCAGGGCTGCAATCCGTTCGATCTGCTCGTCGTGGAGAATACTGCAGTGCTCGATGCGGCAGCGCCGGCCGGCGATGTCCCGGCCCTGCGCTGCGGCATGTTCGAAGGCGTCCAGCGCGCGATCGATGGCCGCATCGCCATTGGCGTGAATCACCACCTGCCAGCCTTCCCCGAGGCGTCGCGCGACGTCCGCGTTGAGCACCTCCGGTTCGATGTAGGCGATCCCGAAGCCGCCCGTGTTCAGGAATTCTTCCCGTTGCAAGCCAGTGCGGCCCTGGTTGGAGCCATCGGTGACGATCTTCCAACCCGTGGCTCGCACCCATTCATCGCCGTCGCCACAGTGCAACTCGGTCTGGTCCCAGTGTTCGGCCAGGGTGTTGAACAGGGAATAGCGGAACCGCACGGTCATGGCGTTGGATTCACGCAGGGCGCGATAGATTTCGAGTTCTTTGCGACCCTGCAGCGCGCCGGTGCCCTGATCGACGACGGTGGTCAGGCCCTTTTTATTGGCGTGTTTGAAGACATCGAGGCAGGCGGCCACCAGGTCGAGGCCGTGCAGCGCGGGGTTGTGGCGCGACACCGCGGCCATGCAGGCTCCGCCTTTGAGCACCCCGTTGGGTGAGCCGTCCGGGTAGCGGCCGAACTCGGACCCGGCCGGGTCGGGCGTCTCCGCTGTGATCCCGGCAAGTTCCAATGCCCGGCTGTTGCAATAGCCGAAGTGCAGCGACGCGTTGTAGACGTAGACCGGGTTGCGAGTCGAGACGCCGTCGAGTAAGTCCGCTGTCAATTCGAGCGGGCCCTCCTGCAGCGACGGGTCGAACTGTCGTGCCATGATCCAGTCATCCGGGCCGGCGGCAGCGGCGACCTCGTGAAGGCGCGCCAGCGCCGCATCGAAGCTCGCGTAGCGCAACGGCCCGATGTTTTCGAAGCGCGCCAGCAACGCGATCGACGCGAGATGCATGTGGGGCTCGATGAATCCGGGCAGCAGTATTTTTCCACGGCAGTCGATGCGCAGTTCGTCGCCCTCGGCATGGGCGTCCACATCGCCATCCGCACCGATCCAGGTGATGCGTCCGTCGCGGATCAGCATCGCTTCTGCATCCGGCATGGCCGCGTTCATGGTCAGAATACGAGCGTTGCGGATGGCCAGCGGCGCTGCCTCGGGTCGGGGCGGCGGCCTCGTGAACCTGCGTGCCTGCAATTCCATGTCGATGCCGCTCTGGCGGAGCAATTCGCCGAGCGCCGGGGCGCAGCACGGGCAGCCGAACAGATCATCAAATTGGGGGGATTGCCAGACGTGCGGGTGTGCGGCGGGGTCGTAAGGTTGGAACTTACCCATGATTCATCCACGTCGACCTGCGGGACGTTCATTGTAAGGCCGGCGCGGCAGGACTGCCCATTCCAGCAGGGCCATTTTATCGGCACGCAACCCACCGAAGCGATCACGCGGCCCGACGTTCGGCCAGCTTGACCAGATTTTCGGCGTGCTTGTCTCGACTGATCCGATAAAAGCCCATCATCACGATCGCAATCAGGTAGAACCCCCACAGCGCAGGAATGTAGATCGCCGCAAGATCGTAAAGCGTGTTGGTCGGAACCTCGCCGAGACCGGCCTGGGTCGGGAACTGTACATACGCCAGCAGTTGCCCCGCGACGATGACGCCCAGGCCGTTCACCGCCTTCTGGGCGAAGCTGTTGGCGGCGAAGAACGTGCCTTCGGAGCGGCGCCCGGTGCTCACCTCGCTGTCTTCCACCACGTCCGCAATCATTGCCGCGATCAGGATGCCCGAGCAGACGATCAGCGTGACTTCGATGGTGAAGAAGGCCATCAGCGTGGGGAACAGCGCATCGCTGTCGTTGTCCGGAAACCAGCCCACCATGCGCAGGATGAACGGCATCGGGGACAGGATCACCGACGCGGTGGTAATGCTGATGGCCGCGTACTTCTTGCCGATGGCTCGGGAGATCGCAGGTGCCATGAACAGCGCGATGAACGCGGACAGGAAATAGGGGAACTGCAGGTAGCCGATCTGAGCGCTGGTGAGTTCCCAGAAGTGCCGCGTGAAGTAGATGCTCAGGCTGGTCGAAATGCCGGACGCGACGGCGGTGAACAGCGCGGCGACGAACAGCACCAGGAAGGAACGGTTCGATAGCGTCTCGTGCAGTTCCCGGAAGCTGTTTGCGATGCTGCGGTCCGTTCGCGCCGGCGGCTGTTTGAGATAAGGAATGTGGCGATGGGTGCCCAGCGACGAAACCATGATCGAGATGAAGATGATGATCGATGCCGCAATCCCGTAATTGCGCCAGCCGGCCACGTATTGAAGACCGCCTTTTGCTTCGGGCAGGAACACCAGATAGGCGAGCACGGCCATGGTCAGACCGCCCCACCAACCGAAGAAAAAGCGGAAGCTCATGAACCGCGTGCGCTCGTCGTAGTCATCGGTCAACTCGGCGACCAGCGCTGTTGCGGGAATCTCATAGAAGGTGATGAACGTGCGGATCAGCACCGCAACCACGACGAAGTAGATGAACAGCTGGTCGGGTTCGAGGTCGGGTGGCGACCAGAGCAGGTAGTAGGCCAGCGACACCGGCAGTGCGGAAAGGTACATGAACGGGTGCCGCCGTCCCCAACGTGACCTCAGATTGTCGGATATGTACCCAACCAGCGGGTCTGACACGGCGTCAAAGAGCAGCGCAATGAAGATTCCGAGCGACACCCATTGGGCCGGCAGGCCGACCACCTGACTGTAGAAAAACAGCAACAGGTAGTTGAAGCCATTGCTTTTGGCGCCATTGGCGACTGCGCCGAATCCGTAGAACAGTTTGGTCTGCAGATCCGCCATGTCGTGGGGCTTGCTGCTCATTCGTTCTCGTGCCGGGCGATTACAGACACTTCGCCATCGGCGACCGTTGTGATCAGATTGATCGGCCGGCAGCACACGAAACAATCTTCGATGTACTCCTGATGTTCGACGCTGAGGTCGATGACCAGCTCGATACGTTCCCCGCAGTAGGGGCAATCTATGTGGCGGGAATCGGTTGCGAAACTCATCCGTCGATGTCTCGAACGCACCGGATCACGTGGTACGCTCGCGGTGACGGTCAGGCGGGGAAGTCAATGCGCGAGTATCGCACGGCGGTCTTCGACAATCGACGCTGGCAGGGCTTCAAGCCGCGTCCGGACGACATCTTCGTGTGCACGCCGGCGAAGTGCGGTACCACCTGGACCCAGGCCATCATCGCCAGCCTGTTGTACCCCAACGGTGACGCGCCGGCGTCGGTGAACACGCTCTCGCCATGGATCGAGGCCAAGTTCATTCCGGCCGATGAGATGCATGAGGCGCTGGAAGCGCAAACCCAGCGGCGCTTCATGAAGAGCCACACCGCGGCGGATGGCATCCCCTGGTTCGATGATGCGAAATACATTGTCGTGGGCCGTGACGGCCGCGATGTGTTCATGTCGATGTGCAACCACCTGCAGCGCATGAAGCGCATTGCTGAGATGAACGAACGGGCGTTGGCAGACGGGGTCCCACCGATGCCCGAGTTTGACGGCGATTTTCATGCGTTCTTTCCGACGTGGTTGAGTCAGGACGATATCTTGTTTCACATTATCGAGACGTATTGGCAGCGGCGCGAGCAGCCGAACGTCCTGCTGGTGCACTTTCAGGATTTGAAGTCTGATCTCGAGGGTGAAATGCGGCGGATCGCGGAATTCCTCGACATCGAATTCGATGCGGCGTTATGGCCCGCGGTGGTCGAGCGTTGCACCTTCGACGGGATGCGCGGACGCGCTGAGGAAATCGGCGAGTTCGATCGGATGTTCGAGGGTGGAATCGAAGGATTCCTGTTCAAAGGCACCAACGGTCGATGGCGCGATGTGTTGACCGACGAGGAGGTGGCGGCGTACGAACGCCGGGTCTCGGAAATGCTCCCCGAAGCCGCCGCGCGCTGGCTCGAGGGTGGCCGGCACGCGCTCCCGGCACAACCCCTGGGAGTAGAACAGGTTGGATCAGGCGATCACTAGGTAACCGACGCCAGGGTCTGGGTCAGCGCGTCCAGCCGCTTGGCCCGTTCCGAGAGCTGGTCTTCGAGTTCCGGAATCTCTGCCTGAATGCGTGACTTTTCTTCGGTCAAACGCTGGGTGTAGGCGATCAGATCGATGCGCTGGGCGGGTGTCAACAGGGGGTCGAACTGGCTGGTGGCGCTGGACACTATTTCCGCCTTCAGGACCTCCAGCCGATTCTCGCGCGCGATGATTTTGCGTTCCAGGTTGGCGACCGCGGCGCGGGCCAGGTACAGCTCGCGGCCCTCGTTGTAGGCCACCTGAAAATCGTGATCCATGGAGGCGGAGCAGACGTTGTAGTAGCGCTGACCGCGCTCGCCGGTGACAAACGCGTTGAGCGGCTTGCAGTACTCGCGCATGCCTTGCGTCCAGCCCAGCATGTAGGTGGTGCGATCGGGGATCACGTCGTGTTGGACGCAGGCGTCCTGGTGCTGCAGCAACTGAGTGCTGCGCAGACCGTTGACGCCGTCGCGATAACCGACGGTTTGCCAGTCGCCGGCGACGCACTGGCTTTCGCTGACACTGGGGTTGCCGCTGCAACCGGCGAGCGTAAGCACTACCGCCGCGGCGGCAACGAATTTCAAGAATATCTCACGCATCGGGACCTCCGCTGTCCGAAGCTTTTGCTGATAGCGACGTTAGGGAAATGTCGAAGGCGAGACCGGACGTGGGTCACATAAAGGGAGGTTGCGGGGCCGCCAGGCCGATGGGAGGTCGTCAGCCGTCGCTTAGCGGTGCACGATTTCTGCTTTCAACGATGCAGCGAACTCGAGCACCTCGTCACCCGCTGCGGCGTCGATGCGCAACGCCTGGAGCGTTGCATCGAGGTGCTGCTGAAAGCGCTCCCAGTCGGAATCGTCGATGGCCAGATCCCGATGTGCCGAGCGCATGTCACGACCGTTGTAGCGAATGGG
>SMVB01425760.1_pt1 | contig 59854 bp, 109 predicted proteins | sample 2456461 | NCBI WGS metagenome assembly SMVB01 (sample SAMN11095934, study PRJNA526329) | marine sediment metagenome | biome: Marine sediment; feature: Surficial sediment; material: Deep marine sediment; isolation source: Hadal surficial sediment | place: Pacific Ocean | collected 2014-05 | depth...
AATTGCTGGTGGAAAAGAACCAACTGTATTTATTGGTGGACAAGACACCTATGCAGAAGTTCAATCAATCTACATGAACGCATACAGGATTCAAAACACAGCAGACTTGAGAACAGAATTTAGCGTTGGCGTAAACGGTGTTGATACATTCACTGGTACAGGTGCGGGTTTACATATATCCACGATATATGGCTTACCATTCATTCCTTCAAAGGACACACCTCAATCAACTGAAGGTTCAGTAGGTGATTTATTCATCTTAAACACAAGTGCAGACAAAAATGCTCCAAATAAACCATTGATAGGTATTCAGGTACTTAAACCAATAGTTTACTATGAGGCTGGAAAGAGACAACAAGGTTATCCTTTCATAAACGAAGCTTTCAACGACAGAGCTTTGTACAATATGTTAGCAGAAACAACTTGTAGAAACTTTAAAGCACAAGCCAAGATTAGAGACATAGCTTCAGGAATCTAGGGATAAAACCCAAATTTTATTTTTTTTTAATTTTTTAAAAATTATACATATATGAAATAAGATTTATAAATCCATATATAATAATCTTTATATGGCGGGAATATATTTTGAATTATGACTGTAACAATAGTAGAAAATTCAAGGTTTAGACACCTTAACGCTGACAGAAGCCAAGTTATCAAAGTTGGTGGAGTAGGCGTAGAAAAAGAGGTTGTATGTGATATAACACTCGTAGACGAAGATTTGTCCAATTCAGTAATTGGTGAATTTATTGCTGACTTTACACAAGTAAGACTACAGCAAGTTTACGCCTGTGAAATACTAGCACAAGACAACTTTGCAATTACACTCGACTTTGTACCAGATGCAAATTCAGATGCAGCTTTGGCAAGATTCCATGTAACAGACCGTGATGATGGACTTGTTAATGATGATGCTGATTTAGCTGACACAGTGCTAACTGTCGCAGTACGTGGTGTATAGGTAAATCTTATATACTATTACTTTTTTTATATACTATGGCAAGAAACGCTCATAAAATAACTTCTTCTTCTGAGGAAGTTGTAGGTAGAAGTGGAAAATTAAAACATATTACTATCATAGATTCAACAAGTGCAATTATTAATCTTAGGGAAGTTGATGTATCTGGTAATGTTATATACAAACTAGACGTTTCTGAAAATGCTCAAATTCACCAAGATTTAGACTTGGGATTTAGAACAGCTTTATACGCTGAATTTGTGAGTGGAACAGGCGAAATCAATATTATATACGAATAATTTAAATACGATAGACTTAAACCTTATATATGCGTACAGAACCCATTTATTGCACTGTTAAAGATATAGCAGATTGGCTTAGAATTGATATAAATCCTAATACTGATCCTAATGAAAATATGATTAAAAATAACATATTGGATAACGAGGATAGAATTGACAGAATGACTCAACATACATGGATGCCTGATAGACAGGCTACTGAGGAATTTAGTGTAACCAAACTTTATGATTGGGGTAGAGGTATGCCTTTGTTTCCAAGACATAGAAATCTTAAAACATTTGATGATGATCTAGGAGATAAACTTGAAATTTGGGATGGTGGTGAATGGGTTGATAATACACCTGATATATCAGAACTTTCTGGTTCAAACGGAATTATATATTTCCAAGAAGTTAAAGGTATAATATATTTGAGGGGATATTTATTTACAATACTTACTACAAACAGATTTAGAATTACATACAGATACGGGGGAGATAATGATAAGCGATTTGCTGAAGATGAAACAATACCAAGGGATATTCAAAAACTTTGTAAACTTATGACTTGTGTAGATTTACTTGGAACTGATTTCCAAATGTCACAAATTGCATACGGTGGGGAAGGAAATATTAATAAAGACAAAGTAATGGACAGATGGGAAAAAGAGATACATGAAATAATGTGGAGTAGAAGTGAAATCACTTCAACGTGGTAGATAATGCCAGCACTAGCTGTTTCTCCACCTATTCAGGTTTCTGCAAATGAATATGAATTTTTACGACTACAAAAGGATGTAGGCTCAGAGATTATACTTAATATAAGACAGATACTTAGAGATGAAGATATTAATTTCACAGAAGATTTGGCAAATTCATTTTCATTGGTAATGTGGATGGGTAAGGCTCACATAGAATCTAGTAATAGATATGCTGGTTTGGTGGATAGAGGTATGAAACCGGGAAAATGGGTAAATTATGATGCTTTACATGATTGGGTTGTTATTAAGTTAGGAATTGATGATCCTGAAGCAGTTAATGTTACTTGGAAGATATTAAAAAAAATTCAAAGAGATGGAATAAGACCAAAAAGATATGTTAAAAAGGCATTAAAAATGGTTATTGGTAAACACGGTGTTGCCACACTCAGACGTAAGACAGGAAATAAAAGAAAGAGAAAATCAAGAATTATGAAAACTGTTGGAAAAATAAACAAGGCTATAAGAGCAGTAAAGAGAATATTGAGAAAAATTGATAATATACAAAGATCGATAAAAAGTCCATTATTTGCAGTTCAATGGAATAAACGAGTTAAACAAAAGAAAGCACGAAGGATTTCTAGGGCAGGGGGAAATAACCCATGACCGATGGAATGGCTGGACTACCATTTGCAAACGATATTGTATCACACCTAAAAAATAATTGGACAATTAATGGTGGTAAACTGCCTACATTTACAACTAAATGGAAGATCAAGGCTGTGGGAGTAGGTAAAAGGGCTTATGACGAGGTTATTGTTGAATTAGATACGGAAGATCCAAAGATATTTAGTCTAATTTCAGGCGTAAGTGCAGACGGTACGTTTGACTATGACTGGTTACATGACATATCAGTAACAATAGATGTATATACGAGCGTAAGTGAAGATAGAGTATTACAATTAGTAGATGAAATAGTAAGAATATTGAAGAATAATGTCGTAACTACCATAAATAATCGGGATTATATTCAAATATTACCCGGAAATATAACCTCATTAAACGAAGAATTTAGAAATATATTCAGATATACCATAGACGTAGATGCACTCAGGTTTAACCCATGAAAATATTTAAATACCTTGTATATAAACTAAGACTATGACAAGATCAGCTTCTAGTGTATATGTAGAGTATGCTTATGAGGATGATTTTGGTGGCGGAGCAACTACCAGTTTTCCAATACAATTTGGTAAAGAAGTAAAGGCTACTGGTTTAGAATTTAAGAATAATCAGATTCCACTTGGTCAATTATATTCACCAGAATTGGAAACATTTGCATGGGGTAAAAATGAGGGCAAGGTTAGTATGGAATATGTTGTAAGCAATCCTTGGTTCTTTGAGGCAATTTTAGATTCTGTAGATTCTTCTGGTTCTACATTATTTTCGCATGAATGGGATTCAGATCCAACAATAAATGGATCAACAATTAAGACTATTAATTCAATGGCACTCCAAATTGGTTTCGATGTAAATTCTGATTATACAAGATTACCAGTCGGTGTAGTATGTCCTTCACTATCTTTTAAAATGGCATTAAATGAAACTGTTAAAATAACACAAGAATTAATTTGGGGTGAGGAAACAGTTAATCAAACATTTACTGAACCGGATGGTGTGCCATTAGCAGGGGAAATACCATATACATTTGTCCATGTATTAATAACAGATCCAACAACAGGTAGTACACTTACTACAATACAAACATTCGACTTGAATATTAACTCAAACGCAGAATTAGTTTATGGATTTAACTCTGCAAACAGTGAAGATGCTTATAGAAAGATATTAGAACTAACTGGTAAAGTAGGTGTAACATTAAAGGATTCACATTTTTGGGAAGAAGTTTTAGGAAGAGCAGAATCATCAAATGAAATGGTAATCACATTATCAAATGGTGGTGCTGGTGATGCTTTAAGAGAAATCGTAATTAAATTAAGCGGGGTTAGTTTTTCAGTACACAGCACAGTTGGTATTGAACCCGGAGAATTGGTAATTGAGAATCTTGATTTTCAAGCAAGAGGAATTAATGTAATAGCCAAGAACGAACTCGCAGATTTACCAGATTCAGTTTAGAAAGGCTTATATACATCACATATATTATATAATATATGGCTGTTATCACAACACATGATTTTAAATGTAAGGTTAATGGTGAAGAAGTAACAGTTAAAATAAAGACTGATTTAACTTGGGGAGAAACACAGGATCTTTTGTCTAAATCTGTCAGACAGTTGGAAAACGGTCAAAAAGATTTTAATTTTAATAACTTTTGTGATGTTTTACTATCAAAGACCATAATTTCTGGTTTACCATTTCCAGCTACAAATCTGGTTAAAATGAAGGATTTGCCAATGAGTGAACTAAGTATAATCTTAGGAGAGATTATGAAAATAATCCCTTTAGAGAGCTATTTCAGCAACCTAGGGATGAGTCAAGTGGAAATTCCAAAACAGTAGAAGGACAGGTTTACGCTTATTGTGCATTAGCATTTGGGTGGGATAAATTTACAGTTGATAAACTACCAGCAAAATACGTACTTGATACAATGTTTATAAGTATGCAAATGCTTAAAGACGTTATTGGCGGGATTAAATTAAGATGAGCAGTAACGTATATACTCTAAAAATAGATATTGATGATACTAAGATTAGAGCCATAGAGCAACGACTAATGAATATTGTAGGTGGCGGTAAAGCTGGTGGAATTGGTAGTCAAATGACCACTGTTGCTGGTGGCGGTGGAAAAAATGCTAATATGATGAAGAACATAGCTAAAATTGCGGGAATAGCTGTAGGTGTAATAGCAATAGTAGCTATGGTTAGAAAACTAACTGATATGTTAATTCAATCCTCTCCAATGTTACAACAAATGTTAAAACTATTTAATTTTGGAATAATGTTAATATTAAGACCAATCGGAGACTTTATTGGATTCTTTCTCAGACCTATAATTCTATACTTTTTAAGAAATATTGCAATCCCTTGGTATAGACTTTCAAGAAATTGGTTTATGACAGCTGGTGCAAAAGCTGGTCAAGCTTTCATTAATAATCCAATAGGTTCAATTATAGCAACTCTTGGTGGGGTTGGTGGTTCGTTTATAATTAATATTGAAGCCATACTTGGTTCAGTACAAGGGCATCTTATGAAGCTTCAACTTGGAATTGAAAAATGGATAAATAACTTAAATCTTCCTTCACTAGCAGATTTTTCACTATTTGTTACAAATTGGGTAGATTCATTAGACCTTCCCTCACTAGCCGGTATTTCACTATTTGTTACAAACTGGATAGATTCATTAAATCTTCCCTCACTAGCCGGTATTTCACTATTTGTTACAAATTGGATAGATTCATTAGAACTTCCTTCATTTGATGGAATTGGAGCTGGTATAAGAGCGTGGATATTAGAACAGGTTAGTAAATTACCGGGTTGGGGATTAATAAATGGTTTTATAGACAGATGGATTGGGCATTTAGATTTTTCACTACCTACATGGGATGTATTTATACTAGATATAACAACATGGATTGATGGGCTGAGTCTACCAACATGGGATGATGTAAATGCTAGAATAACATCAATTATGTCTAGTGCTCAGGAATTAATGGATTTAGTATGGGGATTGATAACTGGGTTAATAGACATGATAACTGGTGCAGCTCAAAAACAAATACAACAAACAGTAATAAATCCAGTAATAATTGCGTTATCTGATTCTAACAATAACGGAATACCAGATTTTATTGATGATATTAAAAGCTCCCTAAGTGATTCATTAAAGAGTGTGTTTCCATAATGGGTAGTATATTTATAGTTAAATTTGTAGCCAATTCAACTACTGAATTATATAGGTATAAATTGGGTAATTTTAAACGATTACAATATAATATTAATACCCCTGTAAGTCCAATGCCACTACCAGAAGAAGATTCTAATGAAAATGTACTTATAAAAATTGAGGGTAACAGTTCTGATATAACATTAAACTGGATTGTAAAAGACAATAATGGAGTTAATTTAGAAACAAAATTTGATGCACCAACCGGATTTCCTTCTTCAACAGTAAGAGAACAGATAGAATTTATCAGGAAAGAATTTAGACCTAAATCAATCGCAGATAGTTATCAACTAATACTTCGACTTGATAATGCAGATACCAGTCAGGACATTACTTTTGACGGTACATTTGCACAGTTTGGTTTTGGCATGGCAGATCCCGAATTACTTACATTTAAAGCTCAAGCAAAGTTCTTTGAAGGAAACGTTGCATTAGGATTTGCAGTAGATGTTTCAAGTGAACCACTTAATTTAGTAGTTACATCACCCGCATCTGGTGAAATAGATGCAGATTGGGATGTGCCTCAAGATCCCGGTACAAGTGCCCTTACTCTTTACAGGGTACACTACAGAAAATTCGGAACATCAGATCCTTTTCTGTTTACAGATGTAAGTGGTACTCCACCAGTCACATTCCTAGATGATATATCAAGTGGTGGATTAGATAATGAAGTATATGAAGTGGCTGTAGTGCCTTTTACAGTGTTAGGATTTGGCAAACCATCTAAACTTAAAAATGTAGTGGTGCAAGCTTAGTATGCCTCTTGTTAGATGTATAGTGAAATCAAATGAGAGTCCTTTTTCAACACACGCATATTTTCCTTTACGTGCGATTGTAAAATTGGAAGGTAATAAAAAACCAGATACACTTGATGTTTCATTTCCAACGAGTAATAATATAAAAGAGAATTTTGAGATAACTTACATACAGGATATAATAGATACAACTTATTTAAGAGCAATATACCCCATGCACTTGTCATGTTTAGATGAATCAGGATTTGATCAAGATCCTATAGATCCACCAACATCTAGGTTTGTTAAAGTAACATCGGGAAGATATAGAGGACACTATGCACTTGATTTCACAGCTGATGCTCAGGGAGTGGAAGTACCAAATGCACGAGTAGAAGATGGTGGAAAAATAGACCTATCAAAACAGTTTGATATACATATAAAATTTACACCTAATACAACACAGCTTCAGGATGGTACTAAAGAACCTATACTATGGTCACTTAAAGATGGTAACAAAGGTCTTGATATAGGATTCCAAGGTACTAATGGTGACGATCCATCATGGAAGGTACATATACTATATCATACAACTGGTGGTATTTTTTCGGCTCAAGGAACAACTAATGGTTTAATAATGCACACAGACGGATCTCCTGTCCATATAAGAGTGAAAAGAGGTCAAGATGGAAAAATAAAAGCTTATGTTGATGGTATTGAAGAAATATCAGTAAATGAATCTAGGACTATGCAACCTACAACAACTGTACCAATGGTATTTGGTGATACAGAAACTTCAACTAATGATGAGTATATAGGACAAATACATGAGATTAGAGTATATTGTGGAACTGATTTGGATGATGAAGAGGCAGAAAGAATTAGATGGTCAAAACCAATTCCACAGGTTATGAAGTTTGCGGGAAGGGTTGTTAAATTAACCAGTAACCAAGTATCAAATAAATTAATGTGTCAAAGTAATTCATTTAAATTTACAAAGGGAAAACTTGGTGGGGATGCAATAGAAAGTGGAGATCCACCAGTTGAACGTAATTTTAGAGAAACAACTATAGATTTTGATAACGGATCTGGTAACTTACAGATTGGTAACTTTATAACAGGTAGCTCAAGTGGTGCTAGGGGGAGAGTTATTGAATATATATCAGGGAGTTTAGGAGATGCAACTGCAACCATAAGAATACAAGATAGAGAAAGCTTTACAAGTTCATTTAAATTATATACAAATGGTGAAGCTTGTACGGAATCAGGAGTGTCTAGTGATTGGACAGGTAATTTTGTAGCTGATTCGGAAGTTATAACATATCCATCATTTACTCCATTATTACAAGAGGTGGTTGATGTAATAGATTCTAGTTTTACAGTGAGAAACGTAGATTTATTTGAGGAAACAACAAAAATAGTTTTTGATATAAGAAGTAATATACTTGAAATAGGTGCATTTTTCCAGTTTCTATCAGTGTTATTATTATATAGTGATACTACTATGTATATGACACCTAGAAAAAATATAATTATAGAACAGAATATAGGTCAGGCAACAGACTATGTATTTGATCAAAACGGAATAGAATCATCTGATACTGCTATTGCTTATCATATTAAAGATTCAGAAACAAACGATGTTAAATTAGTCAATGATGTTACACTTACAGGCAGGGCTAATGTTGATGTTATGGATCTTACTACTCCAACTCCAACACAAAGAAAATCATTTACACCATCATCGGGAATAATAAGAGCATTAAGAAGAAACGTACAACAAATAGATAATGAGTTTGATTTACTTGAATTAACCAACAGAACTGCTTTAGATTTACAGGGTGATATATCATTGGATGTTTCACCAACAAAATATTTAATACAATCATCTTCACCAATACACCATGTAAGATATAATCATACAGTACAAGTTAAACGTAATAACGGATATAATGATAGTATAACATTTGATCCAACAAGGGGTACTGATGATTTAGATGAAATTATGATTGTAAGACAATTAGAATACCATTATCCATCAGGTAAAACAATGATTAAGGTAGGAGAAAATGATATTGATTACTATGATGATGTTGTAAATACAAGTAGAATGAGTGACGGGTTATTAGATACTACACTAGACGAAACTACGATTTAATTTCTTGTATTTCTTTTAATACCTTAGCCCAAGTAATAACATCAGGCACTCTAAGATTTTCCTCTATTTTTGTCAATATCTTATTAGTATTTAAAACACTTTCATTCACTTCTTTTAACAGTCTTTCTACTTCTGCAAACATATAAATACATACATAACCATGTATTTATGTGTTTAAACATATAAAAACTGATATAATAAGACCATTCGCCAAGACTGACCATGATGAATCGGGGCATTATTATATTACAAATGAAGGTAAGAGATACCCAAGCATAACTACCGTACTCAAATTATTAGATACTAAGGAATGGTATGGTTGGTGGGTTACATCTGTTGCTAAAAAAGAGAAGATAAGTGAAACACAGGCTAAGGCTAGATGTAAGGAAATTGGTGATAACTCTATAAAAATGGGAAATATTATACATAAATATGCAGAAGATTATCTTAATAATGCTAAATATGTACCATTGAAAAGTGCAGAGGATATAGAAGATATTAACCCTGCTGATTTGTTTCAGCCTTTAATGGCACACTTAGCTTCTGCCACGACAATAGGAAATATATACGGAGTAGAAAAATCAATATATTCAGATGATTTAGAATTAGCGGGAACAGTGGATTGTATAGCAGAATATGAAGGAATGTTAAGTATTATAGACTTTAAAAACAGTAGGAAACGTAAAACTAAATCAGAGTGTGCTAAAAAAGATTACTTTGTACAAATGTGTGCATACGGTAAGATGTGGGAGTTTTGTACAGGACAGAAAATTAAACAAGGTGTGAATATTATTATTAATTGGGATGAAACACTAACAGTATTTAAAGTAAATTTAGATGATTATGAAGTAGACCTTATGAGAAAACTTGTACTTGTAGAGCAACAACAAGCCTTAAATACTACTTAGAAAACCTTTATATATGGTAAGGACATTTCAGAAAAAAGATGAAAGAACTGGCATAGTTAATTTAGAAATAGATAAACGCACTTTACCAAAGAAAAAACCACATAATGTAAAGGATTTGAACTTTGCAAGAAATCTACCGCCTGAGTGTAATAACTGTCCGTTTAGACCTATAGAAAAAGGTGGTAATGACTTATGTACTGAATATAAAGAAGATTCCTTATGTGTAATTAGAAAGGATATTGCTAAACTTGTGGATAAATATGGTGGTAGAACACTTGACTTGATGGAAGTAGAGTTTCATAATAACTTTGAGAAACTAATGTTTTTTGAGAAACTAGAAGATTATAAAGGAGAATTAAATCCCGAAGTTACCAAGCGTATAAACTCACTCAATAATTTGGGAAAGATAATTAACGAGATTAAAACAAAAAGAGATACAGTAGAAGTAACAGAAAAAACCACACTATCACAGGATGAGATACATGAGATAGCACGTACTGTTAAATTAACAAGGGATATATTCGATGAGTCTTAGAGTATTACCTGACATGGATAACATAGTAGATCCTGTCAAATACGCACAAGAGCTTGTAAAATGTGCCAAATCATGCTCATATTTTATAAAAATGTTTACAGGCTTTAAGGTGTTTGATTACAACAAGGTTTTCCTAGACTGTTATGATCGTTTCATTGTGTATCGTACAGGTAGACAGGTAGGCAAGTCAACCAATGCAGGGATAAAGGCAATTCATTTTGCCTACTTTGCTCCGCTATTTGCAAGTAATATAGATACAGGTGTGGCGAACGTTGTTATAGCTTCACTGTCTAAGGATCAAGCACATTTAATTTTATCCAAGATTAGTGAGTTCTTACACATGAGTCCTACGCTTAGTGGAAAAATTAGGAATGAAATAAAGACACAGATTACATTAGAGTGGTATGACGGTACGGGTGTTACCAACTTTATAGTAAGACCTATAGGAGATACAGGTGATTCACTTAGGGGATTTACTGTGCATTTCGCCATACTCGATGAGGCAGCTTATATACCAGAAGTAGTTTATAACGCTTTCTTGCCTAGTACGGTTACAACCAAGCCACATATTTTACTTACAAGTACGCCTAAAGGAAAAGCGGGACAGTTTTTCAAATCCTGTATGCAATCACACACTATATACGAACACGGCAAGCCTAAAAAATTACATGACGATAAGGATAAATATCCTTGGACACAGTTTCATGTAACTACATTTGACAACCCGATGGCAAAAGACGATCCACAGGTGCTTAAACTGATTGGTGGTACTACAAGGGCAAGTGAAAAACAGGAACTATATGGTGAGTTCTTGGATGGTGGTAACTCACTAATACCTTATAACCTACTTCAAGTGTCCTTACTACCTGTAAAACTAAGAGAGTTTGAATACTATGAATGTGGTGTAGATACATCAGGCAAAGGTGCAGATGAAACAGTTGTAACTATTGCGGGAATAAGAAATGGTGTAGTATATCCAGTAGAATGTTACACGGAACTTACAACAGAACAGCCAGCACTTGCTAGAAAACTAAAACAATTTAACAGAATATACGGACTAAGAAGGATATATATTGATGAAACAGGAATGGGTGACACGTTGATGGACTTGTGCAGGGATGTAGATCCATTGATGAATGTATATGGTATTAACTTCAAGTCAGATAAAACAGACATATATGTTAATTTAGAACGTTTATTTGAGGAACGACTGATAAATTTATCTCTTTTAGAGGACTTTCACAAGGATAAAATGGCTGAACAGCTGTCATATATGTACTGGGAACATGGTAAATTCAAAGATCAAGTACCTAAAGTTCGTAGTGAACACGCAGATGATTACTCAGATAGCCTCGCATTAGTAACATTTGGACAACAAAAAACTGATTTTATGCACGATGTATCGGATATTTTCACATCAGACTATGTAGGTGACTATGTTGGCTGGTAATACCAATATATTTAAATACCTACTATATATAATTTAACTATGCCTGATAAACCTATTGAGAATAAGGACACCGAAGAGTGGATAACTATAGGTGGTAAAAAGATGAGAGTTGATGCCGGTGAGGATAAAGAGGAACTTACAAGACCAAAAATGCCAAGTCTTAGGGGAGAAAAGGAATCAAACACAAAAGAAGCACAAAAATCAATGTATAAAAAGAGATTTGATCTGATTAAATCACCATTTAAACCAAGAGATGAAGTTGTTTTTGCAGAATATAAAAAATCAGGTATTGTAACAGGGCTTGATGGCTTGACAATTAAGATTTTGTCAGAAGGCAGAATGTACCCAGTTTTAAAAAATCACGTTTTTAAGAAATCAGAACTTATAGGTGATGTCCATTGGGACACAATTACAAATGTAGATAGGGCACAACTTTTAAAGTCGTCAAATCTACCGACATTTTATTACAAACAAAATTGGGGCAATCTTGCACCAGAAGTAAGAGAACAATTATTGAAGAATACAAGTCCAGCAGGGACAACTACAAGTACAACTGGTATTCATAATCCTATTTACAATCCGATAAACGAAGAGACAACTGTAGACGAAAGAATTAAACAGGAAATGAAAAGACAGCATGGAGAAACTGGTGGAAAAGAAAAAGATGTTGAAAAGACTGAAATGCCACCAGAGACAGAAAAAGAAAAACCAAAAGGTAAAAAGGATTCTGACGAAGTACAGCACAATCAGTATTAGGTTATTAAATTATGAAAAGAAGAGAAAAGATCAGACGTTGCAAGTGTCCTTGTAATAGGGAACTGCCTTCAAGATATAAAGGAAGAGAAAAAATATTTTTTGATTCACCAGTTTGTAGAAAAATTTGGCACGGAATGAATGGTGAGGATCAGAAAAAAAGATTAGACGAAATGGAACTGGCTAATTAGAATATGTTGGTTTAGGTTCACAATTAGCCGGATGTTTTTCTTCGTATGATCGAAGTATTCTTTCAAATACAACTGCATCACTTTCGTTACCTTTTCTTTTTACATCAGGCTGTGCATATTTTCTAAGTCTTTTCTTTTGTGATTTTAATATACTGATAGGAGTTGAAACCCTGTTTACGTTTTCTGGTCTTGCCATACCATAACTATTATAAGTGTGATATATAAAGGTTTATTGTAAAGGTTTATATTCTAGGATATGTATATTCTAACAATGACGAACTTTAATGATTTCGGAAACAAATCAGGAGATTCCATAAATCTGTCAAAGATCGGTGATAAGACATTCACCATACTCGCAGTAGAAGATTCACCATATAAAGCACAAGATGGTACTATCTCTCCGGGAGTAAAGATCACAACTGAAGAAACTTGGACAACCGACAAAGGCGAAGAAGTAAACAAGATTCATACGACTAGACGAGCAGTAGTTTCAAAGTTGACTGACGCAGAATTTGTGAAAGCTCTTGATGGGGGAGAACATTTCAAAGTGAAATGCCCTACAGAAAAAGTCAAAAACACCAGTGGTGGTAATGACTATTTCGACCTAGTAGCTGCTGTATAGGCACTACATCTTTTTTTTTTAAACGTTTATATTTGGGAATATTTATTGTAATACAATGACTATGAAACAAGAAATGGTAGACATATTGGCTGGTCTAAAAACACAATGGGGTATTCTCAAAGATGATAAAAAGACAAAAAAAGAAAGAACTGTTGCTTGCGGTAAAGTATGTAAATTATCTGAACAGGCTAAAGAAGTAGATCCAAAATGGGAACTATTAGACATGAATAACACTAAATATGCTGAATTTTTACCCACAGAATACGTGGCAAAAAGTGACGTAATTTGGGGAGAAGTACCAATAATGAGTACAGCAGAAACAGAATCGTTGATTACATTAAAAAGACTTGAAGCAATAGCAGTAGTAGAAATTCAAAAGAAACTACCAAATGAAAGAACAGACTCACAGAAATTTGGAATGATTGTAAGTGCATATACTGAGAAACTTATAAACATTTACATTTTCCAAAATTCTTAATTTTTTTAAAACTTTATATTAAGGATAATCTGATATATTAACATGGATTCAAACTTCATTAACATTAATTTGGATAAGATTGATGATATTATACATTTAGAAGTTTTTAGTGATGAGCATTATGGAGATCCTAAAAGGGATATTGAATTATGTGAAAGAAGAGAAAAAGCACTATTAGATGATCCTAACAGATATACTGCATTTGGTGGAGATCAGTTTAACAATATTATGACTTGGGATCAAAGATATACGATAGACGAGGGATTACCAATGCCTTCACTTACTACAGAGGTAGAAACATGGGAAGAACACCATGCAGAATTATTTGATTTAAACAGCAGTTTAATTTCACAAAATAAAGCACCTAAGATTTGGTACGGACTTGCAGGGAATCACGAATACCAAGATAAAAATATAGATCATGCTTGGATGAACAAGTTGTTTACACCTAAACATATCAAATATTTGGGAAGTAAGGGTTGGATAGGACTTCAAATAAGCCATAATGACAAGCCATTGAGAAGATGGAAACTGTTTGTAGCACACGGATTTGGTGGGGGAGCAGCTTTGGAAAAACCATTGGAAGATATGAAAGTAAACAATTATGCAGATGTGTTCCTTATGGGACATTTACATAGAAAATTCATTACCCAACAGATTGTATATGATTATTCATTTGTAGAGCACGATTATGTTGAAAAAGAAGTTGTACTTGGTAATACAGGCACATTTGCTAACAGTATTCTCAAAGGTAGAGATAGCTGGTGGGAACACAGAAACAAGGCTGTACAGTCAAGACCGGGAACTATTACAGTCAGCTTTGATGCCTATGGTGGGAAGTTATCATGTCACTTATAGAAGATGATGATAACCTTAATGGATCTATTATAGGAAAGACAAATTCAGATGTATCAAACGAGCAAATATATAAACCAAAAACTATAATGCGGGATAGAATAATTGAGTATATATTAACACATGAAAAAGTACAAAAAGACGAATTATTCATACATATAAGTGGAAGTGGTGTGTGCAGTACAATCATATTAGGTCTTGTCAGGGCTGGTGTAATATTAGAAACAAAGTTTGATTGCGGAAATTGTGTTTGGTACTCGATAGATCAAGAAAAGATTAATATAGCCTAATGGTTTAAAATAGGCATGAAGTTTCCTCAATCTGGTAATAAAATATGGTATAATAGAGCCTTTTTATACTGGCACAGATATGCTCATGATCCAGATTTTTCTAGTGAATTGTTCTTTATTATGAATGAATTAGGATTTATACTACCTCGTGAGGGCAATCCTTAAATAGTTTTATTAATATAATTATTCATGTATATATCTGATAGGTTGGATCTTGAAGAAAAACTAGCTTCTTGGAAGGATAATCAGCCTAATTATTTATTTAGAGGAGTTGAATATAACCCTAGTGATAATGTTATTGCACAAGTATTAAGAGAAGAGGGTGGAAAAACCATTGAGGACTATTTCTTTGGAGCAAATATCATAACAACTGATGGAACATTTTTCTATTTAGAATTAATGGCTGGTGATTCACCAGCAAATCCTTTTACAGCTGGATCTATGGCAATAAATAATCCGGCATCAGCAGATTCACTAGCAGTTGGAGATAATTGGGCAGATGTCAGTTCACCTATTGCTAACAGTTTTGTAGCTGGTCAAAATATAACAGCAACTTATCCAAATCTAAATAATGGAGATGCTGGAAATCCCGGTGGTGGAGCAAGTATTCTAACTTGGAAACAAAGTTGGACAGGTGCTCAATTTATAAGTGGTGGTACTACCATTAAAGGTGGAGCAATAGTTAAAGACAATACCCCAACTGGTACAGATCCAATATTAAATCACTGGAACTTTTCAGTAGCTTTTGGTAAGTTAAACACAGAGCCATTAGACGTTTGGGTAAATCATTCACTGGTGGGTGTATAGCCTTGGATATTATAGACGTAGGTGAAACCGTATATTTTTCTAAGGGAAAGCCAAAGAAAAAAGGTACGGATTCAAATGCCTGATTTTAATTTATTTAATAATAAATTATCAGATTTGGAATTTCTAAGACAAAAAGAATTAGATGGTGATTTAATTAAAATAACTGGTACTAATAGTGGAACAGGTGATACAGTCTCATACGTGCCAGTAACAGGAAAAACATTCTTTCTGATTTCAGCTTCACTTACAGTCGAGAGTGTTGATCCCTTTGCTACTCAACATAGTGTTAGGGTTGAGTTACAAAATGATGGAACAACTAGAGATGGTTGGTTTCATTACCATGACAATTCTCCAAGTGAATTGTCTAGCCTCAAAAATGATTTTAATATGATTGGTGACTCCTTGGTAGGAGATTCTGCAAAGGCTTATAGTATAGATATAATCTCAAATAGTTTCTCTGAAACTATACGTGGAACAATAGTAGGATGGATTGAGGACACATGAAAGTTACAGTTATTGATTGCCCTAATTGTAAAGAACAGGGGAGAGGAGATTATCTTGGTGTTATTAGTGACGGCACTGGATATTATCATCTCCACAAATGCCTCAAATGCAAGCAACACGTTAGATATGACATTAAGAACGGAGTGAACTATGCCTGATTTTACTAATTTTAATTTTAGATTAGGACTAACTAAAACTGAGACATTATTTCCAACACAGGACAGGGTAATTGGCACAGTTAACAGGGAGTTTACGATGGATTCAAATTATTCTGTATATGTTTTACACGTTGCTACTTCAATACTCGGTGGAAGAAGTGTTGTTTCGGGTTCGGATTTTGGTAGCCCTGATAACGCCATAGATAGTAGTTACACACTACACGCAGCTAAAAATATACCCGCAGCTGATGTTTCAGAAAAAGAGCTTATTGTTGATTTTGGTAGTGATGCAACAAGAACAATCAGTATAAACACTGGTGGTAGGTCATTAGGTAGTAATGCGTCATGTGTTTGGAAATATTATTTAAGTGATGATGATATAAGTTATAGTGGTTCTACTACATTTCTTAATAAAACCTATGTTCCAACTGAGGAAAGAACAAACGATGATGATTTAGGCTCACTATCAAGTTTTAGATATTTAAAAATAACAGTCGCCTGTCCAAGTATTGTAGATGTTAATATTGATTTATTTGAGATATGGGAGCCATCAGTATCAGGTGGAGTGTCTGCACTCACGTTTGAAATTCTAAACGATGAAACATCAGCATGGCAGACTGTAGCAACAGCCACACAAATAACAGATCCAAGTACAGGTGTAATTACAGAAACGCTAAATAAATTCGATTTACCAAACTCTATAGCTGGAAAACTTCGATGTAAACTTGTCACAACAAATGGTTCTTCAAACGAAAGCGTGTTTATTATAAAACAAGGAAATACGGGGTTATAATATGCCTGATTTTTCGACCTTCCAAGGAAAGCCAAAAGAGATCGACATATTCAAAGGCATATATTCTCATCCAAATGCGACCACAGAATCAAATGCCCTTGAAATTACTGCCAACAAAAACAATGTAGAGATTTCCTTTGATATGATTAATATCACACAGGACACAACAATTCGAGTCTATGAGAAGGTTGATGATATAAACTATCGTTCAGTGTCACAAAAATTATGGACTACTGATTTTCCCACAAATGCCGAGGATGCTGTTGTTAATCTAAATGGAAAGGACATAGATCAGAAGGTGACATTTCAAAGTGCAGTCTTAGAGGGTTCTATTAAGAGTGTGCCACACGCAAGAGTTGAGGAAATAAGGAGTGATGACCAATGACTGAAATTCAAAATGCAGAGTCAAACCCTACAACATTAACCGAATTTAAGAGAACACAGCATGACATAACCACAACTACTGTTGACTTAGATTTGTTAGATAATGAGTATCAGACAATTTCCATAACTACAAATACAACATTTACGACCTCAAACAGGGCAAGTGGGAGAACCAAAACAATCAGAATAATCAACGATTCCACAGTACATACATTAACGTTTCCCGGTTGGGGGTTTGTAGGGACAAAGCCTATTGACATAGATATAAGTAAAAGAGCAATCCTAACTATCACAGCATTTGGTACTGACGACAGTGATATTATTTCAGCGTATGCGGTACAGGCATAAAATTGCTTAGTTTAACTGATCTGGCATTTCTTGGGAGAGTGGGTAAGGACACCACATGGACAGTTGAAAATGTAATATTTGATGATGAGGTGAGTGTCGCACCCGAAGAAGATGTACCAGCTGGCATATTTTTCAAACCTGATGGCACTAAATTTTACATTTGTGAAACAGGGGCATCAAAGAGAGTGCATCAATATGGCATGACAACAGCATGGGATGTGTCAACTGCAACGTATGATAGCAAATTCAAAGCAATAACTGATCCCTTGGCTACAGGTGTGTTTCTCAAATCAGATGGAACTAAAATGTTCATATTGGGTAATAATAATGATCTTATTTACTATTTCACCTTATCAGTAGCTTGGGATGTGTCAACTGCATCACAGAATGGAACTTTTTCTGTAGCCACACAAACAACTAGCCCAGCTGGAATATATGTTAGAGATGATGGACTCAAGTGTTACATAGCTTCCACATCCAACAAAACCGTATATCAATACCTATTAACAAGCTCTTGGAATGGAGGCACACTTGCTTATGACAATAAATCATTTAATACTGGTGCTTCACCATCATTTACAAGTTTTCTGTCTGGAGTTTTTTTCAAAGATGATGGATTAAGGATGTTTGTTATTGATGTTGGTGATAAAATTTATCAATTCACCTTATCAGTAGCTTGGGATGTCTCAACTGCTGTCTATGATGGAGTGTTTGCTAATATTAAATCTCAAGGAAGTCAACATGGAGATATTTTTATCAAACCAGATGGGACAAGATTATACTCACCAGATGCAGGTTCGATTGAGGTGGTTCAGGAGTTTCATATTTAGATATGATTGAAATCTTTATATTAGTGGAGATTATGGTATAATATGGCATTAACAGAAGGAGCAAAAGGGGAACAATTAATGACTGGTTCAGCTGCAAACCTATTTTCATCTGTAGCTGTATTAACTCATTTTGCAGCTTATATATATACAGATCAATTACAAGCTGGTGATACTATTCATATTGTAATATATGTGCATGATCCACAGGATAGCACAGAAAGAATATATGATGAATTTGATGTTACAGGTGTTCAAACAAAAACAGCTGTTTTTATTCCATTTCTTCCAACAGATTCATATAGAATAACAGCACAGCAAACTGCTGGAACAAACAGGACAATTAGCTGGGTTAGATACGAGGCTTAGAAATGACTCATGTCCATCGACATGATATATCATTTTTAGGTGGTGCTGATACATTTATTGCTGAGGCATTAGAAATATCAGAAACAAATGCAGTTTTAAAAGCACATGAAGAACCTGTAACAGAGGCACTACAAATGTCAGAAGTAATATCTCATTCTATAATAAGAGGTCACTCGGTAGATGAGGCATTAGAAATATCAGAAGATATAAGAGCTGTGCTATTAATTGCACGATCAGTGGATGAATCATTGGAAATATCAGAAGATTTTGCAAGAGTAAAACTATTGATGAAATCAGTAGATGAATCATTACAAATATCAGAAAATGCAGAATTTATGAGAGTTTTGAATAAATCAATAGATGAATCATTGGAAATATCAGAAAATACTGAGGGTGAAATACTTTTAATAAACCAGTCAGTTGATGAAGCATTACAAATATCAGAAGATACTAACAGTAAAATACTTTTAATAGGACATTCTATTGACGAGTCATTACAAATATCAGAAAATACATCATTTCAAAGAACACAATTAAATAAATCAGTAGATGAGTCATTAGAGGTTTCTGAGGAAGTTAATGGTAGATTATTGACTGGATTAGTACAAAGAGCCAATATAACACTTAAAGACAAAAACACAGATATTACTATGAGTGATAACGAATAACCATGACCAATATATTTATAACTGATGAATAATATAAATGAGTGATCTAAAATGAGTGTAAGAAGGCAAGATTTCGGGACAGAGTTGGAAATATACGTAGATAGTAATAAGACATTTCAATTTACAATAATAAATCCAAGTACAGGATTAGCACAGAATTTAACAGATACAGATGTATATAACACAGGCTCAGTAAAAATATATAAACCAGATGGAACTATACTCATAACCACATCAGTAACATATACTGATAGAATAAATGGTATTGTAGAATTTACAATAGTAGATACAGAGTCAATTATAGCAAATGCTGGAAACTGGATAGGTGACTTGGAACTAATAAACGATACAAGCGATATAATAGATCAACAAAAATTCAATTTTAATATCCTAGTCAGTTACTAGGGAAACTTTTATATTATACAGTAGTTATTAATTATCAATGAGTGAAGAGATTTCTAAACGAGTGCATGAGCATATACAAATGACAAAGGCTACTTTCCACAGCGAAAGTTATGCCTCTTTGGTTAAGGGTGGTAAGCCTAGATTCAGCGTAGAGCCTATGGTCTATGTTACGGGAGTAGGTTGGAACACTGTAGATCCAATGGCAAGAGGTAATGAGTTTATGATAGCATTTTATAACTACGTTAGGATAAAAGAATTAATGGGTTATGAACATACTGGTGAATCAAGTGCAACTATCAAGATTATATTAGAAAACTTGTGGGGTGAGAAGATTGACTGAAAAATGTATGTTTCCATTTCAAGGATGTACTTGTGGTAAATGTATTACAGGTGCGTATGATGGAAAAGTAGTACAACCTATTCGTACACCTACATCAGTAGATCCTTATTCAATTAATGATTTAGACCATATTGAATTTGTAACTAAAGACAGTGGTGAACGCAGACACTTTGACACAGGTGCTCAAAGAGATGTAGCAACAAACAAGGGGAGATACGATCTAATATCACCAATAGTAATGGATAGACTTGCTAAACTGATGGAAAGGGGTGCAGTAAAGTATGATGATCGCAACTGGGAAAAAGGTATGCCACTTCACGTATATGTTGATTCAGGCTTGCGACACATATACAAGTTCTTGGAAGGTCATAGGGATGAAGATCATTTGATCGCAGCTATTTGGAATTTTTCAGCACTACTACACATAGAGGAAATGATCAAGCGTGGGAAGTTATCGAAAGACTTAAATGACTTACCAAATTATATTGAGGAAGATAATGAGTCAAAGTAAACTTGCATCGTTCCTAGAATCAGTAAATGCAGCTGCGTTTGCAGCTCCAACAGCCATGCTGTTACACAAGGCAACAATTATTGTTGCAGGGGAGAATATGCTTAATGAAAATCAGGACTTGTATGTGTTTCTAACTTGGATTACATTCTTCCTACACAGCATAGCATGGAAGTTCGTTTTAAGAAGGGTATATGAACATTACGGTTATAAACTAGATCCCAAATATATTTATTATAAGATAAGAAGTGTAATAGCATGAAAAAGGGATGGAAGAAGATAGAAATAGAGGGAATTGATGATAAAATTATTCATGCAGAGGTAGATGGTGTACCAACAAAGGAGTTTAATAAGAATGAAAAAAGCAAAAAATAATCAGTCACAGTCGCATTTCTCATATAAGAATGATGATGTTGATTTAGTTGAAGTCGGACAATTTATTAGAGATACTTTTAAGTGTAGGGTAGAAAGAGAATGGTATATAGTTTTTGATAAATGGTCAGGTACATATAAAGGATTTACAGCAAGTACAGCAATAGGCTTTGCTAATACTGTTAGAAATCCCGACTTGATGATAATAAAAAACAATAAGATTAAACTAATAATCGAGATAGATGGTGGAATACACGACAAGAAGTTATTAGATACTGAAAAACGTAACGAAGATTATTTTCTTGCGGGATTACCATTTATAGTAATAAGCAAGTTAGAAATAGAAACAACTATATTCGACTTGGTATATAAAAAGGTTAGTGAGAAAATTGGTAATTAATTTATATGTAGGTAAGGAATTTGAAGAGTTCTTTGATCAGATAAAAGTAATATCTGAGGCTAATGGAGTCTCCAATGCAAAACTAATTGGAAAGGCTGTTAAAAACTATATAAAAGAACTTAACGATGATGTAGATATAATAAACAGGGATGCGTTTAACAAATTTTTAAAGACAGCAAAGAAAGAAGAGATATTAAATCTTAGTACACTTATATGTGAGCTAAACAATAAACTAATTAGAAAATGTCAGAAATAAATAGTATGCTATTAAACGGAGATAGTTTAATAGAATTAAAAAAACTGCCGGATAACAGTATTGATTTAATAGTAACCGATCCGCCATACGGTTATGCTTTTATGGCAAAGGAATGGGACAAGGCACTACCAGACAAGCGTATATGGAAAGAGTGTCTTAGAGTGTTAAAATCAGGTAGCTTTGCGTATGTAATGTCAGCACCAAGACAGGATGTTCTAGCAAGAATGATGATCGACTTGGAAGATTCAGGATTTAAGACAGATTTTACAAGTATGTATTGGGCTTATGCAACAGGATTTCCAAAGGCTATGAACATGGGGAAGGCTGTTGATAAGAAACTTGGAAAGGAACGTGAAATAATTGGAGAAGGAACATTTGGTGGACTGGGAAAATTTGGTAAAGCACAGGGGTTTAGACCAGAAGATTATATAAATAAGTTTAAGTCAGATGATCCTATATCAGAAAAGGCTAAAAAATTAAACGGATCATACGCAGGCTTTCAGCCAAAGCCAGCAGTTGAGGTAATCATAGTATGTATGAAGCCATTAAGTGAAAAAGGTTATCTTGATCAAGCCATGAAGAACGGAAAAGGGGTATCTTGGTTTGACGATTGTAGAATACCATCATCGGATAGTGATGAATATGACTTGGAACAAAGAGGTATAAGCAAGGCACATGGAATACAAAAAGATGAATCATTCTTAGATGAGATACATGATCACGACATGAAGCATGGCATAGTTGAAAAGGGAAGATACCCAGCTAATCTACTTGTGTCTGATAATGCAGTTGATATAGGAATAATAACAAAGGCAAGTGGTGGACAGGTTACAGCAGGGGCAGGCTTTAACAAGGTAAGGGGGTTTGGTGTAAATACTACAAAGGGTGGAGAAACAACACATCCAGTTACAGATACACCTAAAGATTCGGGTGATTTTAGTAGATATTTTGATCTTGATAAATGGTGGGAAACGTGTAAAGCACAATTTATAATCACACCAAAGGCTAGTAAGAGTGAGAAGAATAGAGGACTGGAGGAGTTCAAAGCAAAGCCAAAAGGAAAGGGCAACATGATAGGAGGCGAGAACTGTAATATGAAAACCGGATCTGGTAATGAAAGGAACTTATATTATTTAAACAATCATCCAACAGTTAAACCATTAAAGTTAATGTCATACCTAATAACACTTGGAAGCAGGGAAGGAGATATTATATTAGATCCATTCATGGGTAGTGGAACAACACCATTAGCAAGTAAACAATTAAACAGAAAATACATAGGAATAGAACGTGAGGAAGAATACTTTAAGATATGTTGTGCAAGAGTTGGAGTCGAGCCAACTGTTATTAAATTAGGAATACCTGAAAATGAAAATATTAAAGATGCTGAAAAAGATATGGATATGTTTACAGAATTAAGTTTTAAAGATATGGAAGAAACAACTATATGTGAGGTATGTGGTTCTAATTATGAGGGTATGACTTTTGAAGAACATGAAAAAAGACCATTTCATCAGGGGTGTCTATAATGACTGAGATAGATACCTTAAAGGAACTTGGGTTTAATCTTATACCATTAAAGCCTAGAAGCAAAGAGCCTATTGGTGGATTGAACTGGAAACAGTTTCAAGAAGAAAAATACAATGGTAGTTATCCACCATCATGTAACGTTGCAGTAATATGTGGCAGTACAAGTGGTAATTTATATGTTATTGATCTAGATGATGAATCACTATACTCTGAATTACCTAGCAGTATGATGGAAACATATACTGTCAAGACAGGCAAGGGGTTTCACTTATATTTTTACTATACAGGATTTCCAGCACCAAATAAAAAGTTAGATGATAAGCGTGGCAGACACATTGATATTAAATCACATGGGGGATATGTACTAGCTTCAGGTAGCATACATCCAAATGGTGATATATACAAGGTAATAAACGATTCACCAATCAAGACTTTAGAGGGAAGAGATTTAAAAAATTACCTAGAAGAAATGGGATTTAATGTTGAAACAAAATCCATAGAAGAGATAGAGGGTGGTATAAGCGAGGGTGGTAGGAATGATATGACATTCAAATATGCCTGTTCTATGATAAGAGATAGGGGATTATATGGAGAAGCATTAAGATTACAGGTAGATGAGTTAAACAGTAAACACAGTCCACCATTATCTGATAGTGAAGTTACACTTATTATAGATTCAGCTACAAAGGCTGAGAAGGCAAGCATGATCAAGCATATACGTGATGCTAGATCAGTAGTAGAGCAGTTGTCAAATGCACCAAAGGTAATTACAATGCAAGAGATAACTCCAAGCTTTGAGAACAAGCCTATAACATTCGACTGTATGATTATTGCAGTTGGTGAAAGAATGACATATACAGTTGAGGCAGACTGTTCATGTCTTATATGTCAAAAGGTAATGAGAGTAATATGTGATGATATGCACCAATTACAAATGCCATTCTGCATGAAACATAAAAGACCTTATGACATTGATGAATCTACAAAAGTTACAGCATATATACAGCAGTTAAGAATACAGGAATTTTTGGAAAATGCTAGAAATTCAAGTCCTATTCAGTTCGATGCAGAGATAACTGATGAATCAGTCGGGGAAGCATTTATAAGCGACAGAAAAACCATTACAGCAAAATTCAGAAGCGTACCAAAGAAGAACAGCCCATACAATAACATTGTATTTCAGATAACAGATATGACTGACTTGGAACAAAAGGAAGGTTGCCTGCCAACTCCCGAAGAGGTAGAAAAGTGGAAGAGTATAAATATATTTAGCAGGGTTACGGAGAGCATAGCACCAGACATATACATGAACAAGATGATCGTACAGTCGTTAATACTGTGGGCTTGTGGTGGTAATTCATTAAACGGCAAGCGTGATCTCATACACATGGCTATACTTGGAGATGCCCAGTTGGGTAAGACAGAATTATTACTTAAAATGCACAAGATATTGGTTGGATCAGGCTATACTGTTGGTAGGAACGTATCAGGTGCAGGGCTTACTATTGCTATGGTAAAAATGTATAACGGTGTTATGATACCCGAAGCTGGTTATTTTCCACAGCATACAGGACACCCATGTATTATTGATGAGATTGATAAGATGGAAAAGAAAGATCACAACGTATGTCTTGAAGTAATGGAGAACCAAACAACAACAAACAACAAGGCTGGAAGTCATGGTGGTATGACATTACCCACAGTATGCCAGTTATTAGTTGCTGGAAATCCAAAGAACGGCAAGTTTAACCCAAAATACCCTAGTGTAATGGATAACTTTGACATGGAAATGCCATTTGTTTCACGTTTTGATCTGTTATGGATGCTTACAGATGAGAACAGTCCTGAAACAGACATTAAAATCATACAACATATTAGAAGTTATGAAAAAAGAAAGGACAGATACATGAAAATGGATGAGTTACAGCGTTACTTTGAATATATTAAGACAATAGATGCAGTAATATCTGACAAGTTTTTGGATAAGATAGACATATTACACAGGAAGATGAGATTGCTTAATGTAGAATCTGGAGTGCCAATAGGAATAAGACAGTATCATGGACTATATAGACTGGTAACAGCCTGTGCCAAAGCACATTTAAGAACAGAGGTAACTGATGAGGACTTTGAGATAGTAGAGAATATAATAATAGAGTCATACAAGAGTATGAAGATGGACTTGGAAACGGGGGTGGTATCGGATAAAATGATAACTAAAAAGAATACGTTTGATACACAAATACTTGAAGTATGGAAAAGTTGTATGGATAATGATCTTGACGGTACGGTTGACAAGCAAGAGTTTATAAATGCACTTAATGTTAAACGAGAAAAACTTGATGGTGGAAGGATAGCTAATAACTTGTTAGATGGTGTTGGATTTGTATTTGACAACGACATGGAAAGGTGGAAGAAAGTTGGCTAAGACAAAATATGAAGATGGTAAGACTTCTGTATGGGGATTAAGAAAACTTGGTGGATATGCAGGGGTTAAACATACAGCTAAACAAATAATTGATTTAATACCAGATATAAATAAATATACATTATATGTAGAACCATTTGCAGGGCTTGGTAGAACTGCTGAACATATAAAAATACCAATGGTATTGAATGATTTGGGAAAACTATCAAACGAATATTGTAAAGATAAATTTAACGCAATAGTAGAAAACATGGATTTTAAGGAAACTATGATGAAATATGATAGCACTACAACTATATTTATTATTGATCCACCGTGGAGATTCGATACATATACTGAAACCTCTTATACAGTTTGTGACAGAACTGTTATAGAATACTATCAACAGATATTAGATATTGTATGTAATATACAGGGGGATTGGTTAATACTATCAAGTTATGACGAACATGAGCAGAAAGGAATACTTCGTAAGAGTAAATGGAATTGCAGAGAAGTACAGAGTGAAAAGCAAGTTATATTTGGTAAATATGCAAGGACTTTGATATGTTCAAATATATTTGGGAAAGATAATGGGTAAACTATCTGATCTCAAAGATCAAAGAAATGAAATGGATTGGGATCACCCAGATCGTGTAAAGATTGAGGGTGAAATCAACAGGATTGAACAATGGTGTATAGATAACAAGAAAGGATATGTCACAAAACTTACAACTTGGCGTAAAGGGCAGAAGAAATGGAAACCATTTGGATTTGGGGAAGAATTTGAACAAATAGGGCAGATAATAGTAGAGATAAAGCAAGACAAGGTAATAACTGCAAAATACAAGTGCGGTAAGTGTTGGAATATATGTATTCATCATACAACATATAATTACTGTGTTAAGTGCAATAATAAACCCCAGATAGTATATTGTTCATAACTTTTATATATAACAGTTACTCTTATATAGCATGGGAGAATTAAAGCAATTTGACAAGGTTTTTGTAGCCGAGGATGTTTTGAGTGGCGGTTGTTTAGATGAAATATGCGAACATTTAAATATAAAAGATATTGAAGAAGAAGAATGACATGGAAATACGTTGCAGGGGATAATTACGATTTAAAACAACTTAAAGGATTTAGAGATTTTTTTAAATCTGATTTTGAAAGTGCAACTAATGAATATATAAAATCACTCAATTATAGAAAATGGGGGTTGCCTAATTGGAGAATAAACCACCTTAGAATTAGTATGGGTATGGAAGAAGCAAGAACTAACTTATATACTATTATAAAAGTTATAGAAGTTATTGAGAGGGAAAATAAATAATGGCTAATTCCTGTGTTATCTGTTTTCATTTCAAAAAATTGAAAGGTAAAGAAATATGTTATGTTTGTAATGGGAGAAATGAACAATGCCTATAATTTGGAAAACAAAGAAGATTAACATACAGAATTATTACAAGATAATTAGACGTACTATAATATTCAATTCAAGCTATTCATATTGGAAGTTATTTAAAAAGGAATGGAAAGTAACTGTTATACCTGTTGATCAAGCAGGGGAATATTCCCAATTTTATCAGCACTTAGCTGGTAATGTTGAAAGGTTTAGCGAGGGTATTGCATGGGGAATAACAGGTATGAAAGAAATGGTATTGTTTGTAGTGGACAGCAGAAATCCATTCATTATAAGAAGTAACGCCATGCCTATATCACACGAATTACTCCATGCTATATATATTGATAACGTGGGTACATTCCATATCAAACGCTTCTATGATGCACCAGATGGTAACGAAGGTGATCGAGCACCAGCTAGTACGGTTATAGTTCACGATAATTGGTATGGTAGCAGAAAGACATTCAAATTTTGGATTGGTTGGGGAGTTGGTTGGTTGCCTATAACAATATCATACATACCATTACATATAGCAAGAAAAATATACTCCATTTAATTCTTTTAAATACTATTAAGCGTTGATTTACTGACCTTCACACTCTTGGAATAACTTACCACAAGTTAGACACCAAGCATGAGTATCTTCTATTCTTATTAAATGACTACTATACTTATCGTCACACAGTCTCATTTCTTCTTAAACCATACCCACAGGTATGTAAGCCTGCTTACAAATTCTGATTCCTTTCCATACTTATAAAACTTGATCTTTCCTAAATTACCAATTACTATACTACCGTCTAATATACAAGGCATTAGTTGTTGTGCGTACTTGTTACCCAAGTCATTCCAACACATTAGCATTACAATATCTATGTTATTTCTTTCCCATTGATCATACGCCTTGGCAACAAACTTACCGTTCTTTGATCTAGGTGGATTACAAAACACAGAAGCACCGCCAAAAGTTCCAGTTCCTCCATGTAGTTCGGGTTTCTTACACTTTGTATTTAGATCACTAATCTCATGCACTACCCATTCCTGTTCTAACGCATTTAGATCCTCGTCTATAAATTCATTACACTTTGCATTGAGTTCATCTGCACATACATCCAAGCCGAAATATAGTTTTGTTTTTTCTTGTAAATAATTAAATAACCATTGTGGTGTCTCAAAATAATCGTCTTTGTGTGCTAGGCTCATTGATATATAATTATTAATGCCACATTTAAGTCTTTGTCATTTTTCTAGCCATACTTAACTTATTCCAAAGTTTATCTCCATATCTGCAAGCCTGTCCTAGTGCATGATGATGTGTGTTACATAAGAACATGAATCGATCAGGGTTATTAACTATTAATGGATATAGATCAGTTAGGTATTGCTTTCTGTTTGCATCATTGTGTGGTAAATACTTCTTATCACTATATATAACATCATTGTTTACTAAATATCTTCTATGGTGTACTACCATTCCACGCTTGGAAGTTATACATCCACACATAAAACATTTGCCAAGACCGTGCTTGCATTTTTGACCACACTTTGCAATCAGTTCAGGTATATCTCGTTTAAGTGTCATATACTACTTGTGTTAAACTGACCTTTTATATAAGCGTTGAAGTATTTACCCTTACTCTTGGCTTGTTTAAACAAACTCCAAGTTTCTTCATCAACGCCCTCACACTCATATATTTCACCCTCTTCTCCTATATATATCTGCATACGCTGAGTTTCACTATCCCACTTTGCTCCCATGATCCAACTACTTCCCGCAAAACTATCTTCCATTAGTCTAATCCAAGCTCCCTTTTTATTTCCTCTAATGTATAAAACTTACCATCTTCAAATTCCTTTAAACTTTTTTTAATATCTTTCATATCTTGTGTATTTAATTCATTATACCTCATGTTTTTATGTGTTAGACATGGACAAAACTTATCAAACATCCAGTTTAGTATGTTAAACATATTACTTATTACCCAAGTCCTTATATAAATCTTCGTGTAGCAGATTCTCATGGATCAGATTCTTTATGAAATCAAACAACATACTACGTTGCTCAGGCGTTTTATATAGTTTTAACATAAACTTGTTTACGAAATCATCCTGAAACGTGCCTAGATATTTGTCCAACCCATCCTCCTGAAGAGTGGGGAGCAACTGCTGAAGTTTATTTAATAGTGTCTCACAGTATTGATCGGGTATTGGTATTTGATTAATACCAAATTTAAGTTCAACATTCCTAATCCATTCCCAAAACTCTAACGCTTTGTTCATTTTCCTTTTTCTAATTCTTCATTATCAAATTCATTTTTAAGATAATTAATACCTCTAAAATACAAGTGTATTGTTTCTTGATTCCTTATATACCAATAAAGGCATATTATGATGGTAATAGGTAGTCCTATAAATGGTATCAAAAGTAAAAACATACTTAGAGCTGGTAATAAGAATAGTCGTCTTGCTTTAATCATTACACTTACACCCTATTTCTACATGATCCCAAAACCATATTAAAAATACTGCGAATAAAGAAACACCTATAAAAATATCAAGTGTGATAATTAGTGCAAATACAAATTTATGTATTGGAAATAAAAAGGCTATATTTGGTAATAGACTAGCACCAAATAATATAACCCAACCTTGTTTACAAGTGAATGGTAGTTTTATATTAATCAATTCATTTCAATCCCATACTCTACTCTACCACCCCTTGCTCTTAACTGTTCCTTATACTTTGTACTTCGGGGTTTTTTGCGTAAACGTGTACTACAACATGGACAATATAATCCCGCCCAATTAATATATAAAGAGCATATTTGACACCTACTTTGACCACTTTCATATCTGCCTTTACCCACAGGTTTTTTAGCCTTATACCTTAGACATTCTACACCATTACAACCCATTATTATTCATTCCTCACTATTTCTGCTGTTTTTTCATCTACGTGAAATTCATTCCAATCTATATTATCCTCTTCATTAACAATTTTACGTGTACGTTTTTTCATTATGGTTTATACCCTTTTAATGTATCTAATATTTGAATATAAGCCTTTACGAATCCCAAATAAAAATACTGTGATGGTTCATCTCTTGGCTCTAATTCAGTCATGGCAATTATCTTAGCCTGCTTTAATAAATGATCAATTACTTTGTTGTTATGTCTTAGTTTATTCATGTTTAATAGTCTCCCAATATTTAAACTCATATACTTCATACCATGATTGACCACAATCGTAACATTCAACGGATTGACTCATAGTTTCATCAATGAATGGTTCAAACACATTAGTATTAAAACTTTTACACAATGGACAACCATTAGGTTCTTTGCTTCTATTCATTCCAATCCTCTTCTATTACTTCACCATCTGAATCATCATCAAGACTATCATATACCATTAACATTTTACACATATATTTATCCACCTTGTTATATTCTGTAATTGCCTTTAAATATGTTTTAGCGAGTATTTCCTGTTGTGGTGATCCCAACTGTTCCTTGTATTCATATTTTTTCCATATCAATACTTCATATTTTGTATTCATTATAATATCATTACCTCTTGTTTTTTATTTAATAGTTCACAATACTCATCAGCCTCTTCTTCTGAATTAAATGAGGCTATCCATTCCTCATCTTCGGGATCAGTTTGGATATAAAACTTATCACCATCTTGACAAACACAGTATTCAATAACCTCAACAAGTCTTAACTCTAATGGGGATTCACCATCAGATTCAAATACTTGATATTGTTCATCACCTATCTGTAATATATCACTATCAGGATCAAATTCCATAATATTCAAACCATGTTCAGCCAAAACATGACCTCACACATTTTTTACATACATTCATTCCTTTATCAGTATTTTCAACTGTTCGTGTTATTGCACACATACCGCAATCAGTTTCAGCGTTAAATATTGAATTACCATACTTATCATATTTTACTGTATTCATTTAACTATACCCCACACTATAACGTTGCGTTTTGTTTTATGGTCTAATTTCTTACCTCGTCTTACAACTAAGCCTGATTTTACAAGTTCATTAGTTCGGGGAGTTATTTGATTTATAGGTACATCTAATGCTACTGATATTTCCCTATTGCTTGCAAATCCAATATCCTTAAACATATCATACACTACCTGTTGCCTTTCACCTAGACCGTATAATATACTTTTGTATGCTTCCATAGATGTATCGCTAATCAATCAAAATCAACCTCTATTATTTGCTTTTCAACGTCTATGATTTTAATATCATTGATGATAACCTCATCGCTATACATCAGTTTTACTAATTCATATAAATCATAAATATCAATCAATCTCGATCATTCCTCATATCTGCTATGTTTGCACCATAATCTGCTCTATGCTCATCACACATCATATCAAAATCTTGATCTGTGTCGCCCGTGCAATCCTCAATTCCATAAGAACATTCTTCGATCATATTTTTAATCTCTCACATGAATCACACTTACACTTAACTGCTTTGTATATTTGGTTTAATCCAGTTTGTACTATATGATCATAGTCTTTGATATTAGGAATATCAAGCAATATTTTCTTTAATGCGTGTATTTCATAATATGACAATTTTACTGTTTTGTTTCTGTATATTTTAGGGTACATAATAGTATTATATATCTTGTATAATATAAATGTATGTTTTAAAAAATAGGATTAGGTATTTATTAGATACCTTTTTTCATTTCTTTAAGATGTTTTTTTTCTTGATTGATTTTTTTCTCAAGTTGTTTCATGTCTTTTTTATATTCACTCTTGTATATTTTTTTGTAGCATTTCATACAGTATTCATTATATTGCATACATTGATAGGAATTATATCCTAGTTGTTCACGCATACATTTTTCACCCTTATCCATGTGTCGCCTACATTTTATACATGGTGTTCCCCAACGTCTTATCCTAACTGTTGATTCATAAAAGTCACTTATAGTCATTTTCTATACTCACATTCGTTTATATGTTCTTGTTGTGAATATTGATCTACTTCCTCGTTACAGCGATCGCAATACACTCTTACTTCGTATGAAAAGTCTTTTTCTAATTCAATTTTTTCTGTTGTAGTTGTCATTGTTATATTATACGCTATTAAACATATAAACTGTTCCAAGTAAACCAAGATCACCAAGTATTGTTATATATACTATTAACAAAACGCAAAATTTCTTGATATATTGTTTCTTTATATACTATATATATTAATTAGCGTAGTTTGAACTGGTTGCTGGTAGTGTTGTACACCTATTCAGGAGTATTTCGTGCCTAGAATATCACTCTGCTGGCGGATGTTCCGGATGCACCCGTGATGCACACAGCTCCATGTGTTGCAATATGTGATAATAGTATTTTGTGGGGTTTTAGTTGTTGATAAAATATAACACATTATACATCAAAGTTATCATCTTTAATGTGAAATACTTTTTTTTGTAATTTATTAACAATAAATTCTAAAGTACCCTCAAGATCATCTAACATTTTATCAGTTTCTTCTTTGGTTAATCCAAATTCATTTCTTGCTTGTAATAATATAGACTTGGTATAATTCATTGGTACTTTCATAGTTGCCACAGCTCCAAATATTACGCAAAACATTTCTTTGTTGGTAATCATGTTGTTATACACATAACACTTCCTAATATATACTTTCCCTATACTTTTCTTTTATATACTATTAAGCGTGTTTTTAATATTCTTCAACTGGGGTGTAGGAGGATGACGCTTCTTTTTAGGCACGAATTATCTGGTTTTACGGCATATTTTTCCTGATACATACATACTGTACGGCATAACCGTATGGTTATACGAAAAAATTTCGTATAACATTTTTAGGATATTATTATCCAAACTACTTTGCCATAAATAAAATTACCCATTGGCTTAGATTTAGTTCCATCACGTTCTGAATACACTATATGAATGTTATGCCTACCCATTTCATGCCTTGATTTTCTAATATCTATTAATGGATCGTTATTATCGAATGTTTGATCACATAAACTGCATTTAATTAAGCCCAAATAAGTCGTCTCCTTTTTTTCTGAAGGGTGACGCTCCCCGTTGTGCCGTATTTTCGTGCCTAGAAGTAGCATCTACACCCCGCATGGTTTGGTTATTTGTATATATACTCAGGTTATTATTACTATATAAGATCATACGCCTAGCTCATCCTCGTCAGGCGTAAAATCAAATAAATTAGTCATATCATTCAAGTGATCATGTATTAATTGCCCTTGTCTAGTCATGGTTACTTGTTGTTTTTCAATATACACCAAGCATTGAGTATTATTAACTATGACATTAATACGATCATACAAATTATTTTCGTACTTATCAAGTTTTAATAAATCATATTCATTGACATTAAATAATATACCGTCTGTTATACTTCCAAATTTGTGTTTAATTGTTAAATATATTGAATAACTACAATTTACCAATTCATAATTAAACAATCTAGCGGGGAATGAATTTGTATTATGTCCTAATATATTAGATCGAACATAATCATCTATTAAAGTACCATACGTGAACATTAACATTTAATTTATTCCTCGTCTTTTGGCTCAATACTATATATAGTCATAAGTGGCTCTTTACTGCAAAATATTATTTCGCACACTTCACATAAACAATTATTCTTTACTAATCTAACCATAGGCATATTATTATGACAATATAAGCAAGTTACAGTTTTTCTATAATATAACATTTGACTATTAAAAAACGTACTCAATTTAATATCACCAATTTATTAGAACATTCCTTACACATATTACTTGATTTTTTATTATATTTAAAATCAAGCAAGCATATACAGCACGTTTTATTATATCTTGAATATGTCATTTTAAGCGTATTCCTCATAATCTAAAAGCATTTCACATTTAGGACACATTGGCTTATTATCCTGAATATACATCGTTTTATTTTCTAATTCTTGTTTTAAACGAAGTGGAAATATATTAAAGTCGCATTTTTTACAAAACCAATCGCCCATTAAGGCAGATCCGACTTTAAACATTTTCCTCACTATTTAAATCTTTGTGGTAATCAGTCCATAAATGTTCTCCCATTATTGAAATTTTATCAGCCACTCTAAACATGGTTTGATGTTTTTCACAAATAACAGAATCAAGATCCCATTTTCCACATCCGCATTTATAATGTTCTGTGTTCATGTTTATCTTTTGTTCATAGTTCAATATAAATCAACCTCTGATTTTATTTTTTCTGTTATATACTTATTAGCCTCAAAACATGACATACACAAAGTTAAATCATACACTTTAAAAAAGTTGTAAGACAATATTATACATTTACATCGATCGCACTTTGTCATTTTATTTCATGTCCTTTTGAAATTGTTTTTTATTAATATTTTCTCTATATTCTAAATAATCCTCGTTAGATTGTCCTATTGTATTTAATGTTAAGTTTTTCAATAAGTTAATTACATCACGCTGAGTTATATTGGCATTATTTAACATTTTAATAATTTTATCGTAGCAATCGCCTACTTTATCATGTTCACCAAATTCTGTGATATTATTAATATCATGGTAATTTTTTAAAGTTAATTGCGTGATCATATCATCTTTAAAACTCATTTTAAATCAACCTCACAAGAACAAAACACACACATATCTTTAAAGTTTGGTTTGTTAATATTACAGTTTTTACTATGTTCTTTATATACTCTTAACATACTAAAAACACCTCGATATTTGTTTTAGTGTAAAACCATTCTCGATCATTCTCCAAATTTTGTTGGAATTAAAATCAGTCATGCCTAAATGATTGATTATTTTTCTCATTGACATTCTGCCAAATTGACTTGGAAATGTTCTAATAAAATCCTCACTAATAAAATTAGTTTCCAATGCGATCGCTAAATATGGGCACAAAATACTATTTTCCTGATTTTCATGTGCCTTTAATAATACTCTACTTATCAAACTTTGTGGATAAATAGCTTGTTCATTTGTCATCTTATTGACCTCAAAAAGTTTATTTCTATTGTTAATAGGCGTTTTTTGTTATGAATTTTTAAACTCACATTATTTATTAAGCCTATGTATCTGGTAAAATCACAAATTTTAATACTTTGATTTTCTTTATATAGTCTTAACAAGAGCTTTGATTCTGTAAATGTTTCCATCTCTTTTCTTTTATATAGGTTTAAGGTCATTGGTAATACTGCTCCCAAGCTGGTGTAAATTGGTTATCCCCTTGAATCCATCGGGATTTATTTCCATAAATATCATCAAATAGATCGTAAATATCGATCATTAGTAAACCATCGCATAAACGATCTAATATCTCATCGTCTGTTACCTGAAATTCTTTTACGCATAAATCATAATACTTTAAATCAGTTTTTGTCTTTAAAAAAGCCTTGATTTGATCGCTTGTCATATCGGGATTAATATTATTAACTTTTTCATTCCAATTCATTGATTTTTTTTCTTTATATACTGTTAACGCTTGTTTTGAGATGTTATCTTTGAGATTTTTTTCAGTTTCCTTGGCTTTTTCCTTTTTTTTACCATTTACCCACACGCCATAATTATTATAATTTTCATTATATCCACCATACCAAGCGTTATCATAATTAAACATACTGTTTGTTGTTGCTGTTTTTTTAACAAAGTAATCATTAGAGCATTGGTTATCGTCAACTTTAACCCATGAACCAAATTTAACAATCCCTTTTTTAGTTAAAATACTAAATTTATTCATAGTCGAATCTTTTATTATGTCATTTCCATGTCGATTTAATAAAAATGCGATCACTCTTGAATCGCTTAATTCACCTTTTGGGATTTTAGCTGGATTATCTTGGATTGATTTAATGAGCATTTTTTCCCAATTTGAAACCGTTCCGTTATGGAATAAAACGTCAAACTTTGAATTATCCACGTGAAGATCGGTTTTTACTTCTTTTGAAATTGGAAATGGGTGGCATAATTTAGGGTTTACATTTCCCACGCTTGCAATTCTAAAATGAATAATTGCAGTCTTAACTTTATTTGGAATTAATCTTTTTTCAATTATTTTGATGATTTTTTTAGCCTTTAATCCTTTTCTGTAATTGATTTTTCCTTTTTCTAACCATGCGATCGATCCGCCATGACTATTCATGGATTCAGCATCTTTTAAAGTCTGAGATTTTGGGAATTTTCCATCCTCAATATTTATTATTACACACATGATTAGATTAAACCCCTTTGTATATTAAATGTATCTGAAAATTTGCATATTTTCAAATTTTCTTTTATATATGAATTAGCGTACATTTTAAGTTGATCCTCTAAAGGTAATTGTTTTAATTTCACCTTTTAATTCTAGGTAATCCTCAATAATTTGTATAATTTCTAAAGTGGCAGAAATTTGTAATTTTTTACTCTTAAAAGTTGGTAATAAACGAAATTCTAAAGTTTTTCTTTGTTGATTGTTATAACAATAATTTAATTGAGAATATCGTTCAGACATTAAATTTCTAGTCATATCTCTTTGAGCTTCACAATTAAATCTATGCCAATTATATTCCGTACCGTTTTGACCTACACGATCCCAAAATGGTGAATTTGCTCTAATGTGGTTTTTTGTTCCCCATTCATTCATTCGTTTTAAGGTATATTCATAAAATTCTGTACACATTAAAGTCATATAATCGCAAGCTGATTTTAACGAAACGTGGATATGACCTCCACAATGAGAATTTGTGCCTTGAGGGTGGCATTTATCAATAAATTCTTCAATTTCTGAAACATCTAATTTATTACTAATCCATTCCCCGATCCCACTTTTTTCCATTTCCTTAGTGCACCTACATTCGTGATATGGGCACGTGCAATAATTATCAGATAAGTGATTAAAACCGACTACGCTTGAATCGCTTGTAAAATGACCTTTAAAAAATGGGATTAATTGGAAATTACCCTCTAATTCAATTCCAACTTTATAAATTCTATTACAAACTTTTGTATAAGTTGTAAGACCATGAGATAAATCTCTAATTGTTATTGTATTACTCATAATAAATCAAATCTCCTAATGTATTTTTTCATTAATTTTAAGTAAACTTTGAATAATTCGATCCACTCTTTGATCTCACGATCTGTAAAAACGTTATAAATTTCACCCTCATTCACAATATCATCTTTATTGATAAATGATAAATTTGGGATTCCATTTAGTGTTAATCTTGGTAAATCTCTATAATAGAAATTTAATGAACGGTTTAATCGTGTAAATTCTCCAGCTATAAATTCACCTGAATTTTCCATGTCAGCATATTTTGAATTTAATTTTTGTGCCATTAATCCTATTCTCTTAGCCATAACTGTTATTCTTATTCCATCGTCAGTTTTACTCATGGCTATTTTCCAATTTACCTTTGATTGTCGCTTATGAACTAAAGACATGGCTATTCTAGGAATAAATCATATATATTACTTTAAGGGTATTTCGTGCCTAATTTGGTGAACCTCATACTTTAAGCGTGATTTTGGCTATTTTCGATATTTTGTTGACTTAAAGATTATTTCATATTTTTTTAGCGATCATAAAAATCGGGATTTATTGATTTTACCCTATAAGTAAGGATAAGAGATCAATATAAACTGTGGAATTGGATAGTATGTATATTTTCATATTTTATGTTACCTCTATTTATAAATCATTTTAGCTTAACCTAATGTGATCAAATTGTGTAAAACAACAGTCAAAACCAAAACTGAGAAATTCCGCATAACTTACTGCAATACTATTTTATGCGAAAATAGAGGTCATATCATAGAAATAGAATAATTACATTATTCTGTTTTTTTTTCATTTTATGTTTGTATGTATATTTTCATATTTTAAAATACTATAATTGCATAATTTGATTTAATGTATGTATGATTTATAATAATTGGATAGTATGTATATCTTTGAATATTATGTTACAATGTTTATAATACAATTAAAGCATAGATCGGGCGATCAATCGCTTATAAGCCTTTTTCTCATAGGATCTTAACAGTTATGCCTAACTGCGATCAAATAGGCGTGACTGCGATCAATTCGTGCCTGAGTTTAGTATATATACAAATAAGAATCCCTATTTTATACTTTATAATACGGTACTTAAATACTAAAAAAATGCTAGGCGTGGATTTCAAAAATGATACAAATCTTGTTTGTAGTGTTTTTCATTTTGACCATTCGTTTATATACTCCCCAAAAACCTAGGCGTTATATAAGGAGACTTAGGCGTTTTATAAGCTCCAGATAGGCGTTATATAAAGGAAAATCTAGGCGACATATAAGCAATATGGGCGTTATATATACTCACAATAGGCGTTATATAAGGAAAAACCTAGGCGACATATAAGGCTAGTAGGCGTTATATATACCCCCGATCGTGCCTATACTCTATTAGTATATATACTATGCTCATACTATCATACTATGTAGGCACAACACATATGATGTTCATACTATTTAGGCGTGATCGCAAAATTCCACGAGCAAAGGTTTATATGGGATGACCATTCAGATCCTCATACCTAGTATAATTTTGCAGTAACATGATTTATATATCTATAGAAAATATTAGAATTTCGGGAAAACAATGATATATAAAGAAAGGACTCATAGACTAATGAGTTCAGTCACCCAAGACTAATGGAGTACATTCGCCCATTATTAATTCGGGAAGTGGTATATATAAGTCTATCTGTATTTACAACTATGCTTGTAGTAGTCAGTCTCATACATGAAAGTTCTCTTGCAGTTGTAACATTGTAAGTCTGGTAAGTTCATTAGTATAACGTGAGAGCACACCAGCCATGTTTAATATTTCTATCTGGTTTGGTTACATATCCCGCTATGTATCACAGTAGACGCTTTCACTATATACTCAGGAAAGAAGTATATATAAGTGTTTAAGACATGAGGATTTCATCTCCCGATTATATATATAGCTTCGGTGGAACGATAATGTAGCCGTAGCTCAGAGTGTGTCCTCACGACCTGTCTGCTTGTAGCAGATTATTCGTACCTTAGTATTCAACAGAGTTATAAACCACACAGAGGCTACCCCCAAAATTTAATTTGGTTAATATAATAGATAGTAAATAGTATATAAGTGTTAAAAACGAAAACGGTAAACTATAGTAAACTATACTATAGTAGGGGTAGCTAGTCAAGCTACTCCTCTTAGCAAATCCCAGCTATACCAAGTATGCGGACTCACACCACCCTACCACTACTGTTGTGTATGCCTGTTATTAAAAGTTGCCCAAAAAAAATTTAAGTGCTTCGCCTACCGCAAATCCGTTATCGATCTCTTGTTGTGAAACCATCGTGTTATGTCCACCCCGTCTCCCCCAAGAATCCAATAGTTTACGTGGTTAGCGTAGTGTGTGTTATTGTACTCATGGACTTTCATGTTAGTCTGTCTAAATCTCCGTAACTGCTTCGTTTTTCAATCTTACCCGTACTTACATAATAATCGAAACAACTGTCACATATTGTATGCTTCTTATCACATTCTTTACATGAGCATAGGTGATTACCCTCATATTCTGCATGGCAAAAATCACAAGTCTCAGTCATTTTAACCCTACAGTAAAGTTTAGTTCCTTATGAAAAGATTTATCATCATTGTGCCATAAGTATATAATGGATAAGAATTGCCAGTTACTATTCATTAACTTCATACTCTGGTACTCTTGTTCCCCTTTCACCATGAGGTCTTGTTGCATCATATATACATTCATCATAAAATCTACCAGCATGATCTGATGATGTAGATACAGTAAATGACATATTATATTCGCTATTAAAAACAGATTCATAAGAACCATTTTTAACCTTGGTAAATTTTTTCTTTTCAAGAGGTAGCCCCTTCTTCATCAAAATATCCCTATGCTTCTCATTAAAGTGTTTCACAAATTCCTCTTTAACAGATTCAAAAATCTCTTCGCTTTCACAATGCCCGAACTCGCTTGAATAGTAACCACATCTCTCACATCCCCCATACACATCAGCCAAACTTAAAGTAAAAGATCCCATATAACTCAAGTCAGTAACATGAATATCCGTGTCTACAGTAGTAGATACATTAGTTCCATTATCTATTGTACCCGTAGCAGTTGGATCAGTATCAAGAACTAGAGATAACTCAACAGCGTCACCAATCAGTTCCTCAGCAGAAAAAAGTGGAGTTGGATCAGCCATGAGCTTCACCGACCAAACAGCTTGAAGATTCCATTATACTTCGTTCCTTTCCATCATCACTTTTAAATGACATACCTCTGGTTTTCATATAGCCCCCATTGTCAGCGATTATCTGTGACCAGTCAGGACATATCTCTTCAAAGGAAAAAATCTTTTCTGATGGATTGACCTTCTCTTCTTGTATTGTATCTAACATGGTTATAAATAAATGTCCCGAAATATAAGTGTTTATTTTAATATAGTATAAATTAAACGATAAGTATATATAAAGGTTTTGATTATGAATTGCGTAGGGTTTCAAACTACTGTACTAACTCGGTAGGTAGGCGATTAACGGGCTACACCTGAGTTTTTCTTCATTAACTATCATATTATTCTTCAAAGATTCCCGGATTTTGTCGAAACATTGTCGAGTTATTTTTGCACGGTTGGAATTATTATTAGTTACCCTTACTCTTATTCTCTTACAATCACTACAGTATTTCATAGCCAGTGATCTTGACATTGGTAATATTCTTTTACACCCACAACACGTTCTGTTTTCCTTGTTCTTCCTGTCTCTAATTTTTTTTTGCATTTTGGGTTTCTGTACTTCTAGGTAATGTTTCTTCCTTTGTGCATCCCTAATTACTACACGGTGAGCATGGCAATATTTCCTTGAATACCCAAACTCGTTTCTACTAAGTGGTGCATTACAATATGGGAAATGACAAGTTGCCATATAAAAAAATAGAAGTTATTTAATATAAGTGTTTATCCTGAAGGACAGGCACTCCATCCACAGTCTTGACAAGTATGACAACCACATTGATTGATAACCATTCCACCGTCTGAGCAATTTGGACAATTCATAATATAGATATTGTGCTGTGGGATAATATAAAGATTCAGATTTATAAAGGGGTGTAGGGAAGTCCGTGCAACATTCCCTACTCCATAATTAGGTATGATCCCGCACTAGGCGATGCACACACCAAATAGTTTATATATGATACCACTATATAATAGTTATGTCTCAACAGACAGAGTTGTGTCCTATCTGTGATACTATTATGACAGATATACAAGCTTGTCATTTGAAATGTTTGAATTGTGGAGCACAGTTGGATTGTAGTGATAAAGGATCTTATTGGTAGGATCTATTTCATTTATGATAATAGCTGTCTTATAGCATCAAGAATATCTACAGATTCTTGTGCTTCTGCTAGCTGTGTTTCAAGATTGCTCACCCTAACGTCAGCAACATCTAACTGTGTTTGTAATACATCACGTTCATTAGTCATATTCTGTAAGTCTACTAATCCATCCTCAACCTCTTGTTCAAAACTTTCAACTTGTAGTAATAGTACATTTATCTCATTAAGCATATCAAGTATGATTTGAATAATATTACTTACTGGTGGATCATCTACTACTATAGTTACACACACACCATCTACTAATTCAGTTCCAGTTCCACATATTACTGGATCTGGTATTGGTTCTGTAACTATTGGATCTATTGGTGTATCGTTAATAGGTAAATCTTCATCTATATCAATAACTATAGGATCTGGTATAACTATAATCTCTTCACAAATCCCACCAACTAATTCAAATCCATCATCACAAATAATTGGATCTGGTATTGGTTCAGGAATTATTATAATCTCTTCACAAACATCATTAATTAATTCAAAACCTTCATCACAGATAATAGGATCTGGTATTGGTTCTGGTTCAGGAATAAATACTGATTCTGTATCTGCACATACTTGCACTACTTGATCATCATGTAAATTAAATTTTGCAGTTACCTCAAAACAATGTGTTAATGGCTCTACTGGTGTAAATTGATGTGTATGAATATAACCTCCACCCTGTGTATTACTATTTGTATTATCAAAATCAAGTGCTCCACATTGACCTTGTGCAATAGGACACTCTTTTTCTAATGGTTGCCAATCTTCTATAATGCTACCATCTGTTGAATTTAATACAATATATCTTACTCCAAATGGAAGTCTAAAGTCTGGATCTCTATCTACTTCCCAACTAACTGTAAATTGTAAACCATCAACTTCTACTGATATTCTTGGTGGAGTTGGAATATCTGAACTTATAATTGTAACTGATGATCTATCAGATGCACAAAATCTTGTACCGTTAGCTGCGTCTCCACATAAATTTGCCTCATTAAATATATGACCTACTTCTGTTGCAGTTGTAAGATAGTGATAGCCTCCTACTGCTGGGAATCTTTCACCCGGCAATAAGTCTGGTATTTTACAAATAATATCAATTCCATCTATAGAACAATCTCCAACAGTTCTGATATTACTTGCTCCTTGTACAACACCTTGTCTAAAATCAGTTTCTTTATCATCAAGAAATGTATGTACTTCTATGTTAGTTATAGGCTCTGTTCCAGTATTCTGAATCCCATGAACATAATCTATAGTTCCATTTACAAACATACTACCCGAAGCAATACCATCACCTGCTGAATTTACAATGTAAAATCTAAATCCATCACCTAGTGGTACATTATTTGGTACTTGGATTGCACCATCATGTGAGCCATAAACAGATACTGGTATTATTAATAATAAGAAGAATATTGGTAGTAATTTTATTATTGTCATATTATTATTTAAATAACATTACTTATATATAAAGGTGGTTAATAATGGTCAATCTAGCTTCCTTTTCTTTCTATATTCATTCATTACAAGTTTGTCTATTGTTTGCTTGCTTGTTTCGTGTATGACCATATCAAAAGCTTGTCCCGCAATACGCTTGCTACTATCCTTTGCCTGTTGGGAATAATCACCCTGATCAATTACACCTACCATGTTGTTTATGTTCTGCATAGACCTTACTATAATTTCTATATTGCTTGGCTCAGGTCGAGTATATTTTGGTGCTTCTTCCATGTGTAAACTATCACTACACATAATATAAGTGTAGTGATAGTTTACAATGGTAAAACACGTTAAGAACTGTTAAATTCTCCAACGCACATGAATAGTCTAACTCTGACTCCCTCACGACTACTCTTCATAGGTGTCCTTTAAAAAGTTATCACTTTTACAGTTCCAACAGACCTTTCCCAGTCTTATAAATGGTACTGCACCATCACTCAAACAAGATAAATGGGCACAATTTGGATTCATACATATTTTATCCATAACTAACAATATATTGGTATTAATATTAATCTTTCTGCCAATCTGTCTCTGCCTTTAACATTACTTCTAATTTTTGCCTGAGTGTTACATCCCCCTCAGTCATAGGCTTGTCGCCAAAGTGTTCAGAGAACACACTAAGCATACGCCTCAAATCATCTATATCCATTCCAACATAAGACATGATCATTGTTTTAAATTGTAATATTTAAGGATTAATCTTTAAAATACTCGTCAAAAGATTTATTATCGTCTTTAATTTTTTCTTCTTCTGTTAGTAAATCTTTAAATGATAATTCTGATTTCTCTTCCTGTGTGTCAATGGCTATACTACCAGTTATTTTTGGTTCTACCCATGTACCTCTATGCTTACCAATTACTTCATTCTGTTTACCATCAATAATTAACTGTATTGCATTTGCATTTAGTGTAAGATCAGGACATATACGCAACAGTCGTGCTAGTCCTTTTTCCAAACTGGTTACTTGTGTCATATATATAAAATATATTACTATTATTTAACCTTTTTTGTTCCTATACAGTTCCATCCATATCCACAGTGATTACAACTAATTACTAGGCTTATTAAATGTATTGGTTCTTCATCCCATTCTTTCTTATCAATCTGCACCCGATTTTGACCGCATTGTGGACAGTAATGAGTCATTAAAATACAGCTCCACAAGATTTACAGGTGGAGTGTCCACTTTGATCTTTACCAAATTTACTATATTTATAATCCCAACCATCTTTGGCTTTACACTTTGGACATGGATCTATTGGTGTAGGAAATGCTGGTGGATCACCTAATTTCATTTAATAGTTCCCCTATCCTTTGTTCAAGTCGTTTGTTTTCTTTTTCTAATTTCATGGCTTCCTGTGTCCACATTTCAGAATCATTTATAAAATAATTTAATTCTTTTTTATATTTTTGTGCATCCTTAGTCCACAGGTCACAGCTTGCAGTAATCTCTTTTAGTTCCTCTTTGAGATTCTTAATTTCAGAATCCCTAACTATGATTGAAGCATTATTTACTCTAATAGTCTCTTTAAGTTCTTTAATTACTGCCTCATAATTAACAATCATGTGATGATGTGATCTTAACTGTCTAATCTCACACTCTAATTTATAATAATCACTTACTGCGTTTACCAATCTTCACTTTCCTCGCATGGTTTATGTTTATTCCATTTAGGGGGCATTATAAAATCTGGTTCTCCATCTTCTGTCTTTAGATTAATAGATTTAATTTTCTGATCAATAGCTCCCCCGTTTCTTGCAAACCATAGCCTTGTAGCTTCTGTAAGCTGATTAAGTTCACATTTTGTTAAGTTCATTGTATATACCCTAAAACCCATAAAAGCAAATATCCAAATGTGGCTATGTTAACTATTCCTAAAAGTCTTACAATGTTATCTCTAAGTGGTTTGTCAATTTTGGCAATATATCTTTTTACATGATAATTTGGGAAGAATATTCTTACAAATCCACAAACAAGCCCAAGGGATGATCCAAGAAACAATAAAGCATAAATTAATTCATTTTCAATCATGTAATCTGATACTAACACCTAAATATAAAGGTATATCATGTTAAACTTAAATATAGTAGAGTTTTAGGTAATATTATGGTTTCAGCAGATGAATTTTACAGGCAGGCTAATAAAAACTTTGAAATTCTGTTTGGAAAGATAGATAATCTTCAAAAAGACTTTAATAAATTGAAATCAGCCTATAATTCACATATTGCTGTCGAGGAAGCACTTGAAAAGAGTAAAAACTTGTCAATGAGACAAAAACTCGCAATAACTTTTGGTATTGTACCTATTGCTATTGCTGTTTATGCTTTTTTTTCTTAATTCTAGCTATTATTGTTGTAATTGCAATTAAAATTGTTGGGATCTCCAATAAATCTATTCCAAAAAGAATAAAGTCAGCTATAGGGTTGATATGGGACACATAACCGCTTGCCATATACAAATCTCCGTTCCATATCATGTGTGGAATCTGTGCAACCTGAATAATAGCCATAATAATTATCCAAGTAGTAGTTTTTCGTTCCCACCATGTTAAAAATCTATTTAACATCAAGATATTCTGCTTCCCATAACATAATACGAATTATGTTGTGTTCTTCTCGTTCATCAATTCTAGTCATATCACTTTCAAGTAATTCACCAAGATTTAACTCTTCGTATTCCCATTCTAAACATTGGAATATAGATGCGTGTAAACATTCATGTTCAGTTGTACTATAAATGTCCTCTATAACTTGATGTCTTTCTAAAAATGTATGACTTTTTTTGGAGTCTGCATAATAAACCCCTCTAAGAATTTCCCCTGATTGATTATTCATAGAAAATGTATGATAGCTTGGATAATCAATATCTGCCTCATAAAAATAACCATCGGTTTCCATTATTTTCTTCGGGACAGTGCTTTGTGCCCTACGCCTAGCATTGGCTAAACCTAAAGCCCTATTCTTAACTGTCATACTTATTAATAACCAAGGGATAATTTAAACTTTGTACTATGTATATACATGATCATAGTGAGTAGTAAAGACTTATATATGACTAAACACATTCAAACGATATAATATAGAGCTTTGTCTATATATTTTTTTTAATATGAGTATGTTTTGTATTTTATATGATCATACTCATAGTTTTAGTAAAATATGATCATGTATATACATACTGTTATATTATAGTAAAGTTATCAATAATCATGGTACAAATAAATCCCAAAATAAGGAATCAACTAAAAATATTACATCAGCAAGTAACAGCGAAGCAAGCTGATGAAGCATCAGCAATTATAGTTGACCTACCATTAAAAAGAATGAAGCACCATGACATTAACAGGTGTTTTTGTGTGGTTGGTAGTGCTTATACAACACTTGTTCATAAACAACAGGTTATAGTTAAAATAATTAAAGAAGCTCAAGATGAACTTACCTATGTGTTTCAAAATATAGACAAATACAACAAACTTGAACTTGTAAATAAAATAAAGTCCATAGTGGTTGAAGAAAACGAAGAACCAACAGATGTAAAAGAGGTAGTTAAAAAATTAGATAATATTACAGAAAATGTTCCTGTTTATCCCCCTGATTCAAACCACCCAAAGGCTTGATGTCTTTTAATTTTCTTTTCCTTTCAGGGAAAGGGATTTTTGTACCTTTTTTAGCAATATAATATCTTCCCTTTGTGTTTCGTTTACCATGATATAGACCTATTGCGAGGTTGTAATCACATTCAAACTTGTCAACGATTTCTTCTGTATCAATGTCAATCGTATAAACTTCAGCTGTTGCCATACCTTTTTATAATGGTGGATCTATTTAAGGTTATGGAATTTGAACACAAGTTGGTTGTAGCAGGGGGCTTGCTTGTTTTAAGCGGATTGTTTATATTTTATATGTTAGAAGATTCTACATTTGATTTGGTTACAGGTTTAATAATATCCCAATCAGTAGGTGGAATGACGGGAGCTGGTATTGCTATATTTATTGTAGGTGTCATATTCTCATACAAATGGAGAAAAAGGTGGAATGATGAATGGAGATAACTAAGTTAAAAGGTATTGGTAGTGTTATTGCAGAAAAATTCAAAAAGAATGGAATTACTACGGTAGAACAGTTATTTGTAATCCCACCACCAAAGGTAGCAGAAATGCTAGGCATTGACAACCCTAGTGCTATGGATCTGTTTAGAAAAGCAAGAGCAGTTTTTAATGACACACCAATGTTTCAGTCAGGACTTGATAGTAAAAAAGAAGATGAAAATATAGAAAAGATTTCAACTGGTACTAATGCACTAGACAAGTTATTTACTGGTGGCATAGAGTGTGGTGCTACAACTGAGATTTATGGGGAGTTCGGTTGTGGTAAGACACAGTTCTGTCATACAATGGCTGTAAGAGTACAGTTACCAAAGGAAGAGGGTGGACTTGATGGTAAATGTGTTTGGATAGATAGTGAGGGAACTTTTGAACCAACAAGAATAGAAGATATTGCCAAACCATTATCAATAACAGGGGAAAAAGCATTAGAGGGAATTATTCATGCAAAGGCATATAATTCAGCAGATCAGTACATGATACTTCAAGAGGTAGAACATTTAGTTGAAAATGACAAGAAGATAAAACTCATAGTTATTGATTCTGCTATAGGATTATTCAGACAGGATTATTCTGGTAGAGCTATGTTGAGTGAACGACAAAAATATTTAGATGAGTTTTTAACTGTGGCAAGTAACATGGCTAATTTTCACGAAATAGCAATTATTTGGACAAATCAAGTTATGATAGATCCATCAAAGTTTTATGGTGATCCTGTTACAGCAGTAGGTGGAACTATATTAGCACACAAGTCAACCTATCGTGTGTATTTCAAGAAATCAGGAATTTATAGAATGGGAATAATGAAGGACAGTCCTAAACACGGTGTTATTGAAGTAATGTTTGGTCTTAGTATTGACGGTGTGGTAGATAGGGAAGTTGCAGAGGAACTTGAAAAGAAAAGAAAGGCAGACAAAGTAAAGGCAAAGAAAGCGGAAACGATAGATGTTAGTACAGACGTTGTAGAGTAAACCTTTAAAAGCAACCTATATATAAGGCATAAACGCTTAAATAGCTATGTTAGACCTGAAATGCGAAGATTGTAAGTGTTCTTTGACTAAAACACCATACTTATATGATGGAAGTCCGGTGTTTGAGTGCCCAAAGTGTGAAGAGGAATATATTTAAATACCATAACACGTTTGAGTAAGTTATGGGATTCTTTGGCAGAATAAGGGAAACTTTAAACCCAAATAACTATAAAGTGGTAGAAAAGGGGGAATACGATAGAGTAACCCAAGAACACTACGAAGTTTTAAAGGAGTATAACGATAGTTATCTTCATGCCAATTCAAGAGCAAGCACACCATATCCATTTATGGACACGCCTGATGGCAGTAAGATTCCAATGTGGAGAGTTGCACCTAACAGGATTTATGAACTTGCTGAGTATGTAGGTGATTTGAGGGCAGTTTTAGAGACAATTCAAAGGGAGATGTTTAGGAACGGAATAGAGGTAGTTCCAAGATATGAACACAAGTGTCTTGTATGCCTAAAAGAATATGAACAAGAGCCACTTAAAGAATTTGTACCACTTAAAGAACTAAGTTCTAGTAAAAAGAAATTAAAATGTACTTCTTGTGGGAATGAGAATGACAGGAAATGGGCAAGACCAGATCCAAAACACAGGCAGATTTTACAAACACTGTTGGAAAAACGAGTTAATAACAACCAGCAATCACTAAAACTTGTAGCTAGACAGGCTGAAAGAGATTTAGATACTATTGATGGATTTTATATATTGGTGTCAAGAAAATGGAAGCTTGAAAAACTTAGAGTACCTGATCCACTTACAGGTGCTACTAAAAGAGCTGTGATGAGTATAGACGAAAGTGTAATTGATGAGATTATTAGAATACACCCAATTCAATGTAGTATCATAGCAAGTGATGAGGCAGTTTTGGGAGTTGGAGCTGATGGTAAGCCTCGATATATATGTCCACAATATGAACATAGAGATACAGTATTAGAAATACCAGTATGTCCTAAGTGTGGTACTGAGGCATTTAACGCTTTCTTAGAGACTAACAGCGTACCTTATGGTGTGCCTTTATCTAGTCCTAAAAAGATGTACTACTCTCAAAAAGAAATCCTATGGTGTCCCGGAAAATTCATGCCCGATGTACTTTATGGTAACAGTCCTATTCAGTCAGTATGGAAGAAAGTAATGTCCTTAATGTTCCAAGACGAATATATGTGGAAATACTTTGACAAGGACAGACCACCTAAATCATTGTTAATTATGGGAAGTAGAAACAGCGAGTCAGTACAGTCATTCATGGAGAAACAAAGACAGGGTGCTAGGCAAGATCCATATATGCCAAGACCAATTCTATTAAATACTGAGAACGTAGGTCAGGCTGTACAGTTTATTGATCTTACTCCAAACTTTAAGGAATTAGAACTAAACGAACTAAGAAAGGAACTAAGACAAATCATCTCAACTGTCTTTGGTGTTCAGCCACTATTCTATGGTGAACAGGCTAAAGCGGGATTAGGAAATGAGGCTTTACAGGTAACACTTACAAACAGAACAATCAAATGGTTTCAACGATTCTTAAACGAGAACTTCTTTGACGAACTTACTGATATATTGGAAATATATGATTGGAAGATTGAACTTGTAACAAGTGAAGAAATAGACGAACTTAGAGATGAACAGGTTAGAGGACAAAAGATAGACAACGCTGTTAAACTATACGGTATGGGTTTTGAAATTGCTATGGATGGTGAAAATGAGATAGTAATATCACAGCATCCAAATCCTGAAAAACAGGAATTAATGCTAGGCGGTGGGGATAATCCAAACAACAGTAATGATCCTAATAAGAGTAAATCAAGTAAACCAAATAGTGAAGATAAATCAAACTTTGATGGAGAGCCTAAACTAGCAAAGCCTAGCGATGTAGGTGGTAAAGGGGAAGGAGATCCAACAGGTACAGGTGGAAAGCAGATGTTAAGTAACAAGTCTATGAGTAAAGGAGATTGGGATATATTCTTGAAATCAATAGAAAAACAAATACCAACTAAAAAAACATACACCATTAAAAAGAAAGGTAAACCGGATGTAAAGATAGAGGTAGATGAAAATGAAGATACCTCTTAAAATTGAAAAGATCAGTGATGATATTGATCTGTATGAAGATGTTGCAAAGGTTATAAAATATAGAGTATCTAATCCAAATCGTCATATAGTCAAAAATATTGATGTTACAGCACGAACTGTAAAGGAAAATGGGGATAAAACAAAGACTAATTTTTGCAAGAAAATCACGGGAATCCGAACGCAATTACTACCTAATGAGGACTGTGAGATAAGTTGCCACATAAGACTTAATAAGGAGTTCACAGAAACAATCGAAATTGATGGTAAAAATGAGTTATCTGCTATTGATTTGGATATTAAGATTTCAGGCACATTATATATCGCTAGAACCTAAATACACACAATGTTTAAATACTAAAGAGTAAATTATTATATCATGGCTATTATAGCAACTGACCTATTACTAAGACTTTCAGGCGGGGCTGGAAATTCAGATCCAGACTTAGCATTGGGTGGAGTTATGTCTACTTCTACAGCAATCTCTCCTACAGTAGCAGAAGAGAATATGTTTAGTAATGTAGACGGTGCAGAGGCATCAGCTGGCAGTACAAAATATAGAGGAAATTACATTTTAAATAATCACGGTTCATTAACACTATCAAACTCAGTAGTTTGGATTCCAACTAATACACCTTCATCTGACACTGTTATCGCAATAGCATTGGCAGGGGAAGGCAAAGATGTAACTATGGAAATTATAGCAAACGAAGATACAGCACCATCAGGTGAAACTTTTACAAGTCCAGCAACTAAAGGAGCTGGTTTATCAACAGGTGACATGGCATTTAGTGAGTTTTTCGGTATTTGGTATAGACGAATTGTAAGTGCAGCTTCAAGTGCATTTGACAACGATGATTGGGCTTTTGAACTGGAAGGAGATACACCAGCATAATCATGGCTTCTAAACGTTCTTGTTATAAGTGTGGAGATAAACTTCAAGTCAATGAAGAATTAGGATATATGGAATGTGTTTCTGGTAGACACATTGAGCCAATTAATACAATTAGACCTCAATGGTGGAACGAGTGTCCAAAATCTGAGGGTGGTTGTGGTAATAAAGGACTTAATGGTGCTAGACAAGAGCCAAGAGTTCAAGATAGAAAAACCCTTGTCTTAGTTGAAAAAGTAGCAGAGCCTATTATCTGCAAAGCTTGTGGATTTACGTTTACGAAGAGGTAAGCCTAAATGGGCGATAGATTCAGTGAGTTACCAGAACTTACAACTATACCACTTGATTTAGATTATCTTGCCACGGTAGATACAAGTGGTTCTGATGAAACTAAATTTATTAAATATCCTTTATTTCTAAAGAAATCTGTCAGACCTGTAATAGTTGCATTAACAGATGAACTAACTGTGTTACCAACTGCTAGTACAACTGTTCCATTATTGACATTTCGTATGCCTTATAAGATGATAGTAACAGAAGTGAGAGCCTCACTGACAACTGCGGGCACGGGTGCAGCTTTGGTAACTGTCGACATACATGAATCGGGAACAACTATTTTATCCGTAAAAATAACAATAGATGCAACTGAAAAGACAAGTACGACAGCTGTTACAGATTCAACCATAAGTGATTCTGACTTGGCTGACGATGCTGAAATGGAAGTATTCTTAGATGTTCAAGATACCGACAACGTAGCGACAGGTTTAAAAGTAATGTTGATCGGACATGAGAATATATGAGCCTTGTAATTATAAATCCTTCATTATATGGTGGAGTGCCACCATTATTTACATTTGGTAGTGTGAATAAATTAGTATCTAATAATCTTCAAGCTAGTCTTGGTTGTGGAAAATCCATTGTTAGAACTAAAGGTGCAGGTAATGATAGTTATCTTTCAATAGATTCTGTTATAGATGTAGATGGTCAAAATCTAAAAGGTGCTAGAGTTATGGTTAGAGCAAGTAATGGGGTATTATATTCTGCATATCAAGACACTGGAAATAATGCAATAATGAAAAAATATATTGACAGTCCACCATGGTCGGCAAGTTTAGGTGATATAAGTAAGCCGACTGATGCAGATACAGCAGCTATTGCAATAGCAATAGATTCTAACGATTTAATTCATGTTGTTTATTGGAATAATGGTGTTGGATTAAGATATGTAACTTTCGACATAACCACTGAGCTCTGGGGTATTGTAGTAACAGCACATTCAGATACAAATACAAATGGCGATCCTTACGTTGGAATCTCTATTGATTCAGCAAATATTCCCCATGTTGTATTCACAATAGATGGTGGCGATGGTTTTGAAGGATGGCGATATAGAAATAGAATTGGCGGTTCTTGGAATAGTGCAGTTACTATTTCAGGTGGAACAATGCACAGGCGTTTTGATTTTTTGATTCTGCAAGATGATCGACCATTCATAGTTTGTAATTTACAAGGTAATAATTTTGCTCAAATAACAATGACTTATGGAAATGTAAATAATGCAACAAGTTTTAGTGGGATAGCTAGTCCCGCAACACTTGTCGATGATTTTGTTCCGTCTTGTGTTCAAGATGCAAGGGGTGATCTTTTCGTATCGATTGTTCATAATGGTGATCTAAAAATACGAAAGAATCTTTTGAATGACACCGATCTTGTTTTTTCAACAGTTACTGTTGCAAGTTCAACAGGTGATAACACTTCAATGACAATAGACCAAGCAAACGATCTGTATATATTTACAGACAATGGTGCAGGGGTTACGCAATATTACAAGTCCACAAACGGTGGAAGATCATGGGGATCAGCACAAACACATAATACGGGAACAGTCATAGATGAAAATATTCGTACAAGATGGTCTAATCTCAATTATCATTTTCCAAATAAACTAGACTATACATTGAATGATGAATCTGCTAATGATATTTACTTTAACATAGTCCTATCTGACACTTACGAAACTTGGCGAAATAATACATCATTTACTGGATCTAATAATAGAAATGAACTAGGTGCAAGATCCCTTGTTAGAACATCAACTGGAATTTTGTATCAGATACAAAGAGGAGTAGCTGCCGATCATTTGGAAATGAACAGATCAATTAACGAAGGAGTTAATTTTCCTGAACAGGATCAAGCAGGCACACCAACTGGAGTAGATACAAATGCTATTGCTTGTGCCATTGATTCAGCAGATATTATTCATTGTATATTTTGGAATCAAGGTGTAGGATTAAGATATGTAACTTTTGATACAGGAACAGGTTTGTGGGGAACAGCAGTAACAGCAATTTCAAAAACAACTACAGTAGATGTGCCATTCCTTGCAATAACAATCGATTCAAATGATATTCTCCATGTAGCATTTAATGATAACCCTGCAAGTGCCGACAGAATAAGATACACAAATAGAGTAGGTGGAAGTTGGAAAGCAGATATTGATGTTCAAGGAACAAGTGCAGATCATAAATTTGACATTACTATTGACGATGATGATATTCCGCAAATTTGCGGGACTAAAATTGACGGTTCGCCAACTGTGTATGCTTTTCTAGGAAATCAAAATGATGTTACAAGTTGGACAACAGAAGTAATAATATCTACGGGGGTTACTGATGTTGCACCTACTATTGTAGTTGACAAAAAAGGTGACACATACATTGGCTATTCTACAAATGCAGATGTAATAGTTAAGAAACATCCTAAAGGAGCAAGTTGGACTACTGGATGGGAAACTACTGTTGTCGTTGCAAGTGGAACGTTTGAAGATATGAGTATGATATTAGACAGATATGATAATCCAATAATTTTCACAAACAATTCAGGCAATACAGTATTTGCTTACAAGTCGGAAGATGGTGGAGTAACATGGTCAGCGTTAGATACAAGCCATAATACTCCTACTGCTACAGATGAACATATAAGATGTAGATGGAGTTTCTTGAATTACTATTTTCCAGATCAATTTGATTATACTCTATGTGACACAGGTGCTAGTGATATTTATTTTAACAAAATAGTTCAAACTGGATCTGATCACCTATACGTTGTAGGTAGAAATCCATCAGATGATGAAGTTGAAGCTTGGTTTTCTCCAACAGAAGGACAAACTTGGGAACTTGTTAATAAACCCGATAGTCCAACAGGTGTAGATGAAGATTCTGTATCTTGTGCGATAGATGGTTTAGATGATATTCATATTGCTTTTCAAGATGATTCGATTGGAGCAAGATGGGTAAAGTTTGATATGGGTACACAGTCATATGGATCATCCGAAACAATATTGGGAGAAACTTTTAATGTAGAATATAATACTTCAATTTGTGTAGATATTAATGATGCACCTCATACAGCGTGTTCAACTTATGTAGGTACTGAATCAATAATATACAGAGATAGAGCCTCTGGAATTTGGTCAAATGGATTTCAATTCGGTGGTAGTGGGGACTCTGATACAAGTGGAATGGATATAACAATGGATAACTTGGATAGACCAGTATTTTGTGCTAATTTTGCAATTTCTGGTAATGACAGATGTTATATTAGATATGGAAATGCTAATGAGCCTACAATAATGGATCAAGAAACTGCTGATAGTAATGTTGGTAATAAGTTTACACCAGCTATGGCTGTTAATAGCATAGGTGACATAATCGTTTGTTGGGTTAGGACTAATGGTGATATTAGAAGAATAAAGCATGACAAGGATGCTGGTATAGGTACATGGGAAACTACTGATGTTACTGTAGCAGTAGGAGATTTTGAAAATTGTTCTATGATGGTAGATGAACGTGATAACTTTGTAGTATTTGCAGTCGATTCAAGTAACGTAACTCAGGTTTGGATTTCAGAAGATGCTGGAGCAACATGGGAATCAGGAGGAACACATGATATGCAGGGAATTACTGATGAATATGTGAGAGTTAGATGGTCATATATTTATAATCATAATCCTAGTAAAGTCGATTATACTGTATATGATCCAGTAACAAATGATGTCTATTATAATTCGGGAATAATAACTTAAAAACACCCACAAACTTAAATACCAAAAACATATATATCCTTATATGTCTAACTGTAAGAAATGTGGAGTACAATTAACTAAAATTGAAGATGTGTGGGATGATAAAGTACCTAACCTATTACATAGGCACGTATTCTGTAATACTGATCCTTTACTTGGTGGATGTGGGAATGATTTTTGGTATACTAAACAATATAATGAGGCAACACATGAAGAGGCTACAAAGGTAGTATTTAATCAAAAGGTGGTTCAAATATGACTAAATGGGATGATAATGATTTTCCGAAAGCAGATAATCCCCAAGATGTAGGATGGTTTGTTTCTTATTGGAGAATAGAAAAATGTCATACAGGATGTCAAGATGGATATACCTTACGATCAACACAATTTGATCACTTACCTCTTTCTGCAACTAAGGGTGAGGCAATAGCACTTTTTAATAAATACGTAATACAGAAAAGAGCTGGTGGTGATAGAACTGGTATTAAAGGTCTAGTATTATTCTTATCAAAGATTGAAATGGTATCTGAGATTTTAGATCATTCAGGGAATTTGAAATAATATGGTAAATCTATTTAATGATGGTGGATGTTACAACGGTATGAGAGTAGCACAAGATGGTGCTGGTCAAGGTACACGTAATTACTTACACACAGTTGGAGATGCAAATGTAAATGTTGATAATACTAAACATATTATATTAGCCTTTAATTTTGATGCTGACGACATGAATGAATCTACTACTGTAATGTTATTACGATGGAGAAATGTTACTGATGCTGGTTCATTTGCAGAAGTAACCTCATCAGGTGAAATAAAATGGGCTACCGACAGTGACTTAATAAATAATAATGCTGTTGTATCTGGTGAGGATTGTGGTGCTAATTCTATAAACTGTACTACTAAAGGATGGAGTCATGGTGACGGTGTAGAAAGAGAAGGTGCTAATAGTCTTTCATTTTTCTTTACACAAGATGTCTTTTATGATTTTCATTGGTCTATAGATTTATCTGGTACTGATCCAGACGATCAGTATGAATTTGAAATTGTAGATGATAGTACAGATTTCATGGCTTTAGGTGCTACCAAAATTACTGTAAAAGATCCATTAAGTTTAATTGCAGAGTCAAGAGATGATGATGATAACTTAGTAGTATCTTGTGGAGCAAATCTATTAGAAAGAACAGGCTCGTTTCCATATACATATACACAAATAGATTCTGCTACAACCGATGGAACACTTGGAACACATACATTCCTATTCTTATCTACAAACAATATGAGAATCTTTTACCTTAAAGAACTCACCCCCGATCAATGGGATATGTCTGATGAAGTAACTGGTGCTTAGTCATGGTAACTGTCCCACGTAAGGGTTATATTCGATTAGAGGCAGATAGAATAACTGCTACACCTGTACCAAGAAAAGGATATATTCGACCAGAGATAGATAGAGTCGTACTAAGAGTTAATAGGACTTGGAATATTAGGCATGACTTGGGTGGTGCAACAGGTCGTGTATGGAATCTAAGGCATGATATTGATGAGTTCATTAATCAAACTTTCAATATTAGACATAATATAGCCGAATTAGTTGGTAGAACGTGGAATCTTAGACATGACATAGGTGAGTTCATAGGAAGAGTATGGAATCTAAGACACCAAGTAATAGCATTTGCTACAAGAGTGTGGAATCTTAGACATGATATGGATGGTACTGTTGGTAGAGTATGGAATCTTAGACATGATATTAAGACCTCAATAGGTAGAGTATGGAATCTAAGACACCAAGTAACACCATTTAAAGCATTTCCAATAGTTAATCCAGTAGAAATAATAATGAAGAAAAGAAATGCAAATTTAACAAGCAACGTAATAACAGGTGAAACTCTGATATGAGTGATGTCTATAATTCAGGCATAATAACTTAAAAGTACCTACAAACTTAAATACCAAAATCATATATATCATTCATGTCAGTAGTTGTTGGGCAAGAAAACCCCGGTCAAGCATTTGTAAGAAGAGCTGCGGGTTTTAGAGCCTATATGTTAAATGGGGATATAATTAGTGCAGATTTAAGTGCAGATATTGTATTTAAAATTGCATGGAATAATTTAGATCATGCAAACTTAGTATCTGTTGTTTTATTTCAAAATCAACGATTTGGTGTATATGAATCAGATGGAGTTCTCAGATGGCGTAACTATAGATTTTTAATTCATACTAATACAGATAGTGATGATGCTACGAATTATTGGATGGATGATAATACTATGTTAATTGAAGAAGGCTTCTCATCTGATATTCCACCGGGTGCACATGACTATCCAATGGTCATAAGGGATTATTCATTAATTGCAGCTATACAACTTCTAGCGTTTAATGATGTGGTTTGGAACTAATGCCTTTTCAACTTAAGATTAAAGAGTGGTATATTTTCTATGGTGATGAGACAGTTATCAAAGGAGATAATATTGATACATGGCACAATGCACCAAATGAAAATGTCCAAGCAATTCTATTAAGATACGAAGATGGTAAACCAGAAGTTATATCAAAAGGAGCAGGGCTTTATTGTATGTGGAAAAATCAACATGGAATTAGATTTGAAGGGTGCAATAAAGGTGATGGTTTTTCATATCCCGATGAATGTCAACCAGATGGTATTAAATGTGGTATGACTATTGATACTGATCTTTTTCTAAAGATCATTACAAAAGCACAGGAAATGAGAGATGACTCTTAAAGTATTTGCGGGAGTATTTGAAAAAAGAAGTGGAACAGGTACACAAGCAATAACTGGATTTGGATTTTTACCTAAAGGTGTAAAAATTACAATGGTAGAGAATACTGCAAGTGGACAAAAGACAGATATTAATTACTCAATAGGATTTGGAACTTCATCTACTAATAGAGGTTGTTTGATACACACCAAGCATCAGGGAACTGACCTTGGTGGAGAAAGACATTCAAACACTTCTATAATGGGAATCATAAGTAATACTGGAACTATAGAAGAAGAAGCCGACCTCGATTCTATGGATAGTGATGGTATTACATTAGACTGGACAACATCAACAACTACATTAATGAAATTTAAAGTCGAAGCATGGGGTGGAACTGATGTAACCAATATTACTGTATTTGAATTTGGATTATCTGCTACAACAGGTAATCATTCTGAAACAGGAATGGGATTCCAGCCTGACTTTGGTATGATTGTTACTGATGGAAATGTACTTGCTAATGCTTTTGCTAATAAGATTATTTTTGCATATGGAGTCGGAAAATCAGCTAGTGATAGATGGAATTTATCTGGTTCTAACAAGAATAAGATTACAAAGACACTTCAAGGTGGTGGAGCATTACATTCTAATGGTATGTTTTCAGTTAGAAAGAAAACTGCTCAATATGATAGTGAGGCTGAGTTAGTCAGTTATGATACTGATGGATTAACTTATAATACTTCTGATGCTCCTATGAACGCAGGGGGTATAGTATGTGGATTATACATGAAGCTTACTACACCAGCAGACGTTCAACTTGGTACATTTAATAAATCAACAAGTGGTGCACCTACCGATGATGCTATAACAAGTATTGGTTGTGATCCTACAATGGTTTCTTTTGTTACTGCTGGTGGTGAAGCGGTTAATACAGCAAGATCAAATGAATACCACGCAGCTTACGGTTGTGCATTTGATACACTTGAAACATATTCATCTTCTGATATGCGAGAAAATGCAACTGATGATCCTGTCGTAGATAGTTCCTTATGGTCTGAAACTAAAGTAATTGGACTTCATACAAATGCTAGTAATGCAACTATAGATTCTGAGGCAGATTTCAAATCCTTTGATACTGGTGGATTTACTATTACATGGACTACAAACGATAGTAACGCATGGGGTGTAGGCTGGGTAGCTTGGGAAGGATTTAGTGCTATTTTAGTTGGTCGTACTTGGGATATTCGACATGATATATCTGACTTTGTTAATCAAACTTTCAATATAAGGCATGATATAGCAGAATTAATAGGTCGTACATGGAATATACGGCATGACATAGCTGCGTTTGTTTTTGTTCCAGCAGAAAGTAGAGATAAAAATGATATTATAGTTGGCTCAGTCGGGGTAGTTTTGTTCAAAAAGACTGGTTCATTTCCATATACATATACACAAACAGATAGTGCAACAACAGACGGAACTTTAGGAACACATAACTTCGTTGTAGAAGTAGATGGTTCTGTATATGTAATATTTTATCTGAAAGAACTAAGCCCTGATGAATGGGATATGTCAGGTGAATTTATTGCCTCATAGGAGTAAATCATGGTAACTGTACCTATTAAGGGTTATATTAGAGCAAGTTTAGAAAGAACTACTGGTACTGCTGTATTAATCAAA
>SMVB01019230.1_pt1 | contig 59750 bp, 54 predicted proteins | sample 2456461 | NCBI WGS metagenome assembly SMVB01 (sample SAMN11095934, study PRJNA526329) | marine sediment metagenome | biome: Marine sediment; feature: Surficial sediment; material: Deep marine sediment; isolation source: Hadal surficial sediment | place: Pacific Ocean | collected 2014-05 | depth...
TCCCGTCCCATAAACACGTACTTGATGCCGTGCTCCTTGAAGCTGCGCTCAAGGTCATCCTTATTGAATTGTGGGCAATACCGGCTGTAGGGGGCTGATCTGACATCGGCCACGACCGACACCTTATGCTTAAGCAACAGCGCCACAAATATTTCCAACGGATGCGTGGAATGCCCGATGGTGAATATTGATCTCTTGCCTTGCGCCATAATCAGCCTTCCTTAATTCGCGCTCGATCACTGCCGCGATAAGCTTATAGCAGTCTGAAAGAGGGGGTGGGGGCGTCGGAATGAAGATCGGGTCAGGGGGGACCCGCAAGCTAGGTCACAGATTGGTCACGAACCAATCGATACTGCCCCGTAAGGGCAGGACGAAAGGCCATACTGATCTCCCGAAAGGCGCTGATTTCTGCACTATTCGGGATGGAACGGGACCAACCAATACACCCCGTTTAGAATTTCAAGACCGCCGCATTCGACCACTCTGCCACCTCTCCGCACCCCGATCACATACCCCTCACCCGCTTGCCCCGCAACCCCATAGGCATCGCCGCCGGGGCGGGGGAGGGGGCCAGGGTTGGCCAGCACGAAGGGTTCCCGCGCCGGCACCTTTGCCCGGCGCCTTGGGCAGATTGCCGCGGTGATGGTTTGGGATCCCGGCACGGCCGGGCTAACGGCGCATTGGGGAGTGAATTAAGGCTGATTATCCTGGGAAATGACCGAGGCTTCCGCCATCTGTTCGGCCCGGGCCAAGGTGTTGGCCATGGACCGTTCCACATCCTCGATGACCTTGCGGACTTCACTGCCGCAATCGTCCAGCTGACTAATTTTTTCGTTGAGAGCGTCAAGGGTTTCGGTGATCTGTTCCGTGGCCTGCCGGGTCTGAGTAGCCAGTGCCTTGACTTCGTTGGCGACCACGGCAAAACCTCGGCCGGCCTCGCCGGCACGGGCCGCCTCGATGGTGGCGTTCAGGGCCAGCAGATTGGTCTGGGAGGCAATGGCCTTGACCTGCTTGGAAACCTTGGAGACCTGATCGACTTCTTCCCTGTTCGATCTTGTCGAGTGCGTCAAACACCGGCTGCAGTTCTTTGCTGCTTCCGACGTCGCTTTGGGTGGCTTTGCCGCGTGTCACCGCGACGGATACTGGGCTATCCATTGGTCGTGCTCTCCCGCGCCATGATGCCGATTAACTGCCCGCAAGTCATTGATAAACCTAGGCTAAAATGATTAAAAAAGTCTTACGGCATTTTCAGCCCGGGCGATAAAAAACGCTTCACCCGTGGGCCCGCAACCCCATGGCGTCGCCGGCGGAGGAGGGGTAGACTTAAGGGGTTGGCCAACCCCGAGGAGGATGCCCCATGGCGACCGCTTTGTCCCCGCGTGACTACATTCCCCAATCCGTTGCTCCGCTCAGGGTTGACGCGCCCGGCACCGTGCGGGAAATGCCGGCGCCCAACAAGATCCACCACATCCATATCTTCGCCGACGAAAAATATGACGAGGTGGTGGCGTTCTATGTGACGCTGCTCAACGCCGAAATGGTGCGCGAACGGCCCAACAACGTCACCTTCCTGACCTATGACGATTTCGACCACCGCATCGCCATCTTCAAACGCGAGGGGTGGAGCCACCGGGCCGACAAGACCCTGGGCGTGTCCCACGTCGCCTTCGCCTATGACAGCCTCGGCGAGCTGATGTTCATCTACAAGAAGATGTTGGCGCTGGGGCATGAGCCCCACCGGGCGCTCAACCACGGCAATTCGACGTCGTTCGACTACCGCGACCCCGACGGCAACGAGGTCGAGATCATGATGGACAATTACGCGCCGCTCGATAACAAGGCGTACAAGAGGCACTACCAGGGCACCAAGGAATTCGGCAAATCCGGCGACGGCGAATTCGATCCGGCGAAGATGCTGGCGCTCTACGAATCGGGCGTGCCGGATTCCATCTTGCTCGACCGCGAGGAAGTGAAGCGCCTGGCCGCCGAAGGAAAGCTTTAAACCAGGTCCAGGGAGAACGCCCGCGGCGATTTATCCTTGATCCCCCCGCGGGTGACCTTGACCCCCCGATGCTTTCTCCGCACACCGGCGGGATGGGAAAAAGCCCGGGCCGAGCGCCGACCCAGGAATGGGATAGCGAACAGGGGGCTGCAACATACCCGCGAACTATTTAAAATACATGGGCTTACGCGGGTTGCGCCAATACAGAATGGGGCTCGTCATGATGAGCGCATAAATATGCATTATAATTTCTTCTTTAATATTAGAAAAATTCGTCCTGCATTTTATCGATATGCAGCTGGAATTGTTTATAATGCCGTTCGACTTCATGCAAATTAGTAGAGGCGCCAACTCGTGTCTAGCTCTCCGGAAGAAGACCGCGTTGCGGAAGAATCGCCGTTACCGGAAACCTTGTCGGGCCATGCCCCGCCCGGGGGACAGGCCTGGGATATTCCCCTAGAAGAGGGGATGTCCACCCCGAGCCGGATTCCCAGGCCCGATTCACGCAACCATCCGCGGTTGGAGATGTATGCCCGCATCCTCTCGGCCATGGGCGCGGTCTTCCTCGCCGGCGCCTTCGTCGCGTGGATTTTCCTAGCCGATACGGAAACGCTCTCGCTCATCTTCTTCAAGGGCGGCACCGCCATCACCAACATGGGCCTCCTCGCGTTGGCCGGGGTCGCCGCCTTGGGATCGATCTTTCTGGTACTGATTCTTCACCCCCTCATGCGCGCCCTTGTCAGCTCGAAGGTCGCCCCCAGGACCTTGGACGCGCCCCAGCGCGCCCTTCTCGAATTGATCCCCAGCCCGGTTTTCTTCCTCAATACCGATGCGCGGTTGGAAGACGTGAATTCAGCCTTCATCAAGGCCGTTGGCCGCTCCGCCAGCAATGTCATCGGACGCAGCATTTACGATTTCATCCCCGAGGACGATCAAGAGGCGACCTATCAGGCCTTGCTCAAGATCGCGTCGCGGGAGGAGGAGGAATTGCGCTGCCCGATTATAACCAGCCGGGGGACGCGGATCTTCCACATCCAGGCCGAGCCCTATCAGGGCCACAACACGGATTCCCACTATATCGTCGGTATCGGACTGGACATCACCGAGGACAAGGCCGCCGCCGACGCCATGACGTTGAAATACCAAGACATGCACAAGGCGACGTTGCAGACCCTCGAGGTGATCGCCCACGCCGTCGAGATGCGCGACCCCTATCTTCATGGCCATCACGATCGGGTTTCCCGGCTCTCAGGCGCGCTGGCCGATCAACTCAAACTGTCTGCCGACCAGAAGGCGGGCATCGAACTGGCGGCCCGTGCCCACGACATCGGCACCATCCGCATCCCCTTCGAGATTCAGGTCAAGCCGGGTAAACTCAGCGAGGCCGAGGTCTCCATCATCGAAGAACACGCCCAGGCCGGGGCCGATATCCTGTCGCGCATCGACTTGCCCTGGCCGGTGGCGGAAATGGTGCAACAGCACCACGAATTCATCGATGGCTCGGGATACCCGAAGGGGTTGAAGGGCTCCGAGATTTCCATGGGCGGGCGGATTCTCGCCGTCGCCGACGCTTACGACGCGCTGATCTCGCAGCGTCCCTATCGGGCCGCCATCAGCCGGATCGAAGCCCTGCAACGGCTGATGACCCTGTCGGGCCAGCATTACGACCCCAGGGTCGTGACCGCCCTCTCCGAGGTCTTGCAGAAGCACAAGTCCGACCTGAATTAGGGGCGGGGGCCGCCGCCAAAGGCCTGCCGCGTTCGGTATTCCTAGCGCCCGAACAGGCCCCTGAGGCTATCCAAGGGCGAAGAGGAGGGCTTTTCCGTCGGCGATGTGGCGTCCCCGGAACCGGAACCCGAGGACCCGCCCAGCCCGGGAATCAATCCCTTCAACGATTCCAACAACCTTCCCGGTTGCTTGGCGAGGCTCCCCAGCGCGGCGCCGAAGTCGGGCGAATAGCTGATGTCGTGCCACGGCCCCTTGATGTCGACCGGCACGGAGATGCCGATGGCGCCGGTCGCCCCGCCCTGGCCCGTGGTGGCGGCCACTATTTTGGGCTCGATGCGGTAATCGATCCGCCGCTTGGGCATGTCGACCTTGCCCCTGCCGGTCAGCCGCAACAGCGGCGATTTCAACAAGAGATCAAAGTTGGTGAGGATGCCCCGGCGGATCTGGAAGCTGCCGCCCATCTCCGAAAAGTCCGTCTTCCGGGTTTCGCTGGCGCCCGAATCCAGGAACGCGCTTTTAATGTTCCGCATCATGGCGCCCAGGTTGATCCCCTTGATGGCGCCATCCACGAAGGTCACCTTGCCGCTGCCGGCAAGTGCGCGGATCATCTCGCGCTGGGTCCGGCCCCTGGTGTTTAGCCTCACCTTCACATTAGCGGTCCCTTCCACCCGGTCCAGGTCCATGGCGTCGCGCAGGAACGGATTGGCCTTGAATTTGGTGAGCGTCGCGTCGAGGGAGACCGTGGGCACGCCGCGCCCGCCGCGAATCTTCACCCTCGCCTTACCGACGCCGCCATAAAGCGCCATCTTGGTGAGGTCCGTCACCAGGATGGCGTTCCTAAGAGTCACCTTGAGATTGGATTCACCGATCTTGATCTTACGAATCAGCAGCCCGGCGACGGTGAGCTCCAGCGCCGCGTCGACACTGTCCAGGGCCGATAGATCGATGGCATCGTCGCTCCAGTCCCCGGGCCCGGCCTTGGCCGCCTGGGGCTTTCCCGGCGCCGACTTTTCCGGTGGCAAATAAGGATTGAAATCCAACCGGCCGAGCTTCAGCACCGCCTTGATGAAGGGTTTCGGCCCGCGCCGGTCGAAGGACAGCTCGCCGGTGCCCGCGATCGCGTCGAGGCTGAACTTCGCCTTGCGGAAAGCCACCACATGGCCCAACACGTCCAACTCTCCGGAGATCTTGAGCGGGCCCAATCCCTTGCCTGGCGCGGCCAGGGGCGAACCCACCCAAGCCGCTAACTTGCGCACCGACGGCACGTCGAGTTCGATGCGCCCACTGAGCGCATTGTCCTTGCCAGCCGAAGCCCGGCCCTTGAAGGAAAACGCCAGCGGCACGGATTTAAGGCTGATGTCGATTTCCGTGGTCTTGCCGGCGAGAACCGCGTTGGGGTTCGACACCACCGCGCTCAGGGTTAATTTCTCCTTGTTCCAAACAACCGACCCCTCGGCCCGCATGGGGCTCGCGAGAGAGGGGAGGGAGACCTTGAGATTGATGCCGTCCACAAGATGTCGGGCGCCGGTCCTCATGTCGGTAAAGCTGATGCGGCCATCGACCAGACGCACGTCGCCGAGCCTGAGCCCCCCAAGCCCGGGCACCCCAGCCGGGGTGACGTCATCGGGCTTGGCCGCGGCCGGGCTTGGGGCGGTGCCAAATTGCCAATTGGGCCGCCCTTCGTTGTCAACCTCCAGGTTGATAACCAGTCTTTCCGCGACCAGGGCGTCGATTTCCAGATTGCCGCTCAGCAGCGGCAGGATGCCCACCCGTACCGTCAGCCGATCGAGGCTCATCATGGTCTTGGCCCGGCCGCCCTTGGCGTTGCCCAGGGAAACCTTGCCGGCCACGAACTCGGCACGGGGCAGGATGGAAAGCTTGAATTCGCCGTCGATGCGGGCCTTGCGGCCGGTCGCCTCCTCGATGCCGGCGATGATCTGCCGTTTGTAAACATCGACCGGAATGAGCGCCGGCGCGATCAACGCCGCGGCGATCAGCAGTACCAAGAGCACCCCGAAACCGATGAAAAGTTTCTTCACTGCTGCCTCCTTCGAAGCGGTCGCCCGGAAGGCGCGCCCTGGCGATGGTCCTCATTTACCCAAGGGTTTTTGCTCTCTAAAAGCCCCCGTTCAGTCCTCGAACCATGTCCGTTGCCAGGGGATGACCTTGATGGACCGCTGTCCCTCGCGGCAATAGGGCTCGGTCTTGGCCAAGGCCTCGGCCTCGGCCAGGCTTCCGCCGCGGACGACGATCAGGCCGCCCGCCTGTCGCCCGCCGTCGGTGTAGCGGTTGCCGTCGGAATCCCGCGCCGAACCGGCACCCATGAGCTTGCCCTGGTCCTTGAGATCCTGGAGATAGGCGTGGTGCTGCTCGGCGATCTCCGCGCCGCTGAGAGCGGTCGCCGGCGGGTTCGCTTCCAGGGTGGCGAAAAAGACGTAAAGCTGGTCGACCCGGCGTTCATTCATGGCGGCGCCTCCGGTTAGGCCAGGATCTTGGCGGCCGCGTCCTCGACCGAGGTTCCCTTGAAGAAACCGGGGTTCACCTCGCCGTGCAGGCGCACGATATTGGCGAAGGTGAAGTCCCGAAAATCGTTGTCGTCGAGAAGATCTTTTTCCACCAGGCTGTAGGCTTGGACCAGGGTCTCGGTCATGTCGGGCACGTCCCAGTGCGATACGTCGGAGGAGAACATCGCCCCCAGCCGCGCATCCTCGTGGTTCATGCGGGAATTGAAGGCCGTCGCCAGGGTCCTGTCGTCGGCCTCGCATCCGAAGAAGAATTTCGGCACGAAAAGATCGTAAATATCGCCTTCCTTTTCGATCCCGCAGGCGGCCCAATCGTCCATGCAGTCGTAATCCTCGACGTTGAAGCCGGGCCTCGCGCCCATCATCCTGTCGTCGTGGGTCTTGAAGTCGTCGAGATAAGGGGCGTAGGCCTCACCGCCGTATTCGGTCACCAAATCGCGCAACAGGTCCCGGTCGATCCGGGCCGGATCGAGATTGTCGTGCAGGGCGTTGATGTTGCGCTTCTCCCAGTGCTCGAACAGATCGTTGTAAAGCGTGACCGCCCAGCTGACGCCGCCTTCCAGGAAACCGAATCGCAGTTCGGGGAAACGGCGGGTGACGCCGCCCAGGAACAGGGCCTTGCAGGATGCGTCGTTGGCGGCCGCGAAAGAGCCGATATGGTTATAGACGTAGTTGGTTGTCGAACGCCTGGCGCCCCAGCCCTGGCCGCCCACGTGGCAGGTCGGCGCGACCTTCAAATCGACGCATTTGCGCCACATGGGATCGTAGTCATAGGGGCTGTCGAGCCCCAAGGGATCGATCCACGAAACGTAGCGCGACATCTCGGGCGCCTCGCGTTCGATAATCGGGATCGGACGGAAATTGAGATTGGTCAGTTGGACTGCCTTGAGGCCCAGGGTATTGATGGAATAATCCAACTCCTCGATCGCCTCTTCGGGCGTCCAGGTGGGGATCACCGCCGCCGGCGTCATGCGGTCCGCGTAGGGCCCGAACAGGTCGCGGTTCATGGTATTGACGGCCCGGCAGCCGGCCCGCCTGATTTCTTCGTCGCGGCAGGTGGCAAAGAAAAACTGCGACGAATAGACAATCGCGAAATCGATGCCCATTTCGTCGAGCCTGGCGCGGAACAGGTTGGGCAGCATCGCCGTGGCGAGATCCAAGGTGTTCTTGGACGGCATGGTCCAGAAGGGCGGCCGGCGTGTCTGTTTGTCGAAACGTTCCTCTGGGGATTGCTTCTGCCAGCTCTCGCGGCCAAAGCGCGCCGACTTGTAGCGCTCGACGATATCTTTGCCGCCGATTTCCTTCAGGTAATCGACCAGGACGGGATGGTATTCCTGGGTGTGACCGTCGCCATCGACCACCGGATGGTCGAGTTTCTGGCGTAATTTAAGCGAACGGGAATCAGTCTGGTCAAAAGGCATATCATCCTCCCATGGCTGCGATGCTTGACGGGGCGGGCCCGAAACACCCGGACATCTCTTAGGAAAAAGGGTATACCCCGGCCCCCTCATCGGCAAGCCCCATGGCGGGTCCCGGCGAAGCCTTCCGCCGCCCCCCAGGATGGCTTCGCCACCCCGGAATCGGGGACCGAAAAATGACAATTCGGGGCTCTGCCCGCCTTCGTCATTGCGCCGCGCTGGCGGCTGTGTCACAAGGGCCGAAACCTGGAGCCCGCCATGAAAAGCTGCCGCTCTCTGCCCCTTCTGTTTGCCGCGGCGCTCACGCTCGTGCCCGCGGCGCGGTCGGCGGCCGCGCCGGACGCCTTCGCGGTCTGGCTCAAGGGCATCTACCAGGAGGGCTTGACCAGGGGTATTTCGAAAAAGACCCTGGAATCGGCCCTGACCGGGCTGACCCCCATCAAACGGGTGATCAGCCTTGACCGGCACCAACCGGAATTCACCCAGACATTTCGTCAATACGTGGACCAGCGCGCCAACGCCTGGCGCATCGAAACCGGCCGCAAGCGCCTGAAAATGCACGGCGACCTGCTGAAGGCCATCGGCAAACGCTATGGGGTGCAGCCTCGATTCATCGTCGCGCTTTGGGGCATCGAAACCAATTTCGGCCGGCACACGGGTGGTTTTTCCGTGCTGCGCGCGCTGGCCACCCTGGCCTTCGACGGGCGGCGTTCGGCCTATTTCCGCAAGGAGTTGTTCAATGCACTTGTGATCGTCGATCAAGGCCATATCACGGCGGCCGAGATGAAGGGCTCATGGGCCGGCGCCATGGGGCAAAACCAGTTCATGCCGTCGAGCTTCCTCAACTACGCCGTGGACCACGATGGCGACGGGCGCCGGGACATCTGGGGGAGCTTGGGCGACGTCTTCGCCTCGGCCGCCAACTATCTGCGGCAAGCCGGTTGGCGCGGCGATCAGACCTGGGGCCGCGAAGTCAAGCTGCCGCCGAGCTTCGACCAAAGCCTCGCCGGGCTCATGCCGAAGTCGCGGCCCAAGGGATGCCGGGCCCTGGCAAAGCTTTCGGTGGCCAAAACACTGCCTGAATGGCAGGCGCTCGGCATCCGCCGCCTCGACGGCAGCGCACTGCCCGCCCGGCCCCTCAAGGCGTCGCTGGCTCTGCCCGACGGTCCCGGCGGCCCGGCCTTGCTGGTCTACCAAAACTTTCGGGCGACGCTGTCTTGGAATTGCTCGCTGTCATTCGCCGCCGCGGTGGGGACCCTTGCCGACCGGGTCGGGCGGCGATAGATTGCCCGCGTCACAACATGAGGCGGAAACGTAACAAGGTGATGCCTTTGGTCCTGAAATTCGGCGCGATGGTCACCGCCCTGGCGCTGCTCGGCGCTTGCTCGGAAACCCAGCTGGTAATTCACGCGGCGAAAAAAATCGCCCGCGACACCACCGCCCCGGCGCCTCGGGGCATCTACAAGATCGGCAAGCCCTATAAGATCGGCAGCGTGTGGTATTACCCGTCGGTGGATTACCGCTACCAGGAAACCGGTATCGCTTCCTGGTACGGCCCCAAATTCCATGGAAAAACAACCGCCAACGGCGAGCGGTTCGATCAAAACAACATCTCCGCCGCCCACCGAACCCTACCGCTGCCGAGCATGGTCCGGGTGACCAACCTGGAGAACGGGCGCGCACTTCGGGTCCTGGTCAACGACCGTGGCCCCTTCGCCCATGGACGCATCATCGATCTTTCGCGGCGCGCGGCGCAGCTTCTGGGATTCATCGCCAACGGCACCGCCAAGGTCCGCGTCGAGATCATCGCCGATGAAAGCCGCCGGCTCGCCCTGTCGTACGGACGCGGGGCGGGGCAGGTGCAGATCGCCCGGGCCGGCAAGGGGACCCATCATGGGTTGCCCGGCAACCCGACCATCCGCCCGGCGCCGCGGGTCGCCGTCACCAGGGCCCCGTTGCCCGCGGCGGGCGGCGGCGGTTCATCACCCGCCGCGCCGCGGCCGGCCGCCGCCGCCGCGAAATCGCCGGTGCGGACCGCCAGCGCCAAACCGCAAACCGACGGGCGAATCATCCAACAAGCCATCGGCGCGGCGCGGATGTATATCCAGGCCGGAACCTTCGCCCAATACACCAACGCCAATCGCCTGAGGGCCCGGCTCTCGGTGCTTGGACCGACCAATATCCTCGCCATCATCAACCGCACTCAGCAGATGTTCCGGGTTCGCATCGGCCCCATCGATGATCTCAAGCGCGCCGATGGCATACTGGAACAGATGATCGGCGCGGGCTTCACCGATGCGCGGCTCATCGTCGACCGCTGATGAAGGAAGATGGAAAATATTCTCCGCGCCACTGGCCACTATCATCGTTGACCGCAAAACAAGCAAAGACCCCGGCACCATGACCCGATCGAGACTTTTCAACACCATCGCCGTCCCCGCGGCCTCCGCGTTCCTCGCCTGGTTGCTCGCCGTCGCGCCGTTCGCCCCGGCGGCGGCCATCGAGACCAGCGCCAAGCAGGCCATCATGATCGATGCCGAAACCGGAACCGTGCTGTTGGCCAAGAACCCCGACCAACCGGTGCCGCCGTCATCCATGAGCAAGATGATGACCGTGTACATGGTGTTTGAAAGGCTGAAGGAAGAGACCCTTTCCATGGACGACACCTTCGTGGTCAGCCGCAAGGCTTGGAAACGGGGCGGTTCCAAAATGTTCGTCGGGGTGGGCAAGAGCGTATCGGTGTCGGACTTGCTCAGGGGCGTGATCGTGCAGTCGGGCAACGACGCGTCCATCGTCATTGCCGAAGGACTCGCGGGGGACGAAAAGTCGTTCGCCGTCAAAATGAATCAAAAAGCCCGGGAGATCGGCCTGACTAACAGCACCTTCAAGAATGCGTCGGGATGGCCCGACGAAGGCCATCTCATGTCGGTGCGGGATATCGCCATCCTGTCGCGGAGGACGATCAGCGATTTCCCCGAATACTACAAAATCTATTCGGAAAAGACCTTTACCTACAACGGCATCCGCCAGGGCAATCGTAACCCGCTTCTCTACCGAAACATCGGCGCCGACGGGCTCAAGACCGGGCACACCAAAGCGGCCGGATACGGCCTTGCGGCATCGGCCCAACGCGACGGCCGCAGGCTGATCCTGGTGCTCAACGGCTTGCCCACCACCCGCGTGCGGTCGGCCGAGTCCCATCGCCTGATGGCCTGGGGCTTTAGGGAATTCAGAAATTTCAAACTCTTCCGCAAGGGCGACACGGTGGATGAGGCGCAGGTCTGGCTCGGCAAGGACGAGACCGTGCCCCTGATGGTGGACCGGGACGTGACCCTCACCTTGCCGCGCCGCGCCCGGCGCAAGGCCAAGGTCAAGGTGGTCTATACCGGCCCCATCCCCGCACCCATCGCCAAGGGCGCGGTGATCGCCACCCTCACCATCACCGCCCCCGACGTGCCAACCGTTCGCATTCCACTGAGGGCGGGGAAGGGCGTCGAAAGGCTGGGTCTCATGGGCCGGCTTTCGGCGAGTCTGCGCTATCTGCTCTGGGGCTCTCTGAAGTAACGCGGCGGCAAGCCGGTGAGCGAGATTCGACGGGGCAAGTTGATCACCCTGGAAGGGGGCGAAGGGGTGGGAAAGTCAACCCAATCGAAACGCTTGGCCGAATTCCTGGAAGATCGTGGGATCACCGTCTTGCGCACGCGCGAGCCGGGTGGCTCCGAGGGGGGCGAACAAATCCGCAGGCTTCTGGTGGAGGGCGCTCCCGGCCGCTGGACACCGCTCAGCGAAGCCTTCCTGTACGCCGCCGCCCGCGCCGACCACGTCGCCCACCTGATCGAACCGGCCCTGGCCGAGGGGCGCTGGGTGATCTCTGATCGATTCACCGATTCCACCCTGGCCTATCAGGGATTCGGCCTGGGCCTGCCGCTCGACGCGGTGGCGCAAATCAATGCCCTGGCGGTGGGCGAACTCAAGCCCGATTTGACCTTCATCCTCGATCTCCCCGTGGGCGACGGCCTGGCCCGCGCCCGCGCCCGCGCCCATGACGGCCATGAGTCCGCCCGTGAAGACCGCTATGAACGCATGGACGAAAGCTTCCACCAAAGGCTGCGCGAGGGGTTTCTCACCATCGCGCGGAACGCGCCCGAGCGTTGCGTCGTCATCGACACCGCCCGGACGGTCGACCAAGTGGCGCGCGTGATCAGTGTCACGGCCGCAGAAAGGCTGATCGCGCCATGACCGCTGCCGCGCCCCAAGAGGGCGACCGCCGGGCCCCGAACCCGCGCGCCAACCCCGAGCTTTTGGGCCATGGGCGGGCGGAATCGATCCTCATGGAGGCGGCGCGGTCCGGGCGCATGCATCACGCCTGGCTGTTGACCGGCCCCAAGGGCATCGGCAAGGCGACCCTGGCCCATCGGTTCTCGCGCTGGCTTCTCGCCGGTCGCGCGCAAGGAGGCCCGCCGGACGGGTTGTCCGGCGCGGATTCGGCCCCCGGAGATGGGCTCTGGCTCGATCCCGCCGACCCCTTGTTCCAGCGTATCGCCGCCGGTGGGCACGCCGACCTGCTCACCGTGCAGCGCGAACTCGACGATGCCGGCAAGCGCCTGCGCACGGAGATCGTCGCCGCCGACATTCGCAAGGTGGCGGGCTTCCTATCCCTGACCGCGGCGGAAGGCGGCTGGCGGGTGGTGGTGATCGACGGCGCCGAGGACATGAACCGCCATGCCGCCAATGCGCTTCTCAAGACGCTGGAGGAACCGCCGGCGCGAACCGTATTGCTGTTGGTGAGCCACGCACCGGGGCGGCTGCTGGCCACCATACGATCGCGTTGCCGCAAGCTGGCCCTGGCGCCCTTGAATGATGCCACGGTCGCCGGCCTGCTCCACGACACCCGGCCCGATCTCGGCGGGGAAGAGGTAAAGGCGTTGACCGCCATGGGCGAGGGCTCCATCGGCCGTGCGCTCGGCCTGGCCGATGCCGGCGGCGTGGCGCTTTATGAGGAAATGCTGGGCCTCATCGGCGCTTTGCCCAACACCGACGCGGCGCGGCTCCACGGGGTGGCCGACGCCATCGCCCGCAGCCGGCCGGAACCCGGCGCCACCGCGGCCTTCGATGTCTTCACCGACCTGCTGGGCTGGTGGATCGCGCGCCTGGTGCGGGCGCGGGCCACCGGCGTGGTCCCGGCGGAACTGGCGCCCGGTGAAAGCGCGGTGATCGCACGGCTTTCGACCATCGGCAACCTTGATCAATGGGTTGAGGTATGGGAAAAGATCAACCGCCTGTTTGGCCGCGCCCGAAGCGTCAACCTCGACCGCAAGCAGGTGTTGCTCAACGCATTTTTCGCTCTCGCGCGCATCGGCTCCTGAGCGGCGGCACCATCATCTAAGAAGGATCACAAGCATGGCGGGGGAGCCCTTTTACGTCACGACGCCGATTTATTACGTCAACGACGTGCCCCATATCGGCCACGCCTACACGACCCTGGCCTGCGACGCCCTGGCCCGCTTCATGCGCCTCGACGGGCGTGACGTCTTGTTCCTCACCGGCACCGACGAACACGGCCAGAAAGTGGAAAAAGCGGCCCAGGAACTAGGCATCGCGCCCCAAGAATTGGCCGACCGGAATTCCGCTAAATTCCGCAAACTGGCCGCCGACATGGGCTATACCAACGACGATTTCATCCGCACCACCGAAGGGCGCCACCTCAAGGCGGTGCAACACCTCTGGCGCATTTTGCGCGAACGGGACGAGATTTATCTCGGCACCTATGCCGGGTGGTATTCGGTCCGCGACGAGGCGTTTTTCAATGAATCGGAGCTGATCAAGGGTGAGAACGGCAAGCTCATCGCGCCCACCGGCACCGGCGCCGAGGTCGAATGGGTCGAGGGGCCGAGCTATTTCTTCCGCCTCGCCGCCTGGCAGGACAGGCTGCTCGAATTCTATCACCGGAACCCCGATTTCATCGCCCCCGAAAGCCGGCGCAACGAGGTGCTGAGTTTCGTCAAGGGCGGGCTGCAGGACCTGTCGGTCTCGCGCACCAGTTTCAAATGGGGCGTGCCGGTGCCCGACGATCCCGACCACGTGATGTATGTCTGGCTCGACGCCTTGACCAATTACCTGACCGCCGTGGGATATCCCGACACGGAATCCGAGGCCTTCACGACCTATTGGCCCGCCGACCTGCACATGGTGGGCAAGGACATCCTGCGCTTCCACGCGGTCTTCTGGCCGGCGTTCCTGCTGGCCGCCGGGATCGAGCCGCCCCAGCGGGTCTTCGCCCATGGCTGGTGGACCAACGAGGGACAGAAGATTTCCAAGTCGCTCGGCAACGTCATCGACCCCACCGCCCTGGTCGCCGAATACGGGCTCGACCAGGTCCGCTATTTCCTGCTGCGCGAGGTGCCGTTCGGCAATGACGGCGATTTTTCCCGCGCCGCCATGGTCCAGCGTATCAACGGCGACCTCGCCAACGGCATCGGCAACCTCGCCCAGCGCACGCTGACCCTGATCCAGAGGAACTGCGAGGCCAAGATTCCCCAAGGCGGGGATTCCTCGGACGGCGACAGCGACCTGAGGCGCGCCTGCGGCCCAAGCCTGCTCGCCGCCATGCGCCAGAACATGGAACAACAACGCTTTCACATGGCGCTCCAGGAATTCATGTCCGCGGTGAGTGCGGCCGATGCCTATATCACCGCCAACGAGCCCTGGGCGTTGAAGAAAACCGATCCCCATCGCATGTCGGCGGTGCTCTATACCCTCGCCGAGGCGATCCGGACCCTGGCCATATTGGCCCAGCCGTTCATTCCCGATGCCGCGTCGCGGCTGTTGGATCAACTGGCGGTGCCCGAGGGCAAGCGAAATTTTTCCCAAATCGAGGGCGAGGGGGCGCTGACCCCGGGCACCGATCTCCCCAAGCCCGAGGGCATTTTCCCCCGCCACGTGCAGCCCTCCGGCGCCTGACACCTGTGCGGGGTCGGGCCTCCCTTTCGACCCCGAGGTATCCCCCAACACGGGCAGTCCTTTAGGACTCCTTTACTTCTTTGACAGATACCCTTGGGGGCTGAAATTCCGCGGGTCATGGGCACAAACCGCACCGTTCCCAGGGCCCCTAGGGTAAACTCTTGCAGTGCACCGCTTTCCCTTGGAAAGGCCCTATGTTGAGACGACTCACCGCCGTATTCGCGCTGGCGCTCCTGGTTCTCGCGTCATGCGATTCGGGGGATTACGATTTCGGCCGCGGCCAGGCCGCCTTCGAGAAAGGCGATTACGAGGCCGCGCTGGACCAATGGCGCCCCCTGGCCGAGCAGGGCGACGCCAAGGCCCAGTACCGGCTCGCCCTCATGCTGGCCAAGGGCCAGGGGGTCGAGCGAAATATCGCAGAATCGTTGAAGCTGCTGCACGGCGCGGCGGCCAAGGGCCACGCGGCGGCGCAATACCAACTGGCGCGTATTTACGCCGAAGGGCGGGGCGTCAAGAAGGACGGCGCCAAGGCGGCAAAATTCATGCGCATGACCGCCGAGCAAGGCAATTCCCAGGCCCAGTTCGCGCTCGCCTCAATCTATTTCGACGGCAGGGGGGTCAAACGCGACACCGCGGAGGCGGCGATCTGGTACCGCAAGGCCGCCGATCTCGGCGACGCCAAGGCGCAGCACAAGCTGGCTAAGATGTATGCCGGGGGGCTCGGCGTCTCCTGGGACTATTCTCAGGCTGCAAATTGGTATCGCTTGGCCGCCCAACAGGGGCACGCCGGATCCCAATTTGAACTCGGCGTCCTCAACGAGAACGGCCAGGGCGTGAGCAAGGACTTCACATTAGCCGCCGAGTGGTACGGCAAATCCGCCCGCCAAGACCATGCGGCGGCGCAGTACCGGCTCGGCGAGTTGCTGGCCCAGGGCAGGGGCTTGCGGAGGGATCTCGTGGCGGCGGTGCAATGGTACCGCAAGGCCGCGGCGCAGGAACACCCCGCGGCCCATACCGCGTTGGGGCGGCATGCCGCCCAGGGCCTGGGCACCGCCAAGGACGACACCAGGGCCTATATGTGGTTCGCCCTGGCCACCATCCTCGGCGACAAGGCGGCCGCGAGATCCCAGGAAAAACTGGCGCGAGGGATGACCCCGGATCAGATTTCCAAGGCACGGACCCTAACCTGGAAGCATCTCCAAGAGCAGAAAAAGAACTGATCGGCGCCTTCGTTTCAAGCGTTACATCAGGTCACCACGGCCCCGCCCTCCATGGGGCGGCGGCTATGGTATCCTTTGTGGCGCGCCGGCCAGCCGGGCCAAAAGCGCCGGGGAGGACAGCCATGACGACACAGGCGGAAAAGGCCGAACGCTTCGCCGCCTTGCATCGGCGGCCCGGCATCCTGGTGCTGCCCAATGCCTATGACGCCGCCAGCGCCGCCATCTTCGCCGATGCCGGGTTCAAGGCGATCGCCACCACCAGCGGCGGCTGTGCCTTTTCCCTCGGCTTCCGTGACGGCGAGCACATCACCCGCGACGCCATGGCGGCCATCGTCGCGCGCATCTGCGCCGCCGTCGATCTGCCGGTGAGCGCGGACATGGAGGCCGGATACGGCGCCACCCCGGAAGCCGTCGCCGATACCGTCCGCGCGACCATCGCCGCCGGCGCGGTGGGCATCAACATCGAAGACAGCACCAAGACGGGCCCCCGGGAGCTGCTCGAATTCGATTTGGCGGTCGCGCGAATCCGCGCCGCCCGCACGGCGGCATCGGATGCCGGGCTTGCCATGGTGATCAACGGGCGCACCGATGTTTATTCGGTGGCCAGCGGACCGGTGGGCGGCGGGGGAGGGGCGGCCCTGTTCCATGAAGCGAGTCGCCGGGCCAACGCCTATCTCGAGGCGGGCGCCGATTGCGCCTTCATCATCGGCGCCCGCGACGGTGAACTGATCGGCCGGCTTGCCGCGGCCATCCATGGGCCGCTCAACGTCCTTGCCGGGGCCGGCTCGCCATCGGTGGCCGAATTGGAAGCTCTCGGCGTCAAGCGGGTGACGGTGGGCAGCGGCTTCGCCAAGGCCGCCTTGACCGTGGTGAAAAAAGGCGCCGAGGAACTGCGGGACAAGGGGACCTTCGAGTTCACCCGCGGCGCCCTGGGCCAGGCCGATATCCACCGCATCCTGGGCGGCGGCTAGAGCATTTTCCAACCAAATTGAATCCATTTGGTTGGAAAGTTCTCTTGGCCCACTTGCCCTTGCCTTTGGGCGTGCATCGGCGGGCGGAGTTGCTAAACTCCGGCGCGACCGGAGACCCAAGGAAAGACCAACAATGCTCGTCGACAGCCATTGCCATCTCGACTTCGACGATTTCAAGGGCGAATGCGACGATGTCGTCGCCCGCGCCCGGGCGGCCGGCATCACCGGCATGCTCACCATCTGCACCAGGCTTGCCGATGCCGCAAAGATCCGCGCCATCGCCGCCGCCCACGACGGAATCTGGTGCTCGGTGGGCGTCCACCCCCACGAGGCCGAGCACGCCGCCGGGGTGACGGCCTTGGATCTCATGGCCCTGGCGGAGCCCGCCGAGGTCATAGGGATCGGCGAGACCGGGCTCGATTTCTATTACCAGCATTCCCCCCGGGACATTCAGGAGAAAGTCTTCCGCGCCCACATCCAGGCGGCGCGGGAGACCGGCCTGCCGATCATCGTGCACACCAGGGACGCCGATGCCGATACCGTGCGCATCCTCGCCCAAGAGCAGGCGCGGGGCGCGTTCGCCGGCGTCATCCACTGCTTCTCCGCCGGCGCCGAGGTCGCCCGCTGCGCGCTGGATCACGGCATGTATATCTCGTTTTCGGGCATCATCACCTTCAAGAACGCCGATCTCGTGCGCGCCGTGGCGCGCGACGTTCCCATGGAGCGCTTGCTGGTGGAAACCGATGCCCCGTACCTGGCGCCGGTGCCGGTGCGCGGCAAGCGCTGTGAACCCGCCTTCACCGCCCATACCGCGGCCTACGTGGCCGAGATCAAGGGACTCGGGCTTGACGAGCTGGCCCGCGCCACCACCGATAATTTCTTCACCCTGTTCCACAAAGCCAACCGGGACGATCTCCCCTGAGCCCCCCAAGGACAAAGGCGTGAGAAGATGCGCGTAACCATTCTGGGATCGGGTGCGGCGGGCGGCGTGCCGATGATCGGCAACCAATGGGGGGCCTGCGACCCCGCCAATCCCAAGAACCGCCGGCGGCGGGCGGCGATTCTGGTGGAAGACGGCGGGTCCAAGCTGTTGGTGGACACCGGGCCCGACGTCAAGGCACAGCTTCTCGACGCCGGAATCATGGCCCTGGACGGCATCCTCTATACCCACATTCACGCCGATCACACCCACGGAATCGACGAAATCCGCGCGCTGAATCGCCTGCAACGCTCGGTGATCGACGCTTACGGGACCGAAGCTGACTTAAACCACTTACGTAATATTTTCGGTTATGCCTTTGATCCACCAGGAGAATACAGTGGAAAACCCTCCTTTTACAAACCCTGCCTCAGGGCCCGCCCCATCACCCACGGCAAGTCCTTTACCGTCGGGGGGATCGAGGTCCTGCCCTTCGCCCAGGATCACGGCTTCATGATCAGCACCGGCTATCGCTTCGGTTCCATCGCCTATACCACCGATGCGGTGGACCTTGACGAGGCGGCCTTCGCCGCGCTATCGGGCGTCGAGATCTGGATCGTCGGCTGCCTGCAGCGTGAACCCCATCCCACCCATGCCCATTTCGACCGCGTCATGGAATGGATCGAAAGGGTAGGGCCTACCCGCGCCGTGCTCACCCATCTTTCCGTGCGCATCGATCATCAGGCGCTGGCGGCGGTGTTGCCGGACCACATCACCGCCGGTTACGACGGTCTGGTCATCGAGAGCCCTTGAAATTTCACTTTTTTTCACCCGCGCTTACCCCTGGGGCAGCCAAAGGCATTAGGAAGCAGGGTTTTTTTCGATGTTTGAATGGCTTAGATAAATACCCTATATTTTCCATAATATACATTATGCGATAATTAACGATACATTAATTCCCCTCACATCCATTCGAATCTTTCATCCACGAGCCGTCTGCCGCCCCGTCTCCCGGGCAACGGCGTTTCGCCAAACCCGCAAGACCGGCCGCCCATCTTCACGAAAAATCCGCGCGACGGAATACCGTGGAGCACCATTGCGTAGAAATCACCCATCCAAACCGCCTGCAAACCGACGGAAAACGCCTCAAACAAGGCCCTGCCGAGGCCCCGGCCCTGGCACCGTTTCAGCAAATACATGGCATAGAGCTCACCACGGCGACCATAGGCGGCCTCCCGCGCGGCCCCGCCATGGGCGAACCCTACGATCTCGCCCGCCTCATCCTCGACCACCAGGAAAACACGGTCCGGCGGCGACTGCGCTAAGGCCGATTGCCACATTTCGGTTCGGTTTTCCGCCGTTCGCCCATGGAGATAGGTCCGCGCCATGATCCCGCCATAGGTCTCGCGCCAGGAAATCACATGCACCCGGGCGATGGCCTCGGCATCCAGCAGCCGCGCGGGCCGTATGGAAAAGCCACGGGGGATCAAGGGAACCTGCCTATCTGCAGCGCCCATGAACTTAACCCGCCGGCAATGCGGCACCGGGCGCGCGCCCCATTGTGCCCCAACCGGGCAACCGCGGCCACAGCCATGGCCTGGAAGGTTCTCTCCACCCGCGCGGCGTTCTACACTTGGCCGGAAACACCCCAACCTTCCGCCCGAGGCGCGCCATCCATGACCACCGCACCCATAGACAAACTGATCGACGTGATGGCGCGGCTGCGCGACCCCGAGGGCGGCTGCCCCTGGGATATGGAGCAGGACTTCGAGACCATCGCTCCCTACACCATCGAGGAAGCCTACGAGGTGGCCGACGCCATCGCCTCGGGCGACAAGGCGGTGTTGCTCGGCGAGCTCGGCGACCTTCTCTTCCAGGTGGTCTTCTACGCCCAGATGTCCCGCGAGGATGGCGGTTTCGATTTCGACGCCATCGCCCGCGCCGCCACTGAGAAAATGATCCGCCGCCACCCCCATGTCTTCGGCGGCCAGGCGATCGACGATGCCGATGCCCAGACCCGGGCCTGGGAGGCCCACAAGGCCACCGAGCGCGCCGGCCAAGACGCCGGCAACGGCGGCCCTCGACGCACCCTGGCCGGGATCGCCCGCGCCCTGCCCGCCCTGGTCCGCGCCCATAAGCTCGCCAAGCGGGCGGCCCGGGTCGGCTTCGACTGGCCGACCACGGCCGCCGTCATCGCCAAGATCGAGGAGGAGCTTTGTGAGGCCAAGCAGGAAATCGCCGCCGGGGCGCCCGCGGCGCGGGTCAAGGACGAAATCGGCGATCTCCTGTTCGCCGTCGCCAACCTCGCCCGCAAGCTCGATATCGATCCCGAAGCGGCGCTGCGCGGCACCAACGACAAGTTCACCCGCCGCTTCGCCCATGTGGAGGACCGGCTCGCCCAACGCGGAACCACGCCCGAGGCCGCCGACCTCCATGAGATGGACGCGCTGTGGAACGAGGCCAAGGCCGCGGAGGGTAAGGCCGCATCACCGTCTTCAAAGGGATGAGCCGCTCCCCTGCCCTCGCCGGACTTATTCCCCGCCATCGGGGTTTGCCAACAGGTCGATCAGGGACGAGGTGTCCCAGCGCCCGCCGCCGCGTTGGTGGATGCGCCCATAGAAGCCATCGACGATTTCCGTGACCGGAAGCGCCGCGCCGTTGGCATCGGCCTCGTCGCGGCAGATGCCGAGATCCTTGCGCATCCAGTCCACCGCGAAGCCGAAGTCGAAATCACCGCGGATCATGGTCTTGGCGCGGTTCTCCATCTGCCACGATTGGGCGGCGCCCTGGGCGATCACGTCGATGACCTTGTCCATGTCGAGCCCCGCCCGGGCGCCGAAATTAAGCGCCTCGGACAGGCCCTGCACGAGGCCGGCGATGCAGATCTGGTTGACCATCTTGGTGAGCTGGCCGGCCCCCGCCGGGCCCATCAGGGTCACCGCCTTGGCATAGGCCTTCATCACCGGCTCGGCGCTGGCGAAGACCGCCGCCTCGCCCCCCACCATGATGGTGAGCCGGGCCCCTTCCGCCCCCGCCTGGCCGCCGGACACCGGCGCGTCCAGGAAGCCGATCCCCCGCCCCTTGGCCGCCGCCGCGAGCTCGCGGGCCAGTGTCGCCGAGGCCGTGGTGTGATCGACGAACACCGCCCCCGCCGCCATGGCGGCGAAGGCCCCGTCTTGGCCCAGGGCGACCTGGCGCACGTCGTCGTCGTCGCCGACGCAGGCGAAAACCACATCGGCGCCCTTGGCCGCCGCCGCCGGGCTCATGGCCTTGGCCCCGCCATGGGCGGCGACCCAGGAATCGGCCTTTGCCGTGGTTCGATTGAACACGGTGATCCCATGGCCCGCCGCCGCCAGGTGGCCCGCCATGGGATCACCCATGACACCGAGGCCGATAAAGGCCAGTTTGTAAGTGCTTGGCGCCATGTTGTCCTCCGATTGCCTAGAGCATCTCCCGTCCAGTGTGCCCCATGGGGGCGAAGGGAATCAATTTGTCCGCACTGTGCGCTAGAGTACTTCCGGGTTAAATTGACCCATTTGACCGGGATGATTTTTCCCCAAGGCTAGGCGCGTGTCGCATGGCGATGCGGGGCATCGGCAAAGATACGCAACGACGCCTTGGGGGAAAAGCACCCGGCCTACGGTGGGGCTCATGGGCTTCCAGGGTGCGTTGCGACCCTCGCCCGATGCGGTGCATCGCGCTTCGAACCGCGCCTACCCTGGAAGCCCATGAGCCCCATCAAATTGATTCAATTTAACCCGGAAGTACTCTAGGGGGCGCAAAGAAAGGGCCGCGAAACGCGGCCCCTTCCCTTACACGTTCGTTTTGGCGGCGGGTTAGAAACCGCCCATGCCGCCCATGCCGCCCATGTCGGGGGGCATCGCCGGCGTATCTTTCTTTTCGGGCACTTCCGCCACCATGGCCTCGGTGGTGATCAGCAGGCCGGCGATCGAGGCCGCATCCTGCAGCGCGGTGCGCACCACCTTGGTGGGATCGATAATGCCGGACTTGACCAAGTCCTCGTACTTGCAGGTCTGGGCGTTGAAGCCCCGGTTCTGGTCCTTGCCTTCCAAAAGCTTGCCGACCACCACGGAGCCTTCCTCACCGGCATTGGCGACGATCTGGCGGATCGGCGCCTGCACCGCCCGGCGCACGATGTCGATGCCGACTTTCTGGTCGGGGTCTTCGCATTTGATGGCCAGCAGCTTCTTGGTGGCGTACAGCAGCGCCACGCCGCCGCCCGGCACGATGCCCTCTTCCACCGCGGCGCGGGTGGAGTTGAGCGCATCGTCGACCCTGTCCTTGCGTTCCTTGACCTCGACCTCGGTGGCCCCACCGACCTTGATCACGGCGACACCGCCGGCCAGCTTGGCCAGCCGTTCCTGCAGCTTCTCCTTGTCGTAGTCCGACGAGGTTTCCTCGATCTGCTGGCGGATTTGACTGCAGCGGTCTTGGATCGCCTTCTTCTTGCCGGCGCCGTCGATGATGGTGGTCTCCTCCTTGGAGATGGAAATGCGCTTGGCGCTGCCCAGCATGGACATGGTGACGTTCTCCAGCTTGATGCCGAGATCTTCGCTGATCACCTGGCCGCCGGTCAGGGTGGCAATATCCTGCAGCATGGCCTTGCGGCGGTCGCCGAAGCCGGGCGCCTTGACGGCCGCGACCTTGAGCCCTCCGCGCAGTTTGTTCACCACCAGGGTGGCCAGGGACTCGCCCTCCACGTCCTCGGCGACGATGAGCAGCGGCTTGCCGGTCTGCACCACCTTCTCCAACAGCGGCAGCATGGCCTGCAGATTGGAGAGCTTGCTCTCATGAAGGAGGATCAACGGCTCTTCCATCTCGCAGATCATCTTTTCCGCGTTGGTGACGAAGTATGGCGACAGGTAACCGCGGTCGAACTGCATGCCCTCGACCACCTCGAGCTCGGTATCGAAGCCCTTGGATTCCTCCACCGTGATCACGCCTTCCTTGCCGACCCGGTCCATGGCCTCGGCGATCTTGTTGCCGATATCGACTTCACCGTTGGCGGAGATGGTGCCCACCTGGGCGATCTCGGCGCTGGTCTTGACCGGCTTGGAGCGCTTCTCCAAGTCCGCGACCACCACCTTGATGGCCACGTCGATGCCGCGCTTGATATCCATCGGGTTCATGCCCGCGGCCACCGCCTTGGCGCCTTCGCTGACGATGGACTGGGCGAGCACGGTCGCCGTGGTGGTGCCGTCGCCGGCCTCGTCACTGGTCCGCGACGCCACCTCGCGTATCATCTGCGCGCCCATGTTCTCGAATTTGTCTAGAAGTTCGATTTCCTTGGCCACGGTCACGCCGTCCTTGGTGATGCGCGGCGCGCCGAAGGATTTATCGAGCACGACGTTGCGGCCCTTGGGGCCGAGGGTCACCCTGACCGCGTCGGTCAGGATATCGACGCCCTTGAGCATGCGGTTGCGGGCATCGACGGCAAATTTGACTTCTTTCGCCATGTTTTGGGTACTCCCTAGTGGTAACTATGTGGGGATGAATACAAAATTCGTGCCCTATTCCAGGACACCCATGATGTCGCTTTCCTTCATGATCAGAAGGTCCTTACCGTCGACCTTGACCTCGGTGCCGGACCACTTTCCGTAAAGGATGCGGTCGCCCTTCTTGACGTCCAGCTTCTGGATCTTGCCGTCGTCGCCGCGGATGCCCGGCCCGACGGCGATGACCTTGCCCTCGGACGGCTTTTCCTGGGCGGTGTCGGGGATGATGATGCCGCCCGCGGTTTTCTCTTCCGCGTCCACCGCTTCGACGATCACGCGGTCATGCAAAGGCCTGATATTCATTTAACGATTCTCCTTGATGTTCAAACTGTTTAACTTTTTTGGATCGATTTCCGGCTCAGCAGCAATCCATGCCAGGCACGTGGGTGTGGTCCGACGACGCGGCGGCGGCGGCCGCCTTGCCCTTGGTCTGAACCACCGCCTTGCCGTCCAGAATGCCGAGGATGTCGCCTTCCTGGACGATCAAAAGGTCCTTGCCGTCGACCTTGACCTCGGTGCCGGACCACTTGCCGAATAGGATTCGGTCGCCCTTCTTGACCGAAAGCTGGTGCCGATTGCCTTCGGTGTCGCGGCTGCCCGGCCCGACGGCGATGACCTTGCCCTCGGACGGCTTTTCCTGGGCCGTGTCGGGGATGATGATGCCGCCCGCGGTCTTCTGTTCCGCGTCCAGCGCTTCGACGATCACGCGGTCGTGCAAAGGCCTGATGTTCATGACCCTCTCCCTTGAAACGTTATCGATTCAATACCTTAAAGGGGCTTCTCCGAGCGCTGTTAGCACTCCCCTCAAGTGAGTGCCAGTGATATACGAACTGCCCCCGCCACTGTCAAGCGGGGTCCGCCAAAATAATCGCGCCGGACGCTTATTTTCGTGATTTTTTGGGAATTCGGGCCGCCGGCGCCCCTATTGGGCGGCGCGTTGGCCCCGGGCGTGCTCGGTCACGCCGCCGTAATGGTGGCCGAAGCGCTCGGCATCGGCGGGCCCCAGGCCGACCGAGAGGCGCACGCCCCCGTCGGCCGCCTCGGTGCGCTCGACGACCTCGCCGTGCTCGTACAGCCAGGCCATGGCGGCGCCGTCGGCCGGCCCGAGAGAGTAGTGATAAACCCGCCGGCCGGCCGCCAGCCGCCGGTCCATGGCCTGGAGAAGCGCATCGCTCCCCTCGCCGGTCAGGGCCGAGACCGCGGCGAGGTTCGGATTGCGCCCGGCGCGGGCGATGACCGCCTCGCGTTGGGCGGGTTCGAGCAGGTCGATCTTGTTGAGCGCTTCGATCGGCGCGCCGCTCTCCTCGGTCTCGAGCCCGAGATCGCGGAGCACGTCTTCCACGTCTTTTTTCTGGGCTTCGCTGTCGGCATGGGCGATGTCGCGGACATGGACGACGAGATCGGCGGAGAGCACCTCTTCCAGGGTCGCGCGGAAGGCGGCGACCAGGCCGGTGGGCAGGTCGGAGACGAAACCCACGGTGTCCGACAAGATGATCTTGCGGCCCGACGGCAATTGGACCCCCCGCATGGTGGGGTCCAGGGTGGCGAACAGGGTGTCGTCGGCCGGCACCTTGGCGTGGGTGAGAAGGTTGAACAGGGTGGATTTCCCGGCATTGGTGTAGCCCACCAAGGCGACCACCGAAACCGGCACCCGGCGGCGCGCGGCGCGGTGGAGCCCGCGGGTGCGCGCCACATTTTCGAGATCGGCCTTGATGCGGGCGATGCGGGTGTCGATCTGGCGCCGGTCGGCCTCGATCTGGGTCTCGCCGGGTCCGCCCAGGAAACCGAAGCCGCCGCGTTGGCGCTCGAGATGGGTCCAGGACCTGACCAGGCGCGAGCGTTGATAACTCAGCGCCGCCAGTTCCACCTGGAGGCTGCCCTCCCGGGTGCGGGCGCGGGCGCCGAAAATTTCCAGGATCAGGCCGGTGCGGTCGATCACCTTGCACCTCCAGGCAAGCTCCAGGTTGCGCTGCTGGATCGGCGTCAAGGTGCCGTCGACCACCACCACGTCGACCCTGCGATCCTCGAACTCGGCCTTGAGCGCCTCCACCGCGCCGGTGCCGAACAGGGTGGCGGCGCGGGGACGGGCGACCCGCGGGGCCTGGGCCAGAACCACCTCCAATTGAATGGCCTCGGCCAGGCCGCAAGCCTCCTCCAGCCGCGCCTGGGCATCCCGCCTGATGGAATTTCGGGTCCGCAAAATCGGCACCACCACGGCCGCGCGCCCCGAAAGGGGACCGCCGGGATCGTCAGCTCCCGGCGGCGCGCCGTTTGAACGGCGGTTTGGATTCGACTCAGAGGGCAAGACGCAGGCTTGGCATCTGCACGGGCTCAGGCCTCGACATCGGCCCCCGCCTCGGCGGTGTCGGACGCCTGGTCCCCATCGCCCTCCCAGAGCTGGACCGGAGTCGCCGGCATGACCGTGGAAATGGCGTGTTTGTAGACCAACTGAGAGTGATTATCGCGGCGCAACAGGACCGAGAAATTGTCGAACCAAGTGACAATGCCCTGGAGTTTTACGCCGTTTACTAGAAAGATCGTGACGGGGGTCTTGTTCTTGCGGATGTTGTTGAGAAACACATCCTGAAGATTCTGTGATTTGTCAGCAGCCATTTTATGATTCTTTCCATCAATTATGTTTGTGGTTTACCTGAATCAACCGGCGCGTGCGAAGACGCCGGAACTGTCATTTTTCCACCCTATTACCGTCCGGATATGGGAGCGAATCGATCCTGCACAAGCTTTTTCAACCCCTCCATACCCCGCACCCGGCATTGTGCGTCCACAAATTGGACGAGATTATGACGAATAAGTTCCGCTTCGGTGCCGTCGCGGAGAAAAAAGACCGGCGTCAAACCCGAATTCAACGCGCATTGGACATCGATGGCGCCATCGCCCACGAACCAGACGTCCGGTCCGGCACCGATGCCGCTGCCGTCCAGCGCCATTTCGACCGGCGCCGGGTCGGGTTTGTCGGAATTGGCGTCGGTGGCGCCGACGATCTTACCGAAAAAACCGTCCCAGCCGAGCCGCTCCGCCTCTTGGCGGAGATAGCCGCCCGCCTTATTGCTGACGACCCCGAGATAGAGCCCAAGTCCGGCCAGCCAGGACAATACCTCGGCGCTCCCCGCCAGGGGCTTGAGTTGGTCGAGATGGACCGCGGCGTAGCGGTCATAGAAGATTTTCCGCGCCTCGGTCCAGCGCGCGCCGAACATTTCTGGGAAACTGTCGCGCAGCGACTTGCGCACCCGGGACCGGGTTTCCTCGAGGCTCCAGGTGGGGTGGTCCATGGCCGCGAAGGTGGTGTTGAGGGCGTCGTGAATGGCCGGCCAAACGTCCACCAGGGTGTTGTCCCAATCGAAGATGATCGCCCGCGGCGGCGGCGGCCCGTTGCCGGCCTTCACCGGCGGTCTCCGCCGGCCGCCGCGTGGGCCGTGTAATCGGCCAGCAGCCTCAGGGAAAAGGGGCCGGGGACACCGCTGCCGATGGGGCTGCCGTCGATCCGGGTGATGGGCATCACGTAAGCCGTGGTTCCGGTCAGGAACGCCTCGGCCGCCGCCTTGGCCTCATCGACGCTGAAGGCACGCTCCTCGAAGGCCAGCTCGGCGCGGGCGGCCAGGGCGATCACGGCGCGGCGGGTGACCCCGTCGAGGATGGCGTGATCGGCCGGCCGGGTCACCAGCACGCCGTCTTGGCTGATGATCCAGGCATTGGCCGTGGCGCCCTCGGTGATCAGACCGTCTTCGTCCACCTGAAGGGCCTCGAAAGCTCCGGCTTCCTTCGCCTGCTGTTTGGCCAGCACGTTGGCCAGCAGGGAAACGGTCTTGATGTCGCACCGCTTCCAGCGGATATCGGGCACCGTGATGACGGCGCAGCCCTTTTCCACCAAGCCCGGTGCCGGCCCCGAGACCGCGCGCGCCATCATCACCAGGGACGGTTCCGCATCCGCCGGGAAGGCATGATCGCGGGCGGCCACGCCACGGGTGATCTGGAGATACAAGATGCCCGACCTCACGCGGTTGCGGCGCACGGTCTCGCGCATGACATGGGCGAGCGCCCTCTCCCCCATGGGCGCCTTCATGGACAACGCCGCCAGCGACCGGGCAAGCCGGTCCAAATGCGGCCGTTCGTCCACCAGGCGCCCTCCCTGCACCCCGATCACCTCGTAGACGCCGTCGGCGAACTGGAAGCCGCGGTCCTCGACATGGATGGCGGCCCGCCGGTGGGGCAGGTAACGGCCATTGACGTAGGCGATTCTTGACATCTTCGGCGATCGGTTGTGATTGGCAACGGGGCTTCGGGCGCGCCGGCCGATCAGAAGAATTCGAGGCTGACCGCGAACATGCGCTCGACCTGCTTGATGACATCGGTTTGGGCGAAAAGCACGACCCGATCATGGGCCCGCACCACGGTGTCGCCGCGCGGCATGATCACCTCGCCGTCGCGCACCAGGGCGCCGATGATCAGCCCCTGGGGAAGTTTGGCCTCACGCAAGGGCGCGCCCACCAGATCCGATGATTCCACGGCCTCGGCCTCCATGATCTCGCCGAAGCCCTCGTGGAGCGCGTAAGCGGCGCGGATGCGGCCGCGGCGGATATGCTGCAGGATCGTCGAAACCGTGATTGCCCGCGGCGATATCACGACATCGATTCCAAGGGTGGTGACCAGCGGCGAGTAGGTCGAATTGTTGATCAGGGCCATGGCCTTCTTGGTGCCGTAGCGCTTGGCCAGCAAGGAAGCGAGGATGTTGACCTCGTCCTCGTTGGTCACCGCCACCACCGCTTCCGCGGCCGACACATTCGCCTCTTCGAGAATTTCCGGATCGAGGGCATCGCCGTGGATGACCACCGTGTGATCCAGGGCATTGGCGGCGCGTTCGGCCTGCTCGCGGTTGAATTCGATGATCTTGGCCGAGACCCCGGGATGATTCTCTTCGATCTCGCGGGCGAGATAGGTGCCGATATTGCCGCCCCCCAGGATGATGACGCGGCGCGCTTCGGGTTCCTCGTGACCGAAGGCGGCCATGACCCGGGGGACATGCTTGGAATCGGCGATGAGATAGACCTCGTCGTCGGGCAATAGATGCTCGGTCGAATTGGGCACGAACCCCTTGCCGCCGCGCACGATCCCGACGATGGTGATGTTGAGATTGGGGAACAGCTCTTGCAGTTGGCCCAGCGGCGTGTCGACGATGGGACAATCATCGGCGCAGCGCACGCCCAGCAACTGTACCAGGCCGTCGGCCAGGGTAAGGCTGTCGAACGCGCCCGGCGCGTGAAGGCGCCGCGAAATGGCCCGCCCCACTTCGATCTCGGGCGAGATGATCACGTCGATGGGCATGTTGTCGCGGCTGAAAAGATCCGCCCACATGGGCTGGAGATAGCTCTGGTGGCGCACCCGCGCGATCTTGGTCGGCACTTCGAACAGCGAATGGGCGACCTGGCAGGCCACCATGTTGACTTCATCGGCATAGGTGACGGCGATGATCATATCGGTGTCGCCCGCCCCGGCGGCCTCGAGCACGTGGGGATGCGAGGCGAATCCTTCCATGGCTTTGACATCCATGGAATCGCCGATCTTCTTGATCTGCTCCGGCGACTGGTCGATGACCGTAACGTCGTTATTTTCGGTGACCAGGTGGCGAACAATGCTCGTCCCCACCTGACCGGCTCCGCAGACTATCACCTTCATGCCTACCGCCTATCCCCGACCTTTCGGTTGCGCCGCCATGGCCGTCAAAGTCGTCATGTGCCGGTTTTCTCGCGCTGGACGCTGTCCCTGCCGAGACCGAGCGTCTTGAGCTTGCGATGAAGGGCGGAGCGTTCCATGCCGACGAACTCGGCCGTCCGCGACACATTGCCGCCGAAGCGGTTGATCTGGGCGGTGAGGTATTCCCGTTCGAACATTTCCCGGGCCGCCCTGAGGTCGAGCCCCATCATGCGGCTACCGCTGTCGCCGCGCAGGACGGCGGGCCCCGCCGCACCGATCTCATGGGGCAAAGCATCGGCGTGGATCATGCCGTCCTCGTCCCGGGGCGCCATGATCAGGAGCCGTTCCACGACGTTGCGAAGCTGACGCACATTGCCCGGCCAATCGTGGGCCCTGAGCGCCGCCAGGACATCGTCGCCGATGACCCGTTCGGTGAGTCCCGAGGAACGGGCCGCGCGCTCCATGAAATGGTTCACCAGTTCGGCGATGTCTTCGCGCCGCTTATCGAGAGGCGGAATGGCAATGGGGACCACGGCCAACCGGTAATAGAGGTCTTCGCGGAAGCGGCCCAGGCCGATCTCTTCCTCGAGATCGCGGCTGGTTGCGGACATGACGCGGACGTCGACCTCGATGAGGCTGCTGCCCCCCACCCTTTCGAAGGTCTGCTCCTGCAGGACGCGAACGATCTTGCCCTGGGTCTCGAGCGGCATGTCGCCCACTTCATCGAGAAAAAGAGTCCCGTTATGGGCCGCTTCGAACAACCCGGTATGCCGCGGCCGGCCCGCGCCCTCGGTGCCGAACAGCTCTTCGGCCAGGCGGTCGGGATGCATCGAGGCGCAATTAATGGCGACGAAAGGCCCAAGGGCTCGGCCCGATTCGGCGTGAATCAGGCGGGCCGCGATCTCCTTCCCGACCCCGGCGGGACCGCAGATCAGCACCCGGCTGCTGGTCGGCGCAACCCGGCTGATCGCAGCGCGCACCTGGGATATGGCGGGAGAGCTTCCGACCATTTCGATTTCGCCGCCGGCGCGCTGCCTCAGGTCCAGATTTTCCCGCCGCAGCCGGGCGGTTTCTATGGCCTGTTCGGCAAGATGCAGCAGACGGTCGGTCTTGAATGGTTTTTCGATATAATCGTAGGCGCCGCGCTTGATGGCCGCCACCGCCGTCTCGATATTGCCGTGCCCGGAGATCATGATTGTGGGAATCCCCGGGTAGTCTTCGGTCAGGACATTGAGAATCCCCAGCCCGTCCAGTTCGCTGCCCTGGAGCCAGATATCCAGGATCACCAGGCTCGGCCGGCGCTGATCGATCTCCCGCAACGCCGCTTCCGAATCCCCGGCCTCGCGCGTCGAATAGCCCTCGTCCCTGAGCACGCCCGCGATCAACATGCGGATGTCCTCTTCGTCATCAACCACCAGAATATCGTGGGTCAATTCCGTCATTTTGCGCGTTCTTCAGGATTGTCGGTTTGCGATACCTTTGGCGCAACGCCGGGCACGCCATCGGCCTGGAATATGAGGCTCACCCGGGCGCCACCTTGGTCGGCGTCTTCCAAAACAAGCGTTCCCCCATGATCCTCCATGATCTTCAGCACGATGGCAAGGCCAAGCCCGGTCCCCTGGGTACGGGTCGTGACGTAAGGGTCGGTGATGTCCTGGTCATGGTCCTTGGGCAACCCCACGCCATCGTCGGTGACGGCGATCACGATGTGCTCTTTGTCGTGGCCCACCGCCACGGTGATATGGCCGAAGCCGTCCTGGCCATCCCCCGATTTTCCGGCCCCCGATTTTCCGGCCTCCGATTTTCCGGCGACCGACTTGCCGGCCCCCGACTTGCCGGCGATGGCGTCGGCGGCGTTCTGTAAAAGATTGGTCAAGGCCTGGCCGACTTGGCGATCGTCGCAAACCAGTTCCACCTTAACCTCGGGGAGGTCGAGGTGGTAGGTAATCGACGGATTGGCGCTGCGCTGCAGGAACACCGCGCGGCGCACCATATCGGCGACGTCGTGCCGGTCGAGGGTCGGTGACGGCATCTCCGCAAAGGCGGAAAATTCGTCGATCATGTTACCGATGTCGGCGACTTGGCGAATGATGGTATCGATGCAGGTCGAGAAGGTCTGGGGATCAGACTTTACCTCTTCGAGATAACGGCGCTTCAACCGCTCCGCCGCCAACTGGATCGGAGTCAGCGGGTTCTTGACCTCGTGGGCCAACCGGCGCGCGACGTCGGACCATGCCGCCTTACGCTGGGCGGCGATGAGTTCGGTGATGTCGTCGAAGGTCACCACGAAGCCGCGGTCTTGGTCTTGGTCTTGGTCTCTCTCCCCCTCCACCGCAAGCCGGACCTGCAGCGTCCGCGGCCTGCCCTGACGGAAAACCTGGATCTCCGACTCGACCGTCTGGGCCGGGCCGCGGCGCGCGCGCTCCAGCAATTCCCCCAGTTCCGGCACGAAATCGGTGATCGGGCGCCCCAGGTCGAGGGCCAGGTCGGTGGACAAAAGTTCCGATGCGGTCTGATTGGGGAATTTTATGCGCCCAAGGTGATCGAGGCCGATCACGCCCGCCGAAACGCCCGAGAGGACCGCCTCGATGAAGCGCCGCCGGGTATCGATCTGGGCGTTGGCTTCGACAAGTTCCGCGCGCTGGCTTTCCAATTGGCTGGTCATGCGGTTGAAGGCGATGCTCAAGGAACCCAGTTCGTCGGTGCCCTCCTCCTCCACCCGCGCCGTCAAATCGCCGGCACGGACCCTTTCGGTGGCCGCCACCAGGCCGGCGATAGGCATCGCCAGCTTATTGGCGAAGTTGAGCCCTACCCAGACCGCGACGAACAGGAGCAATAGGGCCACCACCACGAAAATCAACGCAAAAAGGGTCTCCAGGTCGGAACGCACCCGTTCGAGGGACTGATACGCGCTGACCGCCGACCGCGTCTTTTGGACGTGCTCCAGGACCTTGGCATCGACGAAGCGGCCGACCATCAAGAAGGCATCGACGAACCGTTCCAGCCGGATCAGCGCCCGGATTCGATCGTCATCGTCTGAGGAAAGATAGACGATGCCGCCTTGGCGCGCGCGTTCCATGGCTTCCAGGGGCGTTCGTTCGAAAGCGAGAGAGAAGCTCAGGCGCGAACGCCCGAAGACCCGTCCGGAGCCGTCGAACACGATCGCTTCGGAAAGCCCGCGCAGTTCGGTATGAACCTCCACGACGCGGGAAAATGCGCGGCGGTTGTTGATCAGCGCCGGCCCCTGCTGGTTGAGATCGCTGGCCATGCCGATGATGTCGCCGGTGATATTGCGGCGGTGTTCCTTGAGGTAGGAATCGGCGACCGCCTGGGATTGGGTGAGCGCGGTGCGGACCGTGTCGCTGAACCAGTTCTGCACCCCGAAATTGAAAACCAGCGCCGAAAAAAGCGCGACGATGACGGCCGGGGTCAGGGCCACCAGGGAAAACAGCACCACGAGACGGATGTGCAGCCGCGACCCCGCCGACCCGCGACGCCGTTCCAGCCAGACCTGGACCATGCGCCGGACCACCAGGACTCCCAAAGCCAGCAACAAAATGAGATCGAGATAAAGCAGGCCGACCACGAGGTCCGTCGCCCTCGGCACGTCGCCCGATGGTTGGGTGAAGGCGACATAAGTCGCCACGCCCGAGAGCGCCGAACAAACCGCCAGCCCCACGGCGAGCTTGCCCGCCAAGCCCACGCGGGTCGCCCAACGCACGAACTCGCCGATGGTCCAGGAAGCGGTCTTGGCTGTGTTCTCTGTCATCCGAACATCAAGCCGCGGTGGGCGCGGCAGGCACCGGGGGCGGCCCCACGCCGGACGCTTGACATTGTCATTTTACGCCCCGAACGACCTGGATGTCCAACTCACGCAGTTTCTTGCGCAAGGTGTTGCGATTGAGGCCGAGCAATTCCGAGGCCTTGATCTGATTGCCCCTGGTCGCCCCCAGGCACACGGTCAGGAGCGGACGTTCCACCTCCCGGATGATCCTCTCGTACAGACCCGGTGGCGGCAAACCGTCCTTATGAGCGGAAAAATAGTCCCGCAAGTGGCGTTCCACGGCGGACCCCAGGTTTTCGCTGTCGCGCTCCTCGCCGGTTCCGGCCAGGGCCGGCACCTCGGAAAGCTCCGCCTCGATGACGTCGGCGCCGATCACCTCCTGGGAGTAAAGGGCGGCGAGCCGGCGCACCAGGTTTTCCAGTTCCCGAACGTTGCCCGGCCAGCGGTAGGCGCGCAGGCGTTCCATGGCCATCTCGTCCAACCGCTTGGCGGGCAAGCCTTCCTTTTCGGCCTGGGTCAGGAAGTGGCGCACCAGGGTGGGCACGTCTTCCGTCCGTTCGCGCAGCGGCGGCAGGCGGATGGGCACCACGTTGAGGCGGTAGAACAGGTCTTCGCGGAACAATCCCTGGGCCACCAAGCGACGAAGATTATGATGGGTGGCGGCAACGATCCGGACATTGGTGCGGATCGGCGTGCGCCCGCCGACGGTGGTATACTCGCTTTCCTGGAGGACCCGGAGCAAACGGGTCTGGGCTTCCACCGGCATATCGCCGATCTCGTCGAGAAACAGGGTTCCTCCTTCGGCCTGCTCGAAGCGTCCCATGTGACGCTGGGTGGCGCCGGTGAAGGCGCCGCGCTCATGGCCGAACAGCTCGCTTTCGATCAAATCCCTCGGGATCGCCGCCATATTGATGGCGACGAAGGGGCCGGTGCGGCGCGGCCCGTAATCATGCAGCGCCTTGGCCACCAATTCCTTTCCGGTCCCCGATTCGCCGCTGATGATCACCGTCAGGTCGGTCGAGATCAGCCGGGCCAACGTCCGGTAAATCTCCTGCATGGCCGGGGAACTGCCGATCAACGGCAATTGTTCTTCATCGGCGTCCTTGTCGTCGCGCCGTTCGACCCGGGCGGCCGGCTGGGAAAGCGCCTTCTTCACCGCCCCGACCAACTCGACCAGGTCGAAGGGCTTGGGGAGGTATTCGAAAGCGCCCCGCTGGGCCGCCTTGACCGCCGTCAACAAGGTGTTTTGCGCGCTCATCACAATGACCCGGAGGTTGGGCCGGAGCTTGCGAATCCGCGGCAGCAGATCGAGCCCGTTCTCATCGGGCAAGATCACGTCGGTGATCACCACATCGCCTTCGCCGTCCTCGATCCATTTCCACAGCGTCGCGGCATTGGACGTCGCCCGCACCGCAAACCCGTTCCGTGTCAAGGCCTGGGTTACCACCATACGGATGGCCTTATCATCGTCGGCCAAAAGAACCGTGCTCTCCGCCATTAGGCGACCTCCGTTTCCCGGTAAGCCGGGAGATAGACCCGGAACACGGTGCATCCCGGTTCGCTGGTGAATTCGATCATGCCGCCATGATCGCCAATGATCTTCGCCACCAAGGCAAGCCCCAAACCGGTTCCACTCGCCTTGGTGGTGACGAAAGGATCGAACAGATGGGCCTGGATATCTTCGGCGATACCCTCGCCGTTATCGATCACCGCGATCACCAAGGGCAACTGGGTCCGCGTGTCGGATCCGGGACGGGCGACACGGAGGCCGTGCTGGTAACCGGTGGTGATGGTAATTTCCCCGCCCCGGTCGGCCACCGCCTCGGCCGCGTTCTTGACCAGATTGAGAAACACCTGGATCAACTGGTCGCGGTCGCCCGCCACCGGCGGCAGCGAAGGGTCATAGCGTTCCTGAATCCGCACGGAGCGGGCGAAGCCGTTCTCGGCCAGCTTGCGCACATGTTCGAGCACCTGGTGGATGTTGACCTCCCCCTGGTTGATCAAGGGCTGTTCGGAAAATGCGTCCATGGAGTCCAGCAAGGCGCAGATGCGATCGGTCTCATCGCAAATCAGGTGGGTGAGCTTGCGGTCTTCGTCGTCGGCACCCTGTTCGAGCAACTGCGCCGCGCCGCGGATGCCGGACAGCGGATTCTTCACTTCATGGGCCAACACCGCGGCCATGCCGGTGAGGGAACGGACGGCGCTGCGGCTGTTCAGCTCGCCGGTCATCTTGGAGGTGATGGTGCGGTCGTGAAGCGAAACCACCACCGAACCGGGTTCGTCGTTGATGGGCGCCACCGCGATGGTCACCAGGCGGGCCCCGGTGCGCTGCGTTTGCAGGGTCACCCCATATTCCGAAAGGCTGCTTCCGGACTTTCTCACTTGGCCGATCATCGCGAACAGCGGCCCATCGGTGGGCACCAGATCGGCAAGATTGCGTGCCACCAGCCACGACTGGCTGGCGTCGAAAAATAGTTCGGTGGCCTGATTGACGTATTCAACGGTACCATCGCTGCCCACCACGAGCACCGGATCTGACAGTGAATTCAGCACCGCTTCGAAGCGCGCCTCGGGGCCATCGCCGGGCGGCTGCCGCGCTGCCGCGCCGGGGCCCCTCATGCCGCGGCCTCCTCCACCTGTCCCCCGGCGCTGGGTCCGCATACTTGATCGGCGGCGTGATCGAAGAACGCCGCCAGCGCCACCCGGACCGCCGCCGGGTGCTCCAGGCGAAACAACGTCGCGCGGAACCTGGCGCCGCCCGGCAAGCCCTGCACGTACCACCCAAGGTGCTTGCGGGCGTGGCGAATGCCGCGGATCACGCCATGATAGGAAAGAATGTCTTCGAAATGACGGAGCGCAAGGCGCCCGCGCGCGGCAATGCCGGGGTCGGGCAAGCGGATCCCGTCTTTCAGGAAGCGCGCGACCTGGGCCGGGAACCACGGCCGGCCGCAAGCGCCGCGGCCGATCATGACGCCGTCGGCGCCGGACCGCGAAAGCGCCTTGGCGGCATCGTCCAAATCGGTGATGTCGCCATTGACGATGACCGGAAGGGACACCGCCGCCTTGACCCGGGCCACGGCGCGCCAATCGGCCTGCCCGGCATAGAACTGGCACCGCGTGCGGCCATGGACGGTGATCATGCGCACCCCCGAATCCTCGGCGATGCGCGCGATGCGCGGCGCGTTCAGGCTGGAATCGTCCCAACCCAGGCGGATTTTCAGGGTCACCGGCAAATCAACCGCCCTGACGGCGGTTTGCAAGATGCGGCCGACCAGAATCTCGTCGCGCATCAACGCGGAACCGGCCTGCTTATTGACGATTTTCTTCACCGGACACCCCATGTTGATGTCGATGATCGCCGCCCCCCTGTCGGCATTGAGGCGCGCCGCCTCGGCGACGATTTCCGGTTCGCAGCCGGCGAGTTGCACCGCCATGGGGAATTCCTCGGCCTCGGTCCGGCCGAGCTTGATCGACTGGGCGGTCTTGCGGACCATGGCCTGGCTGGCGATCATCTCGGAGACCACCAACCCCGCCCCCAGGCGCTTGACCATGCGCCGGAACGGCAGGTCGGTCACGCCGGACATGGGTGCCAGCAGCACGGGATCTGTCACGGCCACCGGGCCGATTTGTATGGTCATAATTTGTGCAATTTCCAAATCTGGCTACTAGATGGGCACACTATCCCCGGCCCGGCCCAAAAACAAGGCATTGGCGGGAATTGAGGGCCGCCCGCCCGCCGGGTTAAGGCAAGATCACATCGGTCACCAGCTTGACCCCGGGGTAACCGAGGGTCAGCAGCAGATAGGCAAGCAACAAATAGCGCGCCGCCCGGCGCCCGGCCATGCCGCTCGCCCGGTGGACGATCAGCAGTCCGGCGATCACCGTGAAGGAGAGGATCGAAAGCAGGGTCTTGTGGTTGAAAACGAGGATGACCCCGCGGTCGAGAAACTCGATCACCATGCCCGACAGAAGCCCCAGGCCCAGCACCAATGTGGACGCGGCGAGAAGACGGAGCTGCAGCGTCTCGCCCTCGGACACCGAGGGCAGGATCGCCGTCAGGCGCGTCGGCCGCCGCGCTTTCAAGGCCCGCTCCTGGAGGAAAACGCCCAAAGCGGCCGTCGCCGCCAAGGTCATCAGCGCATAGGTCGTCACCGAAATCCCGATATGCAGGTTGAGCCAGGGCCCGGCGAGGCTCGCCGGCGCCGGGCGCGCCGGTGCCTGGGCCCAGAAGGTGGCGATGGAGCCGAGAACCACGATATAGGGGCCGAACACCACGAGCAGCCGGGCGAACGCGCCGCTTGCCGCGGAAATCGACACGAACAAGACCAGGGAGAGGGAAATGGTGATCCATAGGCTGGCCGCGATGCCGGTCTGCCAAGCCGACGCGAAGAGCACCCAGGTCCAGGCCATGGCGCCCGCCGCCGCCGCCGCCAATACCCCCCAGAAAACAACGTCGCGGACATCGGGTTCGGGACCGGGCCCCCGGCGGTAGAGCAGCAGCGCCGAGGGCACCAGCGCGGCGAGGGCCGCCAAATTGAAGACGAACGGGTTCATGGCGGCCGGACTATATCACCGATCACCTTTGCGGGTGCCGTGGCTTATGCCTCGGCCTGGAAATTCAGGCCCCCAACCGCACGGAAACCGTGGACTTCCCCCGCCGGCCTTTGGGCGGGAAATAACACCGGGGCAAGTGACCCAATGCCCCGCGCAGAGCGTTTTATTTATTCCGCCAAACGTCTTACTATGATAGATGCCCTCGTCTCATCGGAGTACCGCCATGTCTTCACTGCACATCGCTAAAATGCCACCTATCCGGAAACTCGCCACCTTGGCCGCCATCGCCATCACCAGCCTTGGTCTCATCGCCTGCGCCGAGAACCAGGGTCCCAAGGAAAGGGGCGGCACCGTGATCGGCGCCATCGCCGGCGGGTTGCTGGGCTCGACCATCGGCAAGGGATCGGGCAAGGTCATCGCCGTCGGCATCGGCGCCGTGCTCGGCGGGTTGGTCGGTTCCGAGATCGGCAAGTCGCTCGACCGGGCCGACCAGGCCTATATGAGCCGCACCACTCAGCAGTCCCTGGAATCCCAGCGAACGGGACAGGCCTCGACTTGGCGGAACCCCGACAACCGGCATTCCGGCACCGTGACCCCGACCCGCACCTATCGACGAGAGAGCGGCGAGCACTGCCGGGAATTCCAACAGACCGTGACCATCGACGGACGGACCGAACGGGCCCATGGCACGGCCTGCCGCCAGTCCGACGGAAGCTGGAAAATCATGAATTAGCCGACCCGCGGTTCGCGGTTGGTTGGCCAGGCGCCCCTGGCGCCGGCCGAGAGTCCTGATCGGGCCCGGCCCAGGCGCCATCGCGCTTGGCAGGCGGGGGAAGCGCGGCTACCCTCGCTCTCCATGGATGGGGAATCAACATGGCCGGCTGCGTCGCCCTGATCGTCGCCGCGGGCCGCGGCGCGCGGCTCGGGGCGGAGGGTACTGAGGGCGCACCATCGCCCAAGCAATACACGCTTCTTTGCGGCCGGCCCATGCTGAGCCATGCGGTGGCGGCGTTCCTAGACTCCGACGCCGTAGCCGCCGTGCGCGTGGTGATCCATGCGGACGACCGCGCGCGCTACGACGACGCGGTCGGCCATCTAAGCCTTTTGGAGCCGGTCCAGGGCGGCGCGAGCCGCCAGGATTCGGTGCGGGCGGGGCTTGAAAGCCTGGCCGGGGAGGGCTTCGATTCCGTGCTCATTCACGATGCCGCCCGGCCCTTGGTGGACGCCGCGCTGATCGCCCGGACGCTCGAAGCGCTGGCCGCCCACCCCGGCGCCGTCCCGGCCCTGGCCGTGACCGACAGCCTCAAACGCGGCGCCGGCGGCATCATCCTCGAGGCGGTCGAGCGAACCGAATTATGGCGGGCGCAGACGCCCCAGGGGTTTTCCTTCACCACCATCCTCGAGGCCCACCGCCAGGCGGCGGCCCTTGGCACCGGCGGCCATACCGACGACGCCGCCATCGCCGCCGCCGCCGGGATCGAGGTGGCCCTGGTGCCGGGCGCGGAAGACAACTTCAAGATCACCACCAGGGAAGATCTCGCCCGTGCCGAACGGCTGCTCGCGGGAGCCGGCGAAACCCGTACCGGACAGGGTTTCGACGTCCATGCCTTCGGCGCCGAAGGCAGCGGCCCGGTGCGGCTGTGCGGCGTCGATGTCCCCCACGGCCGCGGCCTCGAGGGTCATTCCGATGCCGACGCGGGGCTTCACGCCGCCACCGACGCCGTGCTCGGCGCCCTGGCCGAAGGCGACATCGGCAGCCATTTCCCGGCCACTGACGAGGCCTGGAAAGACGCCGATTCCGCCACCTTCCTCGGCCACGCCTTGGGCCTGCTCAAGGCCAGGGGCGGGACCCTCGTCCATCTCGACGTCACCATCATTTGCGAACACCCCAAGATCGCCCCCCACCGCGCGCCCATGCGCGCGGCCATGGCCGCCATCCTCGGCATCACTATCGATCGCATCAGCGTCAAGGCGACGACCACCGAAGGACTGGGCGCGCTGGGCCGCGGCGATGGCATAGCGGCCCAGGCCGTCGCCACCATATGCCTGCCCCCCATTCGCCCGGCCCCCATTCGCCCGGAAAAACCGGCCCCATGAGCGGCGCCCCAGATTCCCCCGGTGCCCCGGCCTCTCATTCCCCGGGCCTTCCCCCCGGCCTTTCGTTCTGGAGCCCCGCCGCCCTGATCGGCACCTGGTTCGGAACCGGGTTGCTGCCCAAGGCACCGGGGACTTGGGGATCGCTGGCGGCGCTGCCCATCGCCTGGATGCTGGGCGCGCGCTTCGGGCCCGCCGCCGTGATCCTGGCCGCCGCCGTGCTTTTCGTCCTCGGCCTATGGGCGGTCAAGGCCTATCTCGCCCAAACGCCCGACCGGGACCCCGGCGCCATCGTCATCGATGAAGTGGCGGGCCAGATGCTGGCGGTGGCCCCCGCCGGGCTCGACCCGCTGGCCTTCGGGCTCGGATTCATCGCCTTCCGGTTCTTCGATATCCTCAAGCCCTGGCCCATCAAGGCCCTGGAGCGCGGCCTCGGCGGGGCGCTTGGCGTGATGGCCGACGACATCGCCGCCGCCCTTTATGCGGCCGCCGTTTTGGCCCTGTATTTCATCCTGACGGGACGGCCCCATGACCTTTTCTAGATCATCTCTGGAATTGGCCCACGCCGTCATCGAAGCCGCCCGGCACAAGCGCCTGACCCTGACCACGGCGGAATCCTGCACCGGCGGGCTGATCGCCGCCTGCCTCACCGAGGTGGCGGGCGCCTCATTGGTCTTCATGCGCGGCTTCGTGACCTACGCCAATGAGGCCAAGACCGATCTTCTGGGCGTGCCCGAGGACATGATCGCCGAGATGGGCGCCGTCAGTGAAGAGGTCGCCCGGGCCATGGCCCAGGGCGCCATGGAGCGCGCAGGCGCCGATATCGCGGTGTCCGCCACCGGCATCGCCGGGCCCGGCGGCGGCACGCCTGGCAAACCCGTGGGCCTGGTGCACATGGCGGCGGCCAGGCGCGGCGGCGCGACGATCCATCAGGAAAGCCGCTTCGCGGGCGACCGCCGGGCGGTGCGGGACCAGGCGTTGGACGCCGCCCTTGCGCTTCTGCTGCGACAGGCCGAAACTGCGCCGGCCCGCGATTGAGGGCGCCCAACCCGTCCCACGAACATGCCTCGCGGACCCTCTTCCATGCCTCCCATATCCGACCCCACGCTTCCCTATCGCATCACCGTGCGCAATTTCATCGGCATCACCCTGATGGCCGGCCTGATCTTCCTCATCGGCGGCGTCATCCTGGTCAAGCTGGACCCCACCATCTTCACCGAAGAGCGCGCGGTGCTGGACAAGCTGTTGTGGTTTTCGCTGCTGGCGACGGCCGGGGTGCTGGCCTCCACCGGTTACGTGCTGGCCTCGCGCACCACCATGGGATGGGCGATCATCGGCCTGACGCGCCCCGAGGCGCGCTGGATCCTCATCGCCGTGGCGACGGCGGCGGCGCTGTTCTTCGCCGGCGAGCGGCTGGATTCGCTGATGGGCCTGGGCATCATCGAGAGCTCCCGGGCCAGTTACGCGGCCACCTTGGAAACCCAGGTCGGGCTGCTCGGGCTCATGGTGGTGCTCGCCGTCATCCTGCCGATCTCGCTGGAGATCTATTTCCGGGGCGTGCTGTTCAACTTCCTGCGCGGCCTGGTGGGGCTGGAAGCCGCCATCGGCCTATCGGCCCTGGTCTACGCCCTGTTGTTTTTCAACCCGGAAGTTCCCGTCTACATGGCCTATGGCGTGGTTCACGGGGCCGCGTTCGCGGTACTATTCGTCCGCTCGGGATCGCTCTGGACGGCAATCGCCGCCCACGCCACCCTGGCGGCGCTGACCGTCGCCAAGGTCGCCTGGGCCTGATTCCGGGCCGGGCACCACCGCGCCCGGAGTTTCGGCTATCCTCATTGTCAATTCGGGAGGCGAGACATGAAAACACGCGCGGCCGTCGCCATGGCGGCGGGACGTCCCTTGGAGGTCACCGAAATCGACCTCGAGGGCCCGAAAGCGGGCGAAGTGTTGGTCGAGATCAAGGCCACGGGCATCTGCCACACCGACGCCTTCACACTATCGGGCGCCGACCCGGAAGGGCTGTTCCCGGCCATCTTAGGCCATGAAGGCGCGGGCGTGGTGGTCGAGACCGGCCCCGGGGTAACGAGTGTCGCGCCCGGCGATCACGTGATCCCGCTGTATACCCCGGAATGCGGGGAATGCGAATTCTGCCGCAACCCCAAGACCAACCTGTGCCAGGCCATCCGCGAGACCCAAGGCGCCGGGATCATGCCCGACGGCACCTCGCGCTTCTCGCTTAACGGCGCGCCGCTCTATCACTACATGGGGACCTCGACCTTCTCCAACTTCACGGTGCTGCCGGAAATCGCCGTCGCCAAGATCCGCGCCGACGCGCCCTTCGACAAGGTTTGCTATATCGGCTGCGGCGTCACCACCGGCATCGGCGCGGTGATCAACACCGCCAAGGTCGAGCCCGGCTCCAACTGCGTGGTCTTCGGCCTCGGCGGCATCGGCCTCAACGTCATCCAGGGGCTGCGCCTGGCCGACGCGGCGATGATCGTCGGCGTCGACACGAATCCGGCGAAGAAGGCCTTCGGCGAACGCTTCGGCATGACCCATTTCGTCGACCCGGCCGAGGCCGGGGACGACCTCGTGGCTTACCTGGTGGACCTCACCAATGGGGGGGCGGACTATTCTTTCGAATGCATCGGCGACACCGAGGTGATGCGCCAGGCGCTCGAATGCTGCCACAAGGGCTGGGGCGAATCGATCATCATCGGCGTCGCCGGCGCGGGCCAGGAAATCTCCACCCGCCCGTTCCAGCTGGTGACCGGCCGGGTGTGGCGCGGCACCGCCTTCGGCGGCGCCCGGGGCCGCACCGACGTGCCCAAGATGGTGGACTGGTACATGGAGGGCAAGATCGAGATCGACCCCATGATCACCCACACGCTCACCCTGGACGAGATCAACAAGGGCTTCGACTTGATGCACCAAGGCGCATCCATCCGCGCCGTGGTGAGCTACTGAGGGCCGCGTTCAATCGGCCTCGGCACCCGCCCCATACAACACGTCGGCGCGGGTCTCGAAGGCGTCCACCATGTGCGTCACCACGTGGTCGAAGACCGTGCCTATCAGGGCGTCGAGAACCCGGGAGTGGAAATTGAATTCCACCAGGAAATCGATCTCGGTGCCACTATCAACGGGGTGGAACACCCAGTGGTTGGCCATCTCGCGCATGGGGCCGCGGATGTATTCGACGTCGATGCGGGGCGGCGCCCTATCCTTATCCTCCCCGGCCTTCGCCTCGGCGCCCTCGCCCTCGCCCTCCATGGCCCCGGCACTATCCCAGGCACCGCCGCCGCTCAGCGTCACCCTGGAATGGAAGGTTTCCCGGAACAGCCCCTTGCCCACCACCACGTCGGCCAGCAGCACGCCGTTCTCGCGGCCGGTCACCCGCGCGGCCAGGCACCAGGGCAGGAATTCAGGGTAGCGCCCGATATCGGCGACCAGGTCGAACATCTGCTTGGGGCTATAGGGCAGGCTGCGGGTTTCCGCGTGGCGGTGCATGGGCGGGTGCGGCCTATTGGGCGTCGAGGCGGTCGCCGCGAGCGGCGCCCAGACGGTCCTCGCGGGCGGCGCCGAGGCGGTCCTCGCGGGCGGCCCGCAGGCGGGCGAAATCGTCGCCCGCGAAATAAGACGAGCGCGTCAGCGGCGAGGCCGAAACCAGGAGGAACCCCTTGCCGTAGGCCATCTTCTCCAGGCCGGCGAATTCGTCCGGCGTCACGAAGCGCGCCACGGTTGCATGGCGCGGGGTCGGTTGCAGGTACTGGCCGATGGTCAGGAAATCGACATTGGCGGCGCGCAGGTCGTCCATCACCTGGTGGACTTCCCGGAGCTCCTCGCCGAGACCCACCATGAGCCCCGACTTGGTGAACATGGCCTCGTCCAGTTCCTTGACCCGGTCCAACAGCCTGAGCGAATGGAAATAGCGCGCGCCGGGGCGGATCGTCGGGTAGAGCCGAGGCACGGTTTCCAGGTTGTGGTTGAAGACGTCGGGGCCGGCGCGGGCGACCGCTTCCATGGCGCCGGGCTTGCGCAGGAAGTCCGGCGTCAACACCTCGATGGTGGTGCCCGGCGCGCGAGCGCGGATGGCGGCGATGCATTTCACGAACTGGTCCGCGCCGCCGTCGGCCAAATCGTCGCGGTCCACCGAGGTGATCACCACGTGGGAGAGGCCGAGTTCGGCCACGGCGGTGGCCAGGTGCCCCGGTTCCCGCGGGTCCACCGTATTGGGCTTGCCGGTCTTGACGTTGCAGAACGCGCAGGCCCGGGTGCAGGTATCGCCCAGGATCATCACCGTGGCATGGCCCTTGGCCCAGCACTGGCCGATATTGGGGCAGGCCGCTTCCTCGCACACGGTGTTGAGCGACAAGTCCCGCATCAGCTTGCGGGTGGCAAAATATTCCGGCGAAGTCGGCGCCTTGACCCGGATCCAATCGGGCTTGGGCAGCCTCGGCGCCTTATCGCCCTTGATGTTCTCTACCTTGGCCATGATCCGATCACATGTGAATCACCCGGCCGAAGGCGGCGAGGGTCGATTCGTGCATCATTTCCGACAGCGTCGGATGGGGGAAAACGGTTCGCATCAACTCGGCCTCGGTGGTCTCCAGCGTCCGGGCGAGGGCAAAGCCCTGGATCAGTTCCGTCACCTCGGCGCCGATCAGATGCGCCCCCAGAAGCGCGCCGGTGTTCTCGTCGAACACGGTCTTGACCAGGCCCTCGGCCTCGCCGAGTGCAATCGCCTTGCCGTTGGCCATGAAGGGAAAGCGCCCGACTTTCACCGCATGGCCCTGTTCCTTGGCCTGGGCCTCGGTCAGGCCGACGCTGGCCACCTGGGGCCGGCAATAGGTGCAAGCGGGGACATTGCCGGCATCCAGCGCATGGGCGCCTTCGCGCCCCGCCAGGTGCTCGACGCAGGCGACGCCCTGGTGGCTCGCCTTATGGGCCAGCCAGGGCGGGCCGGCCACGTCACCGATGGCGTAGACGCCGTGCTCGCCGGTCTCGCCCCATTTGCCGATGGTGATATGGCCGCCTGCCACCTTCACCCCGGTGCCCTCGAGGCCGAGATTTTCCACATTGCCGGTGATGCCGATGGCCAGGATGACGCGGTCGAAGACGAGGGTTTCCGCCTTGCCATTGCCGGCCGGGGCGATCTTGGCGGTGACCTTGCCGCGCGCGGCCTTGAGGCTGTCCACCTTGGCCGATGTCATCAGTTTCATGCCCTGGGATTCGAACGCCTTGGCGGCGAAGGCGGAGATATCGGCATCCTCGACGGGCAGGATGCGGTCGAGCACTTCCACCACCGTGACGGCGGCGCCGAGATCGGAATAGAAGCTGGCGAATTCCATGCCGATGGCGCCGGAGCCCACCACCAGGAGCTTAGATGGCATGGTTTCGGGCACCATGGCGTCCTTGTAGGTCACGATGGTCTTGCCGTTGGGCTCCAGACCGGGAAGCGTGCGCGCCCGGGCGCCGGTGGCCAGGATCACGTGCTTGGCGGTGAGCCCGTCCAGGGCCTTGCGCTCGGCGCCGGTGACGGCAAGTTTACGCAAGCCGCCGGCCGCCATGCCGTCGAGCCGGGCCTCGCCGTCGATGACGGTGATCTTGTTTTTCTTCATCAAGCCCGAGACGCCCTTGGTGAGCCGCGCCGCTACCGCGCGCGACCGGGCCACCACCTTCTTCAGGTCGATGCCGGTGAGTTCCGCCTTGAGGCCGAATTCATCGGCGCGGCGGATCAGATGCGCGACCTCGGCGGTGCGCAACAGCGCCTTGGTGGGGATGCAGCCCCAGTTGAGGCAGATGCCGCCGAGATGCTCGCGCTCGACCAGCGCGGTCTCGAGGCCGAGCTGGGCGGCGCGGATGGCGGCCACGTAGCCGCCGGGCCCGCCGCCGACGACGATCAGATCAAAATTCGTTTCAGCCACGTTGCTCTCCCGCGCCCTAGAGGATAAGCCGTACCGGATGCTCGACCAAGCCCTTGAAGGCGGCCAGGAATCGCGCGCCGACGGCGCCGTCCACGGCCCGGTGATCGCAGCTCAGGGTGCAGGTCATCAGCATCGCCGTGCAGATTTCACCATCCCGCCCATTCCCGTCGGCGCGCTTTCGCACGACCACGCGCTCTTCACCGGCGCCGATGGCCAGGATGCAGGCCTGGGGCGGATTGATGACGGCGGCGAACTCACGCACCCCCATCATGCCCATGTTGGAAATTGTGAAGGTCCCGCCCTGGTATTCCTCCGGGGCCAGCTTGCCGTCGCGCGCGCGCGCGGCGAGCTCCTTGACCTCCGCCGATATTGCGGCGATCCCCTTCTTTTCCGCCGACCGCACGATGGGCGTGATCAGCCCGCCATCGGTCGCCACCGCCACCGACACATCGGCCGCCCCATAGAGGATCATGGCCTCGTCGCTCCACGACGCATTGGCGGCGGGCACTTCTTGCAAAGCTAGGGCCACGGCGCGGATGATGAAATCGTTGAGGGAAATGCGCAACGCCTCGTCGCTGGCGTTGATCTCGCGCCGGAGGTCGACCAAGGCGTCGATCCCGCAATCCACGGTGACGTAGTAATGCGGCACGTTCTGTTTCGATTCGGTGAGCCGCCGGGCGATCACCTTGCGCATGGTGGAATGGGGCTCGGCCCGTGCCGCCGCGGCCGGAAAACTCTGGCCCAGGCCGGCGAAAATGCCGCCGCCGCCCAAGGCGCCGCCCGACGCCATGGCGGCGTCAATGTCGGCCTTGACGATGCGCCCATGAGGACCGCTGCCGGTGACCCGCGCGAGATCGATCCCTTCCGCCTTGGCCATGCGCCGGGCCAGGGGCGAGGCGACCACACGGACGCCGGGCGTGCGGGCCGGGGCTGGCTTGGGAGCCCTTGGCGTGGTTGCAGGCGCGGGCGCTTGAGCCATGGGCGCCGGTGTTGGCCCGGCGGGCCCAGGCGCAGGTGCGGCGGCTGCGGGAGCCGGGGCCGGCTTTGGCGCGGCCTTGGCTTCGGCCAGGGCGGCCTTGACGGCGGCGTCCAGGGCGGATTTGTCCTCGCCATCGGCAACGATCACGGCGATGGGGGTATTGACGGCGATGGCATCATCGCCGGCTTCGGTCAGGATTTTGCCCAGAATCCCCTCGTCGGTGGCTTCCACCTCCATGATCGCCTTGTCGGTCTCGATCTCGGCCAAGAGATCGCCGGAGCGCACCGCCTCGCCTTCCTTCTTCAGCCACTGGGCGATCTTGCCCTCGGTCATGGTCGGCGACAACGCCGGCATTCTAATGGTGACGGGCATTATCGAACCCCCTCAGTCGCGGTAGGTGACGGCACGGACGCCGGCCACCACGTCTTCCACCTTGGGCAGGGCCAGGGCTTCGAGATTGGCGGCGTAGGGAAGCGGCACGTCGGCGGCCGAGACCCGGTGAAGCGGCGCGTCAAGATCATCGAACGAGGCTTCCATGATCACCGCCGCGATTTCGGCGTTGATCCCGGCATAGGGCCAGCCTTCCTCCACGGCGACGATGCGGTTGGTCTTGGCCACCGAGGCGGCGATGGTCTCCCGGTCGAGCGGCCGCAGGGTGCGCAAGTCGATCACCTCCGCGTCGATCCCCTCGCCCGCCAACTGCTCCGCCGCTTGCAGGGCGAGCTCAACCATGCGTGAAAAGGCGACGATGGTGACGTCGCTACCGCCGCGCACCACCCGGGCCTTGCCGATGGGGACGACGAATTCGGGGTCCACGGGAACGTCGTCGCGGCGCCCGTAGAGAATTTCATGTTCCAGGAAAATGATCGGGTTGGGGTCGCGGATCGCCGCTTTCAAAAGCCCCTTGGCGTCGTCGGCGGCAAAGGGTGCGACCACCTTGAGGCCGGGGATATGCGCGAACCAGCTGGCGTAACATTGGGAATGCTGGGCCCCCACCCGCGCCGCCGCGCCGTTGGCGCCGCGGAACACCACCGGACAGGTCATCTGGCCCCCCGACATGTAGCGCGTCTTGGCGGCTGAGTTGATGATTTGGTCCATGGCCTGCATGGAGAAATTGAAGGTCATGAATTCGACGATGGGTTTCAGCCCGCCGAAGGCGGCGCCGATTCCAAGCCCGGTGAATCCCTGTTCGGTGATCGGTGTATCGACCACCCGCAGGGGCCCGAACTCCTCCAGCAAGCCCTGGCTCACCTTATAGGCGCCCTGGTATTCGGCGACTTCCTCGCCCATCAGGAAGACGTCGGGATCGCGGCGCATTTCCTCGGCCATGGCCTCGCCCAAGGCCTCGCGCACGGTGATCGACTTGGTGTTGCCATAGAAGGCGGGATCGACATCGCCTGAAACCGCCGCCGCCGGGGCCGCCGGGCGGGGCGCCGCCGCCTTGGCTTCGGCGGCAGCGGGGGGGGCGGGCGCCGGCACCGGCGCCGGGCCTTGATTGATGATGGCCTCGACGGCGGACGCATCCTCGCCGTCCTCCAGCAACACCGCGATGGGCGCGTTGACGGCGACGTTCTCGGTCCCCTCGGCGACCAGGATCCGGCCCAGAATCCCCTCGTCGGTGGCTTCGATCTCCATGGTCGCCTTGTCGGTCTCGATCTCGGCCAACAGGTCGCCGGAACGCACCACCTCGCCTTCCCGCTTCAGCCACTTGGCGAGCTTGCCCTCGGTCATGGTCGGCGACAGGGCCGGCATCAATACCCTAACGGCCATGGTTCAGGCCTCCGCCAAAACGTCTGTGTAGAGTTCCGAGGGATCGGGTTCGGCATCGGCGACGGCGAATTCCGCGGCCTCGGTGACGCGCTTCTTCACACCGTCGTCGATCTTCTTGAGATCCCCGGCACTGGCCAAATCATGCTCGAACAACAGGTTCGAAAGGTGGTCGATGGGATCGCGTTCCTCGCGCACCTTCTGGACTTCGTCGCGGGTCCGATAGCGCGCCGGGTCGGACATGGAATGTCCCCGGTAGCGGTAGGTCTCCATCTGCAGGATTTGCGGCCCCTTGCCGGCGCGGCAATACGCCACGGCGGCGGCGCCCGCCTCCCGCACCGCCAGCACGTCCATGCCGTCGACCTTGTGCCCGGGAATGCCGAAGGGCTCGCCGCGGCGGAAGAAATCGGGGCTGGCCGAGGCCCGGCTGACCGATGTCCCCATGCCGTATTGGTTGTTTTCGATGATGAAGATGACCGGCAGCTTCCACAGCGCGGCCATGTTGAAGCTCTCGAACACCTGGCCCTGGTTGGCGGCGCCGTCGCCGTAATAGGTCAGCGAGACACCGCCGTCGCCGCGGTAGCGGTGGGCGAAGCCAAGCCCATTGCCGATGGGCACCCCGGCGGCGACGATGCCGTGGCCGCCATAGAAATTCTTTTCCTTGGAAAACAGGTGCATGGATCCACCCTTGCCCCGGGAGGTGCCGCCGCGCCGGCCGGTCAGCTCGGCCATCACCCCCTTGGGATCCGTGCCGCAGGACAGCATGTGGCCGTGATCCCGATACGACGTCAGCACCGAATCCCTGGCCTCGATGTTGGCCTGCATGCCGACCACAACCGCCTCCTGGCCGATATAGAGGTGGCAAAATCCGGCGATTTCGCCCTGACCGTAAAGCTGTCCCGCCTTTTCCTCGAAGCGGCGGATCAGCAGCATGGACTCATAGAAACCAAGAAGCTGTTCCCGGCTTTCCTTGGGTTTCTCGATCCTCGCCTTGGTTTTGACCTTGGCCGTGCGCGCCGAATTGGCGGCGCCCTTGGCCTGGCCGGAACGCTTGCCCGTAGAACGCGCCTTCCGGGTTTGGGTTGTCGTTCGTGCCATCGATGGATTCCCGTTTCCGCCCTAGTGTTGCCGGGCCCGTTGAAGCGGGCCTTGTTCGACCGGGGTTGGGCCGCGAAGGTCCAATGCCGTCGGCGAGGGAAACATACACTTCTTTTCATTAACGATAAAAGAACAAAATATGTTGAGAATTCAAAGGGATATGAATTATTAACTTATATACGATTATTAATGGAATTTAAAGCCGTGGATGGCCCCCGCAGGGTAACATTGCCGATCATAACGCCAGAAACACGACAGATTGCCACCCTGGACCGTTGCGGCGGACGCGCGCGGTTGAATTCCCTCGATCGGACCCGGCCCCCCGGGGCGCCGCCGCCACCCACCGGCCGCCACCCACCGAAGGGGTCGGTGCTCAGCGCTCAAAGGTGGTGGTGATAAGATGGTCCAGCGCGCGGCTCCACCCCGCGCCATGCGGCCGGCGCCTTTCCATGAGCCGCCGTGGGCGACCGCGCGCCGCCCATGATGATGATGTCGTCGGGGTGGACCAGGCCCAGCACGCTTCGCACGCGTTCTTCCAGAAGGTCGGGATCCAGGCTTTGGGGTTGGAGAAGACCAACGCGGTGGGCGAATTCGGTCCGCCTGGCGACGGTTTCGTCATATTGGAGCTGGGCGGTCTCCACCTGCTGGCTGAGCTTCAGCCAAGCGATCAGGCCGCGGTCGCCCTGGATCACGTGGTAGGCGAAATAGCCAAAAAGGGTAATTCCCGCAACGGGACCGACGATGTGACGTGCGCGGCGCCTGATTTCGCCGAGAAGATTCATGGCGGGAGAGAATCACAAGCCACCCACCCGCGTCAACAGAAAAAATCCATTAGAATCTTTAATTTAGTGGTCGTTGCCGGCGCCCCGGCGGAAACAACGTCAGGGCAATTTCAGCCAACCGGGCCGCCGCCTGGGCTAAAATGGCGCGCGCCCGGCCGGACTCGAGGTGCTAACGGCCGCCCGGGACGGCCTTCATCGAAGGCCGGTTTTCAGCGCGTCGCGCCCGGCGTAGCGCCCCAGGGGCTCGAGCTCCTCTTCGATGCGGATCAACTGGTTGTACTTGGCCAGCCGATCGCTGCGCGAGAGCGAGCCGGTCTTGATCTGCCCGCAATTGGTGGCGACGGCGAGGTCGGCGATGGTGACGTCCTCGGTCTCCCCCGAGCGGTGGGACATCACCGCGCGGTAGCCGCCCTTATGGGCGATCTCCACCGCTTCCAGGGTTTCGCTCAGGGTGCCGATCTGATTGACCTTGATGAGAATGGCGTTGGCCACGCCAAGATCGATGCCGTGCTTGAGCCGTTCGGGATTGGTGACGAAAATGTCGTCGCCCACCAGTTGGATATTGTCGCCGATCTCCTTGGTCAGCGCCGCCCAACCGTCCCAGTCGTCCTCGGCCATGCCGTCCTCGACCGAGCGGATGGGATAGCGGGAAACCAGATCGGCGAGATAGTCGACCATTCCGGCCGACGACAAATCCTTGCCTTCCCCGGCCAACGCATAGATGCCGTCGCGGTAGAATTCCGTGGCCGCCACGTCGAGGGCCAGGACGATATCGTCGCCGGCCTCATGGCCGCTTTCGTCGATCGCCTCCATGATGAAGGTCAGCGCCTCGTCGGCGCTGGCCAGCCCGGGCGCGAAGCCGCCCTCGTCTCCGACGCCGATGGAATGGCCCGCCTTCTTGAGCCGCGCCGCCAGCCCGTGAAAGATCTCCGCCCCCCAGCGCACGGCATCGGCCATGGTCGGCGCGCCCACCGGCATGATCATGAATTCCTGGATGTCGATGGGATTGTCGGCATGGACGCCGCCATTGAGAATATTCATCTGCGGCACCGGCAGGACCCGGCTGTGGACGCCGCCCACATAGGCATAGAGCGGCAGGCTCGCCTCCTCGGCCGCGGCCTTGGCGGCGGCGAGGCTGACGCCGAGAATCGCGTTGGCGCCGATGCGCGCCTTATTGGGGGTGCCGTCGAGATCGATCATCGCCTGATCGAGGGCCATCTGGTCCTCCACCTCCATGCCCGACAAGGCATCGAAAATCTCGCCGTTGACCGCCTCCACCGCGCGCTGAACGCCCTTGCCGCCGTAACGCTCGGGGTCGCCGTCACGCAGCTCCACCGCTTCATGGGTGCCCGTCGATGCGCCCGACGGCACCGCCGCGCGGCCCATCACGCCGGTCTCCAAAACCACGTCGACCTCGATGGTGGGATTGCCGCGCGAATCGAGAATTTCACGGCCGTAGATGTCGGCGATTTCGGTCATTGGGGCGATGCTCCCAAACTTAAAGTTCCGCTGGTCTCCGTTTGGCCACGCGGTCGATCTCCATCAGCGTTTCAACCAGCGACGGGAGCCGGTCGAAGGGCACCATATTGGGGCCGTCCGACGGCGCGCTATCCGGATCGCGGTGGGTTTCCATGAAAATTCCGGCGACGCCGACGGCCACCGCGGCACGGGCCAGGGCCGGCACGAAGCGGCGCTCGCCACCCGACGATGTCCCCTGGCCACCCGGCTGCTGGACCGAATGGGTGGCGTCGAACACCACCGGAAACCCGGTCTCGCCCATGATCGGCAACGAGCGCATATCGGAAACCAGGGTGTTATAGCCAAAGCTCGCCCCGCGCTCGCAAAGCAGCACCCGCTCGTTGCCGCCGCCGACCAGCTTGGCGACGACATTCTTCATGTCCCAAGGCGCCAGGAACTGGCCCTTCTTGACATGGAGCGCGCGTCCCGTGGCCGCCGCCGCGGCCAGAAGATCGGTTTGGCGGCATAGGAAGGCCGGGATTTGCAGCACGTCGACAACCTCGCCGACCCGGGCGCATTGCTCTTCGGTATGAACGTCGGTCAACACCGGGCAACCGAAGCGCTGGCGCACCTCGGCCAGGATGTCCAGTCCCTCCTCCATGCCGACGCCCCGCGGGCTCGCCGCCGAGGTCCGGTTGGCCTTGTCGAAGGAGGATTTGTAGATCAGGCCGATGCCCAGACTTTGGGCCATGTCCACCAGCCCCCCGGCCATCTCCAAGGCGTGCTCCTTGCTTTCGATGGCGCAGGGCCCGGCGATCAGGACCAGCGGCAGATCGTTGCCGAAGGTGACGTCGCCCACGGCGACATGGCGAGCCTTCGATCCCTGTCCGTCCATGATCCTAGACCAACCTCGATTGCTGTACCGCCGCGCCGATGAACGCCGAGAACAGCGGGTGCGGGTCGAACGGTTTCGACTTCAGCTCGGGATGGAACTGGACGCCGATGAACCAAGGATGGCCATCCAGCTCGACGATTTCCGGCAGCTTGCCGTCGGGCGACAGGCCGGTGATCTTGAATCCGGAGGCTTCCAGCCGCTCGCGGTAATTGATGTTGACCTCGTAGCGGTGGCGGTGGCGTTCGAACACCGTGTCGGTGCCGAAGATTTCCGCGGCCTTGCTGCCCGGCGTGATGCGGCATTCATAGGCGCCGAGCCGCATGGTCCCGCCCAGATTGTCCTCCGCCGTGCGCCGTTCCAATTCATCGCCGTGCATCCACTCGGTGAGCAACCCCACCACCGGCTCCTTCACGGCACCGAATTCGGTCGACCCCGCGCCCTCGATGCCGGCCAAATTGCGGGCCACCTCGATCACCGCCATCTGCATGCCGAAGCAGATGCCGAAATACGGCACCCGGTGTTCGCGGGCGAAACGCGCCGCCTCGATCTTTCCCTTGGCGCCGCGCGCGCCGAAGCCGCCCGGCACCAGGATGCCGTTCACTTCCTCCAGTTTTTCGAGAGTCCCATCCTGCTCGAAGATCTCCGATTCGATCCAGTCGAGATTGACCTTCACGTTATTGGCGATGCCGCCATGGGTCAGGGCCTCGGAAAGCGACTTGTAGGCATCCAACAGGTTGGTGTACTTGCCGACCACGGCGATGCGCACCTCGCCCTCGGGCTTGCGGATGCGCTCGAGGATATCGAACCAGCGGCTGAGGTCGGGCTCCGGCGCGTCATCGATGCCGAAATGCCTGAGCACGACCTGGTCGAAGCCCTGCTCGTGGTAGCTGATGGGCACCTGATAGATGGTGTCGACGTCCAGCCCCTCGATCACGCAATCCGAGCGGACATTGCAGAATTGCGCGATCTTGCGCCGTTCCTCGGGCGGCAGCGGCCGGTCGGAGCGGCACAACAGCACGTCGGGCTGAATGCCCGACGATAGAAGCTCCTTGACCGAATGCTGGGTGGGCTTGGTCTTCAGCTCCCCCGCCGTCGGGATATAGGGCACCAGGGTGAGGTGGATATACATGGCGCGGTCGCGTCCGACCTCGTTGCCGAACTGGCGGATAGCCTCCAGGAACGGCAAGCCCTCGATGTCTCCCACGGTGCCGCCGATCTCGCAAAGCAAGAAATCGGCATCCCCGCAATCGGCGGCGATGAACTCCTTGATGGCGTCGGTGATATGGGGAATGACCTGGACCGTCGCGCCGAGATAATCGCCGTGGCGTTCCCTGGCGATGACGGTGGAATAAATGCGCCCGGTGGTGATGTTGTCGGTCTGGCGCGCCGGCACGCCGGTGAAGCGTTCGTAATGGCCGAGGTCGAGATCCGTCTCCGCCCCGTCATCGGTGACGAAAACCTCGCCATGCTGGGTCGGCGACATGGTCCCCGGATCGACGTTGAGATAGGGGTCGAGTTTTCTCAGCCGGACCTTGTATCCGCGGGCCTGAAGAAGCGCGCCCAGCGCCGCCGATGCAAGGCCCTTGCCCAGGGAAGACACGACGCCGCCGGTGATAAAGATGAACCGCGTCATGGGACGTCACGATACATCATTGGTTGTCGCCGACCCAAACAAAACGTACCCCTCGCATCAAAAATGGGCGGCTCACCCGTCGCCACCCTTCGCTCCACGCCAGGGCCCAGCCCCCACCGACCGGTCAGATTTAGCGGCCAAGAGGCACCCCCGGGCGCGTTGGCGCCTGCGGCGTGGCGGGGGCGCTTGGCCTGGGCGTCACGCCCTGGTCCAGCACCGATTGAGGTTTGCGGTCCTGACTGGCGAGGATCGCCAGGGTCAGGGAGGTCGCCATGAACGCGGCGGCCAACATCGCCGTCGCCCGGGTCAACAAATTGGACTGGGCCCGGCTCGTCATGAAGCCGCCGCCGCCGCCGCCAATGCCCAGCGCGCCGCCTTCGGACCGTTGCAGAAGCACGCAAATCACCAGAGAAAGCGCCAGAATCAGGTGGATGGTGAGAATAATGGTGTTCATAGCGTCCCGGAAGTTGGCCTGAACATAAGGCCATCGCAAGCGATTTTAAAGGGCAAATTCGTGACCTCCAATACGGTGGCCGCGGCCGCCTAGGACGCCGCCAGGGCAATGGCGAGGAAAGAGCCCGCATCCAGGCTGGCGCCGCCGATGAGCGCGCCGTTCACGTTGTCCACCGAGAGCAGCTCGGCGGCGTTCTCGGGGTTCACCGACCCCCCATAGAGAAGACGCAAATCGGCCGCGCCGGCGGCGATCCGGGCGATCTCGGCGCGGATATGGGCGTGGGCCTCGGCGATCTCCGCCGCCGTCGGCGTGCGCCCGGTGCCGATCGCCCATACCGGCTCGTAGGCGACCACCGTGTTGGCCGCCGTGGTGCCTTGGGGGAGCGAACCCGCGATCTGTTCCGACAAAACCGCGAAGACTTGCCCGCCATCGCGTTGGGCCGCGGTCTCGCCGATGCAAATGACGGCGATCAATCCCGCGTCGTGGGCGGCGGCCGACTTGTCCCGCACCAAGGCATTGCCCTCGAAGTGATCGCCGCGCCGTTCCGAATGTCCGGTGATCACGAAGGAAGCCCCGGCCTCGGCCAGCATCGGCGCGGAAATGTCGCCGGTATGCGCGCCGCTGGACTGGCCGTGGCAATCCTGGCCGCCGACGGCGACCGCCGATCCCGCGAGGGTTTCAGCCACGGCGGCCAAGGCAACGGCCGGCGGGCAAACCAGAAGGTCGCAGCGGCCCGCCACCTCGGGGGCGCGCTCGGCTATGGCGCGCGCCAAGGCGATGCCCGCGCCGCCGCCGCCGTTCATCTTCCAATTGCCCGCGATCAACGGCTTCACCGCCACCTCGTTCTCCCCTCGGGTCCGGCCCGAATGACCCGGTTCACCGGGCTTTTAGCACGGCCCGCGCCGGGGTCCAAGACAAGGGCGCCGGCGGCGCCCATGGCGGCCACGCCCATAGCGCCGATGATGGCGCCCCTGCCGATCGCGCCAATACGGTATTGCGGGCGCCCATGGCCCCTTCTATGATGCCGCGGAAATGGCGGCCGTTTCCCAAGCGGGGAGCACCCGCCCTTTGCTTTCAAGAACTTAGCAGGTTTCGTGAAAGATGCTTCAAGCCCTTCGTGACAAGGCCAGTTCCTGGGTCATCAAGATTCTGCTTGGCCTGTTGATCATCGCCTTCGCGATCTGGGGGATCAACGACGTCTTCCTTGGCGAACGCGACCCTGCGGTGGCCACGGTCGGCGATGTCAAGATCGCCCGGTCCCAGGCGGACGAGGCGCTGCGCGACGAACTCAACCGGCTCCGCCCGGTGTTGGGAACCATCGACCGGGAGGCCGCCTTTCGCATGGGCCTCACCAACCAGGTTCTCACCCGGCTGATCAACCGCACCGTAGCCAACATCGCGGCCCAGGAACTGGGCATCGTCGCCTCGGATCAGATGGTCAATCGAAGTATCCGCTCCGACCGCAGGTTCTTCGACCAAAGCGGCAAATTCAGCCGCAACTTATTTTACCAGACGCTATCCAACGCCAATATGGCCGAGGGCTACTACGTTTCTACCCTGAAACAAAGCCTGCCGTCGGAACACCTGAACCGGGCCGTTTCCGGCAACATTCCGGTGCCGAAGGCGCTGATCGGTCCGCTGACGCGATTCCGTTCCGAGCAACGCACGGCGCGGACGGTCCTGGTCCCGCCACCCTTGGGCGCGGCGCGGGAACCCAAGGGCGACGAGCTCGAGGCCTTTTACAAGGAAAATATATCTGGCTTCATGGCCCCCGAATACCGGGACGTGACCTTCATCCACCTTGATCCCCGGGAATTGTCCAAAGAGGTCCGGGTGGCCGAGGAGAAGATCAAGGAAAGCTACGCCCAGCGCATCGAGGAGTTCACCCTGCGCGACCGGCGCAAGTTGGCACAGGTGGTCTTCCGGACCGAAGCCGGCGCCGCGGCGGCGGCGGCGGCCATAAAATCCGGCAAGAGCCTGGCCGAGGCCGCGAAGGAAAAAGGCAAGACCCAGAAGGTCGTGAAGCTCGGCTGGGTCGAACAGAAGGACCTGTTCACGGTCCTGGCGAAACCCGTCTTCGCGCTGAAAAAAGGCGAGACAAGCGGCGTTCTCAAGAGCCCGCTGGGCTGGCATATCGTCGCCATCGAGGATTCCGAAATAGGCCGGGTCAAGCCTCTTTCCGAGGTCCGCAAGCAGGTGCGCGACGGCCTCGCCGCAGGCGAAGCGCAAAACTCCATCTTCGCCCTGGCCAACCAGCTCGAGGACAGCCTCGCCGCGGGCGCCGATATCAAGGCCGCGGCGGCCAGGCTCAACGTCAGGGCGGTCAACGTCCCCGCCCTTGACCGCCAAGGCCTGGGACGGAACGGCAAAAGGGTCGCCAAACTGCCCATCGGCGGCAAATTTCTGCGCACCGCCTTCGAACATTCCGACGGCGAATCCAGCACCCTGCGCGAAACCCAAGCCGGCGGATTTTACATCCTGATGGTCAATAAGGTGATGCCGCCCAAGGTCAGGCCGCTGAAAGATGTCCGCCGCATCGCCGTCACGGCCTGGAAAGCCGAGCGGCAGGCGCAAGCGGCATCGAGGCGGGCCAAGGCGATTGTCGCGCGCCTCAAGAAAGGCGACAACTTCGCGGCCATCGCCAGGGACGAAAAGCTCGAGGTCAAGACCTCGCCGGCCTTTACCCGGCTCACCCACGAAGCGCAAAGCGGCGTGGCCGCGGCGTTGGCCGAAAAACTCTTTTCCCTCAAGGTCGGGGATGCCGCCATGGCGGAATCCACCCAGGGCTACGTGGTGGGCGTACTGGCATCGGTCAGCGCCGGGGCCGGCAAGCAAAAGGCCGCGGTCGCCGAAGGCACCCTGCGGGAGATCCGCCAAGGCATGGCCGCCGACTTGACCGCGCAGCTCCTCGAAGCCTTCCGCCGGCGCGTCACCATCAAGACCTATCCCGACCTCCTCAGAGACCGGATATAGGCTCGAAGACCGGATATAGGCCATGGACTGCCTGCCCCTGTACGGCGCCTTCGCGGATGATTACGCGGCGGGGCGGCCGCAACTCGTCTGGACCCGGCTGGTGGCCGATCTCGAGACCCCGGTATCGGCCTTTTTGAAGCTCGCCCACGGGGAGCCCATGAGCTTCCTTTTCGAATCCGTCGAAGGCGGTGCCACGCGGGGACGCTATTCCTTCATCGGCCTCAAACCGGACCTGATCTGGCGCTGCCGCGGCGCGGCCGCGGAGATCAACAGAAACGCCATCGAGGACGCGGACGCCTTCACCCCCGAGGCCGAAGAGACCTTGGCCTCGCTGGCGTCGCTCCTCGCCGAATGCGCCATGGACACGCCTCCGGAACTGCCGCCCATGGCGGCGGGGCTGTTCGGTTACATGGGCTACGACATGGTGCGCCTCATCGAACGCCTGCCCGACGACAATCCCGATACCCTGGGCGTGCCCGACGGCATCTTCCTGCGCCCGACGGTGATCGCCATCTTCGACAATATAGAGGACGTGGTGATGCTCATCACCCCGGTCTGGCCCGATGACCGGCGCGGGGCGCAAGAGGCCTATGACGCGGCCGCCGTCCGGCTCGGCGAAATGGTGGACGCCTTCGCCGCCCCCCTTGACCACGCGCTCCTGAACCCGCCCCCCGGGGAGGCGCCGGCGCCGGTGCCGGTCTCCAACACCACGCGCGAGGCCTATCACGCCATGGTGCGCCGGGCCAAGGAATACATCCTCGCGGGCGACATCTTCCAGGTGGTGCCGTCCCAGCGCTTCTCGGTGCCGTTCACCCTGCCGCCTTTCACCCTCTACCGGTCGCTCAGGCGCCTCAACCCCTCGCCCTTCCTTTTCTTTCTCGATTTCGGCGCGTTCTCGGTGGTCGGATCCAGCCCCGAGATCCTGGTGCGCCTGCGCGCCGGCACCGTCACCATCCGCCCCATCGCCGGGACCAGGCCGCGGGGCGCCGACGCGGCGGAAGACCAGCGCCTGGAAGACGACCTGCTGGCCGATCCCAAGGAAATCGCCGAGCACCTGATGCTGCTCGACCTTGGGCGCAACGACGTCGGGCGGGTCTCCAAGATCGGCAGCGTCCACGTGACCGAGCAGATGAAGATCGAACGCTATTCCCACGTGATGCACATCGTGTCCAATGTCGAAGGCGAAATCAGCGATGGCCTGAGCGCGCTGGACGCGCTGGGCGCCGGGTTCCCGGCCGGCACCGTGTCCGGGGCGCCCAAGGTCCGGGCCATGGAAATCATCGATGAGCTGGAATGCACCCGGCGCGGCATTTACGGCGGCTCGGTCGGCTATTTCGCGGCCAACGGTTCCATGGACCATTGCATCGCCTTGCGCACGGCGGTGGTCAAGGACGGGACCATCTTCGTGCAGGCCGGCGGCGGCGTGGTCGCCGATTCGGACCCGGAAGCGGAATACCAGGAAAGCTGCAACAAGGCCCAGGCCTTGATCCGCGCCGCCGAGGAGGCCGTCGCCTTCGCCGCGCGCTCGGAATAGCCCCGCCTGGGCCAACGGTCGCGCCAGCGGAACACGCCGAGCCAATGAGCCCGAGGGCCCGAAGGCCGATTGCGGGCGAAGATGGGTGTTGGCATAATGGCCGCCAGCCGCCGGTCCACCATGGAGCTTTCCCGATGCCTCGCCTCGCCCTCCTCGCCTTGATCCTCGGCCTCGCCCTGTGGCCCCCGGCGCCGCCCGCCCGGGCCCAGTTGCTCGACTTCCTGACCGCGCCCAAGACCTTGTTCGACCGCCTCATCGAAGCGCGGTCTACCTCAGACATCCTGGAGGACAACAGGATCGTCGCCGAGGTCAACGGCATCATGATTGACTTGGGCACCATCAAGGCATCGACGGAGATTTACGAACAACGGCTGTTGATCACCGGCATGTTCAACGACCGGAAACTCTACGACAAGTTCCTCGCCGACGTGAAAAAGATCACCGGCGTCAAAAAGCTTTACTGGCACGTGACCCACATGACGGAGAAAGAACAGGAGCGCCGGGAAGAGAAGAAAGAACTGTTGCAATGGGTCGACGCGGTTTCCCTGGACGTCAGTGTCGGCCTCAACCTGGTGGGCACCCTCAGCATCGCCGACGTGAATTTCCGCGTCGCCGTGGACGCCTATTCCAACGTTTATTTGATGGGCCGAGCGCGCTCCCAACCGGAGATGGACAAGGCCATCAAGGTGTCGCGGGAAACCGAAGGGGTCAAGAAGCTTTACAATTACGCCATCGTCCGGCCGTAGAATCGGGGCCCGGTCGAGGGGTAATCTCGCCGGGGCGTGCTTTCTTCCCCCGGGGCAAGCTGCTATAAGGGGCGATCAAGCCTTCTATTTCAGTTTAGAAATAATCTTCA
>SMVB01193041.1_pt1 | contig 59666 bp, 54 predicted proteins | sample 2456461 | NCBI WGS metagenome assembly SMVB01 (sample SAMN11095934, study PRJNA526329) | marine sediment metagenome | biome: Marine sediment; feature: Surficial sediment; material: Deep marine sediment; isolation source: Hadal surficial sediment | place: Pacific Ocean | collected 2014-05 | depth...
GCACCGAGGTCCGTCGGCGTCATACAAAAAATTACCGCAAAACATTTGCTCGCCTTTGCCGTCTGGCGAATAATTGCGATGTCGATGGCATCATCGAGGATTCGCTCATGCAAACTGCGCATGGGTTGTTGTACCAGCGGATGGCCAGGCACGATCCCGATTCGGCCGATTAATCAGATAAGTCGCGTTTACTCGTCATTTAGGGAAGTAAGCATCAACAGCTCCAGGACATAAAAGATGGGCACTGTAGTTACAACCATTCCGACGCAGGGGCTGTTTATCGCCTTCATTCCTGCGCTGATCGTTATCGGTATCATTTTCCGGTGGGCGGCCGGAACTCAAACGGCAATATATGCGACGTTGCGCATGCTCGTTCAGCTGTTACTCATCGGCTACGTGCTGACGTATTTATTCGAGTCCGATCAGCCCCTTATTATTATCGCCGTACTGCTATTCATGCTTGCAGTCTCGAGCTGGATAGCGATTCGACCGTTGGAACAGAAAAAGCGGCATTCCTATTTTAACGCGCTTGTCGCGATATCAATTGGCGGGATTCTGACGCTTGCCCTGGTCAGCCAGGCCGTTCTTGGCATTCAACCGTGGTTCAGTCCTCGTTACCTGGTGCCATTGGCGGGAATGATTTTTGCCGGCTCCATGAATTCCGTCAGTCTTGCGGCGGAAAGATTTCAATCGGAAAGTGATAGAGGCACGCCGTATGTTGAGGCTCGTCGGATCGCGTTGCAGGCGGCGTTGATTCCTATGATCAACTCATTATTCGCGGTCGGCCTGGTATCACTGCCCGGCATGATGACCGGTCAGATATTGTCCGGCGTTTCGCCCCTCATAGCGGCCAAGTACCAGATCGTCGTTATGACTATGTTATTCGGAGCATCCGGTATTTCGGCGGCGCTGTATCTGGTGCTGGCAAATCGCAGTTTGGATCGTTCGTAGCGCCGGCTGAAATGAGGAACTGGCTCGAAAGAGCTGAAGGCGTAATCAACAGTACAGGAGTTTTAGGACCTGGTATCTGGTTGAACGTCGTCGCCGAAGCATCGGCGGCTTGGCACCCGGTACCGGCCGCTTGCATGTTACGATTACGGCGACTTTGTACTGCTGCTGACCCAATATAGCGGCCATCGCGGACAGATTGTTTCAGTCCTTTGTTGCTATTCGGATCGTTTTCGGTCGCCCAGCAGATTTGATGACATAACTTGCTCGAAATAGTGGTATAGCAATGCCTGAAATATATCGTCGAAGCAAATTCTTCATGTACGTATCAATCGCTTTCAGGTTATCGGTTGCGCACAACTTCGGGATATCGACGCCAAATTCGCGTGCCGCCCGCAAAATGGTGTCGCCTTTGCGCGCCGTGGTTGTAATGCCATCGATCTCGATCGAGACCGTTGCTGTTTCCTCACTGGCTGGTGTGCCAAAGTCAGGATCGTGCGTAATGTTCATTGTTTGTCTCCGCATTCGGGCCGGAAGTCTTCCGGAAAATGCTTGATTGCGCTTTGCACCGGAAACGGCGTCAAGCCGCCCATGGCGCACAGCGATCCATCGATCATGGTGTCACACAAGTCTTCGAGCAACTCGAAATTCGCATCGCGATTTTCGTCTGCAAGTATTCGGTCGATGACCTCGACGCCCCGAACTGCGCCTATGCGACACGGCGTGCATTTGCCGCAGGATTCGATCGCACAAAACTCCATGGCAAATCGGGCCTGGGCCGCCATGTCAACAGTGTCGTCGAACACGACGATGCCACCATGCCCAAGCATGCCGCCAATTTCTGCAAAGGATTCATAGTCGAGCGGGGTATCGAGATCGGAAGTCGGGATATAGGCGCCAAGGGGCCCGCCAACCTGAACCGCGCGAATGTCCCGACCGGTCGCGGTGCCGCCGCCGAAGTCCTCGATGAGTTCGCGCATTGTCAGGCCAAATGCTTTTTCAACCAGACCGCCACGCTTGATATTGCCGGCGAGCTGAAACGCCAGCGTGCCCTTGGACCGGCCGGCACCGAAGCCTGCATATCGCTCGCCGCCAAGCGACAGAATATTGGGTACTGACGCGAGGGTAATTACGTTATTCACTACGGTCGGCTTGCCAAACAGGCCCTCAAGCGCAGGCAAGGGGGGTCTGAATCGAACCGTGCCGGCTTTACCCTCCAGGCTTTCGAGCATGGCAGTTTCTTCGCCGCATACATAAGAGCCCGCGCCGATGTGCAATTCAATGTCGAAATCGAAATCACTTTTGTTAATGTTTTTGCCAAGCAAGCCTTCTGCGCGGGCGATCTCCAGCGCCTTGCTGAAAATTGTCTTGGTCAACGGGTATTCAGAACGCAAATAGACATAGCCTTTGTTTGCGCCCACGGCAAAACCGGCGATAAGCATGCCTTCGATCAGTGTGAATGGGTCTCCTTCCATCAGCATACGATCCGAAAAAGTACCGCTGTCGCCTTCGTCCGCATTACATGCGATGTATTTCTGATCACCCGCTGCGTCGGCAACAGTCTGCCATTTTATGGCGGTAGGAAACGCCGCGCCGCCCCGACCGCGGAGACCGGATGTCTTAACCTCATCCAGTGTTGCTGCAGGACCGACATCAAGCGCTTTCGTGATTCCCTTGAAACCACCGTGACGGCGATAGTCGTCAATGGAAAGAGACTCGATGAGGCCGACTCGGAAAAATGTCAATCGATCTTGCTTGCTCAGGTACGGGATTTCGTTAATGGGGCCAAGACGCAATGCATGGTCGCCGCCGTGCAGAAAATCCGCTTCAACAAGGCTCTCGATGTCGTCCTGCATAACCGGTCCGTAGGCGATACGCTGATCTCCGATGACGACTTCAATCAAGGGTTCCAGCCAGCACGCTCCCCAAGAGCCATTGCGCAACACATTCGTGCCGTCCAGGGCGCTGATTTTTTCAGCGACAACGTTGGCGCCCAACGACACTGCAGTCGTTTCGTTGGGTACGTAAACGGTGACCTTGTCGCTCATGCCAGCGCGCCCTTGCCTGCGAGCAGTGTGTCCAGTCTGTTTGAGTCGACTCTTCCATACACATCATCGTCGATCATCACGGCGGGTGAGCAGGCGCAGTTTCCAAGGCAGTAAACGGGCTCCAGCGTGATCTCGCCATCACTGGTCGTTTCGTTCATGGTTATACCAAGCACCTTTTCTGCATGTGCGGTAAGTGACCGGCTGCCCATTGCCTGACAGGACTCTGCCTGGCAGATTTTGACCACTCGCTTGCCGGGAGCCTCAGTTCGAAAGTCGTGATAGAAACTGACGACGCCGTGCACATCTGCACGAGACAGATTCAGCTCGTGGGCAATTTGTATCACCGCTTCTTTACATATATAGGAATAGCGCGCAACGAATGCGTGCAGAATCTGCACCAGCATTTCAGGCCTGGCGTCGAAACTGCTTATGATTTCTGTCGCTATGGACGCGTTGTAACGGATTGCCATGGTATTCCTGTTTGCCTACTCGCTAATTCTATGTGCGCCCGCATAAATATTAAAGTTGCCGCCGCGCAAGAAGCCGATCAATGTCATGCCGTATTCTCTGGCCAGCGATATTGCCAGGCTGGACGGTGCGCTGACCGCGATCAGCGTCGTTATTCCCGCCACCAGCGCCTTTTGCACCAGCTCAAAACTGGCTCTGCCGGAAACCAGCAGACCCAATTTATTCGCCGGCAGTTCATTGCGCATCAACAATGCACCGACGACTTTGTCGAGCGCATTATGACGTCCAACATCTTCTCGAACGATCACAAGATCTCCTTGTTCGTCAAACACTGCGGCAGCGTGCAGGCCGCCGGTTTGCGAAAACGTCCGCTGCTGCAGCAGCAGTTTATCGGGGAGCGCAGTGACAAGTTCGTGACTATACGTCGTTCCCTTGTTCGCTAGCGACTTCTGGCCGCTAACCCGCAGCGCATCGATCGAGGCCTTGCCACACACCCCGCAGCTCGATGTTGTATAGAAGTGTCGTTGCAATTTCGCGAAATCAAATTCGACCTCTGGCTTAAACTCTATGCGGACAATATTCCGGAGTCCGGATTCCGGATCCACTTCTCCTGTGTGGCCTTTATCGCTGACTTCATCAATGCTCGATATTATGGCTTCTGTGAACAGGAATCCCAGCGCCAGTTCCACATCGTGCCCTGGCGTGCGCATCGTTATGGAAATGCTTTTCGCCGCTGCGGCGTCTGCCGTCAATGAGCTGATTTGAATTTCAAGCGGCTCCTCGACGGCAATATGGTCTTTGCAGGCACGCCGTTCACCATCGCTTACCTTGTCGATCTCTATTACGCGACTGCTGCCGGTCATCGTTGGCACTGCTCCACTACGGCTGGCCAGTATATCAAGCCGGGATGCCTTGTGAGACTGCCCTCACATATACTCTTGGGGTTCGCTGTTACGCTATGAATCTGCGGCCGATACGTGCCTCGCTTGGGACATAATGCGATGAAGGGCAGGATCTTTCTTCTACTGTTTGCGCTTCCATTTTTTGGCGTCGGTGTGTGGATGGCCTGGTCCGCAAGCAGCACTGTCTATGACGCATGGCAAATGAAGCAGTGGATACCGGTCACCGCAACGCTGACACGCGCCGGTTTCGAAACGCATTCCGGCGATGATTCGAACACCTTCAAAGCATATGCGGATTACAGCTATCAAGTTGACGGAACGATTTATCATGGCGACCGGGTTTCAGTCGGCGGCGGCTCAGACAATATAGGTGATTTTCAGCAAGACCTCGGCAGGCGCCTGGGCAATGCGATGAGTCGCGGCGAGTACATTACGGTATTCGTCAATCCCGATGATCCTGCAGATGCCGTCGTCGATCGATCTCTGCGTTGGGGAATGATCGGCTTCAACCTGATATTCGTTTTCGTTTTCGGCGGCGTCGGGCTCGGCCTCATTCTGTTTTCGCTTCGTGCCCGGAAGAAAACATCGCTGTCGCAACCGGAGCTTCGGAATGAGCCGTGGCTTGCAAATGACGATTGGCAATCAGCATCCATCAAGTCCAGCTCCAAACAAACCATGTATTTTACGTGGGGAATTGCGGCGTTCTGGAATCTGATCTCTGCGCCGTTGCCGTTTGTCATTTTTCGCGAGGTCACTCGAAATAATAATTACATTGCGCTGATCGGACTGCTGTTCCCGTTAGTGGGCGCCGGTCTGATTACCTGGGCAGTACGACGTACCATGGAGTGGCGACGCTTCGGTCCGGCACCAATCTTGTTGGACCCGTTTCCCGGGTCTATCGGCGGGCATGTTGGCGGCACTGTCGAGGTCAAGCTGCCCTACAGTTCGAGCGCCCGTTTCTCGCTGACGCTGACCAGCTTGTACAGCCATATCTCGGGAAGCGGTAAAGATCGCAGCCGAACCTCGAGCGCAAAATGGCAGGACACGCAAATAGCACACTCGACCTCAGGCGCACGCGGTACGCGGCTCAGCTTTCGTTTTGATGTGCCCGACAATCTCCATGAATCCGATGCCGAACAAAACGAAGACGAATATTACCTGTGGCAGTTGAACCTGAAAGCAGAATTGCCAGGGGCCGATATCGATCGGGACTATGAAATTCCGGTTTACGCGACACAGCAACAATCGCAACAACTCTCGAATTTCTCGATCGAGCACGCCCGTAGCAGCCAGAAGCAGATTGATCTCGAGATAATTAAAGAGATGGTTCGACTGGACTTTGGAGTCAGCGGCCGCTCGATTTTGTACCCCGTAGGACGCAACCTGTGGAGTGGCTTCATGGGCGTTCTTTTCGGCGCGATCTTTACCGCTGTGGGTTGGTATTTGCTCACTGAAGCTGGCAAGTTTTTTATGGCCGCGGTTTTTGGCGGCATCGGATTGCTGGTACTCATGTTCTCGTTGTACTTTGCGTTGAACTCGTTGCAAGTGGTCGTGCGGGGCTCGGATATATGGTCAATCCGGCGGATTTTCGGCATTCCGTTAAGACAAAGCAGAATGCAGCGTTCCGCAGTTGTTCGTATTGACAGGAAAAAGTCGTCAACAAGTCAGTCCGGGACCAAACACGTTGTTCGTTACACTTTGTTTGCCCTCGATCGGCAAGGCCGGAAGATGGTGGTCGGCGAGGGCTTCAAAGGCGCCAGCCAGGCTAAGGCAGCAGCCGAATTTATGGCCAGTGAACTGGGCCTTGAATTGCAAGATAACGTGCCCGACACGACAGTGACAGACGTCAACCTGCTGGCATCGGATTAAAGCTTATTTTGCCGCGACTGATGGTCTGTGCGAGGTCGAACGGGAGTCGGCGCCGGTAATCGCGACGCGGACATCGCTCAAGTCGGCGCTGCGATGTACGCGTACCTCGCCACCGCTGACCGAAATCCCGAGTTTCCCGAGCAAGCTGGTTGTATCCGGAAATCCGGCGGTATCGGCGAAGCGTGTGTACAACGGCATGAACACGGGCTCGTCAACAAACGAATCGAGCATTCGGAATAGTTCTGGCCCGGTCCAGACCTTGTCCGCCGGCAAGCAGCATTGCTGCAAGTGGTCCAATACTTGGTCCAGTGATTCGTCTCCGCCCGATCGTTCCCGCAACGTTACATCGGCCATTAATGCGATGGCGGCGCCGCTCCAGTAAATTTTCATCAACCCGGAACGAACACCACCTTCCGCTGTTTCATTTGGCGAGAGTTCGGGTCGGGACTGTCGGCCACGTTCGAATCCATCGTAGAGTTTCTGCCAGGCATATTGCTGATCGTATTCGCCCGATCTCGCCAGCAATACGTTTTGATAATACTGAGCGAAACCCTCGGATATCCAGCGATGTCGCCTGCTGACGTAGGGTATCAACAGGTGACTGAATTCATGCGTAGCCGTCCAGTCACTCATAAATTCTTCTATCGGTCTGTCGGGGTTGACGAAAAACTGCACCATCTCTCCGCCGTTTCGGATAACACGACCATACGGTACGGCACTGCCGCCTGAGGTCGCGGGAACCGGCACGATGATCACTTGCGGCGATGGATTTGGAAATCGTCCGTAGGCGAGGCTGACATCCGTGGCTGTGGCTCTAATCCAGTCGAACATCGCCGTCGTATCGATGTCACTGCCGTTACGCAGCAGGCTGACTCGAAGGACAGCTCCAGGAATTTCAATATTCGCGTAGTCAAATTTGCCAAATACCACTTCTGCATCTGCACTCTCGGGCGAGGGCGTAACTCGATATCGATTCGGTTCGTTTTCGATCGATTGCCACGGCACGGACACCCGTACATCGTCCGGCAAACGAAATCGTGCTTCGATCTCTGCCCGGCGGTTAATGTCGGGTCGCCACAGCCAAATTGAGGGAGAAACGATAATGTTGCTGGACGAGAGGCTGCGATAATTTTTGTTGTGCCGGGCGGCCTTGGCGAGATCGACAGTGTAGTTCAGGCAACGGATGCCATTTTCTGGCAACAACATGCGCTGGTTGCGCATCCGGATACGCCTGTCTCTGTCACAGTCCTGAACGTCAATCAGAAACTTGCCGGCATCCCGGGACTGCGCTCTTACGCTGTCAACACTCGACGCGAATCGCGCCTCAACCCACAAACGGCTTAACGCGTAATCAACGGAAATCGTGTATTGGTGAACCTCTGCGGGCCGGCTTGTGCCGGCAGCGCTGGTGACGAGCGCCAATCCAAACGCCAGAAGCGGTATTCGACAGGCAAAGAGTTTCTTTTTTGGCGTCATTTTTCACTCTGAGGCAGCGACTCAACGAGATTCGATCTGCCGGGTCAGCTGTGGTTCAGGTTGCTGCTGTATGCTGTGATATTGCCAGTTTACCGTGCAAATGCGAAACGTTCGCAACGACCACTTTGCTGCATTTTGTATTAAGATACGCACAGCGCTATGTCACGAAGCGCCAGAATTAGAATGATAAGATTTAAGGAGATTCCATTGAGTAAAATAGCCAGACGCCAGTTTATCCAGTTATCTGCAGTGGCCGCAGCTGGCTGCCTGATTCGACCAGGCGCCCAAGCGCGAGCAGACGGCTTGCCGCAGCTTGCTGAAGACGACCCGACTGCCCAGTCACTTAAGTACGTACACGCATCCGCAACAGACGGCCAATCCTGTGCGAACTGTGCCCTTGTTCAGGGTAATGATGGTGACGAGTGGCGTCCTTGCCAGATTTTCCCGGGCAAGCAAGTAAACGCCGGTGGCTGGTGCTCAGTGTGGGCGCCACAAGCGTAAAACAATAACAAGCCCCGCCATTCGGCGGGGCTTAAATTAGAGTTCTAATCTTGTTTGAGAAACTGAGTGCCATGCCTCAGGATGCGATCCTGAAGGTAATTGCCGAGTATCAAAGCGATACCCGAGCAGAAAAAATCGATTTGGGCGTCGGCGTTTATCGAGATGCCAGTGGCAACACGCCAATATTATCCACCGTAAAAAAAGCCGAGCAATTCCTGGTTGATAACCAGGTAACCAAATCTTACCTGGGCTCCAGCGGTGCAGACCCTTTCAATCAAAGCATTCAGCGCCTGATATTCGGCAATGAGGCGGGCGAAAGCGACCGAATCACTACATTGCAAACACCCGGCGGATCCGGTTCCTTACGTGTTGCCGCCGGCGTGATTCTGCGAGCCAACGAAGACGTTTCTATTTGGGCGGGCAAACCAACGTGGGCAAATCACATTCCGTTGCTTGGCAGCGCCGGGATCGAAATGAAGTCATATCCTTACTATGACGCAGAAAAAAAACACATTTGCTTTGACGAGATGCTGTCAGCAATCAACAAAATTCCAGCGGGCGATATTATTTTGCTCCACGGTTGCTGCCACAACCCGACCGGCATGGATCTCAGTGAAGACCAGTGGCGTGAGGTCACTGACCTAGTGCAATCGAATGGATTGTTGCCGTTCATCGACATCGCCTACCAGGGTTTCGCAAATGGAATCGCGGAGGACGCTTTTGGCGTTCGCCATATGTTCGATGCGGTGCCTGAAATGGTCGTGGCCAGCTCCTGCTCCAAGAACTTCGCCCTCTATCGGGATCGCATCGGTTCCCTGTCGATGGTTTCCAAGAGCGCGGCGACTGGCGCAATTATTCGCAGTCAGGCCAATAACATCGTGCGCACGATGTATTCGATGCCACCCGATCACGGGGCGTCAGTGGTTAGCCATATTCTGCAAGACGAGGCGCTTCGAGCGGAGTGGGAGATTGAACTCGCAGCAATGCGCGACCGATTGAAGTCGATGCGCGCGGCGCTTGGTGCGGCGATGCGGGAGAAGGCGCCAGACCACGATTTTTCGCACTTCGAGAAAGGCAACGGCATGTTTTCGTTCGTCGGCATAACGCCGGAACAGGTTGAGCAGCTAAAAAAGGACTCCGCTGTTTACATGGTGGGTTCCAGCCGAATTAATATCGCTGGCATCACTGACGAAAACGTCGACCATCTGTCGAGCTCTATAGCGGCGGTATTATAAGGTCGGCAGTCCGCCAGCTAGCGCACGCTATTAACCACGAAACGGCTGCCGACTTTGATGCTGAATCGTTCGGCAGTACCGGCATTCAACTCCAGCACGAAATTAATTGGCTCGGATGAAGCTATCGATTTCAATGACAGAGGCTCTGCATCTGCCACGATTGAAGAGACCGTGCCATCGCCGCGAGCGAACAAAATATCGAGTGGAATATAAGTATTTTTCATCCAGATGCCGCGGATGCTCGCGCGCTTGTAGATGAATAACATGCCGGTCATGGCAGGTAAATGGCGAACAAACATCAGGCCTCTGGTTTGTTGCGCGCGGGTGGCGGCAATATAGACATCAAATTTAAAACAACCTTGATCCGCCGTTTCGATAATCAGCACATCCTTCTCGAACGTATCCTCGAACGCGGGCAATTCATCCGACTGGATGGACGCCGACCACATCATAATCGTGATGGCCGCCAGATGATTGACCGTATTCACTGCTTTTGTTTTGTCCAACGAAGTTGTCCCGTGAATTCCAGGTCCGACAATGTAACGCTCGCAGCGCCATTCAGCTCGGCCATCGGCGCCACGCAGTTGGTGAGACCGCTGATTCGATAGAAAAGCTCAATGACGGTGCCGGTAGAATCCGTCAATGGTGATTGCTCGGTAATATTGGACCAGCAAATATCGGTCTCGCAGGTGCTGAAAAAACGCGCATTTTCCTCCTCGATTAACGTTACCCGGGTCGCAAGTTCATTGGCGGTCGCGCCTCGCTCCAGATCAGGGATGCTGAGAATAATCGCCAGTGGCCGGACGTTATCAACGGAATTAATCTCGCCGGAGAAGCGCAGGCGTGCGCCTTTACCCTGTGGCCGCTGCATGCCCTCGCACTGAATATCGGGTTCGTTCCAGTCAATGTCGGTCTTGATGGCGCCAAATGTCTCTACAGCCAGATGACCGCCGCGCACGCAGATCACCGGCGCAAGTGCGGATTCCGGCGGATCGTCCAGGGCGGTTTTGTCCTCGCAAGCGCCAAGAAAGGCCAAAACACCCAGCAAAAACGGCATTTTCTGCCGGAAAGGGCGATTGCGGAGCAAACTCACGATTTCAGGGATAAATCGGTGCAATGAAATAGCTCTGCGGCTGTCGTAAAGGTCTCATTATCACTGAATACCAGCCATTGTGAGTATTTCTGCAAAATTGCCGAAATTAGAGGGGTTGACCAGTTGGACAACGGTCACTTCCTAACTACAATGGCACGCCTTTTTCGCCGCCGGAGTCATAAATGAGCGTTTCCGAGAAATTCCAGCAACTTGAAGCCCATGCCAGCAAGCTGATTATTGGTCAGGCACACCTGATCAATCGCATGCTGATCGCGCTGCTGTGTGACGGGCACGTGCTGGTGGAGGGGGTACCGGGCCTGGCGAAGACCCGGGCGATCAAAGTGCTTGCCGAAAGCATCGAGGGCGATTTCCATCGTCTGCAATTCACGCCCGATCTTTTACCCGCGGATCTCACCGGTACCGAGATCTACCGGCCGCAGGATGGCACCTTCGAGTTTCGCGAAGGGCCGTTGTTTCACAACCTGATTCTTGCTGACGAAATCAATCGCGCGCCGGCTAAAGTACAGTCGGCACTGCTCGAAGCGATGGAGGAAAGGCAGATCACCGTTGGCGACACAAGCTATCCGCTGTCAGACCTGTTCATGGTGATGGCTACGCAAAACCCCATTGAACAGGAAGGCACCTATCCGCTTCCTGAAGCGCAGCTGGATCGTTTCTTATTGCACGTAGTCGTCGGCTACCCGACCCCGGAAGATGAACGCCGGATTTTGGTCCTGAATCGTGAGGAAGCGAAGTCAGGCGAACGCGATCCCTTCAAGCCACCGGAGTTACTGGCGCAGTCGACGATCATGGAGGCACGCCAACAGATTCTCCGGTTGCACCTCGCCGACGAGCTTGAGCAATACATCGTCAATATCGTAACTGCCACGCGTGATCCGGGTGCAGTAAATGACGCGCTGGCGGGCCAGATTTTGTATGGCGCCAGTCCGAGAGCATGCATGGGTATCGATCGCGCGGCGCGTGCGCATGCCTGGTTGCAGGGCAGGGACTACGTTGGACCTGAAGATATTCAGGCGATCGCGCCGGATGTGTTACGGCATCGCCTGGTCTTGAGCTTTGAAGCAGAAGCAGACGGCGTTGGCCCGGATTCAATAATAGAAGGTGTTCTGGACGGCGTCGGCGTTCCGTAGAGGACCACTAATGTCAACGATGCGCCACGACAAGCTGCCGCTTGATGCCTCGCCAGTTACTGTCAGCCAGGCGGGACTGATAAGGCTGGCTGGCCCGGCGCGGGCGATAGCACTGGACGTATTGCGCGTTAAATCGTTGCAAACGGGAGCCTATGTTTCGCATTTCAAAGGTCGTGGCATGGAGTTCGACGAGTCACGCCCCTACCAGCCGGGTGATGATCCGCGCAATATCGACTGGCGGGTGACGGCGAGAAGTACTCAGGCCTATACCAAGCTGTTTCGCGAAGAACGTGAACGCCCGGTTCTGGTGGTCACGGACCTGCGCGCCAATATGCATTTCGCGACGCAGGGCTGTTTTAAATCCGTCAACGCGAGCCGCGCCGCCGCATTAATAGCATGGGCGGCACATCATCGCGGCGATCGACTTGGCGGATTAATATTCGGCAATTCGTCGCACCGTGAGTTACGGCCTCGCCTCGGTCGTCAGGCAGCGCTGCATTACGTTCACCAACTGGTGGTGCATAAAGACTGGCCGGCACTTGATGGAGATAGTGACGTCTCGCAAGACCAAACTGAATCGGCGCTAACGCAAGCGATGGCGGCATTACGACGCGTCACGCATCCTGGCAGCCTGGTTGTGATCATCAGTGATTTTATCGGATTTTCGCACAATGCCAGGGCCTACTTGGCCGGCGTCGCGCGCCACAATGAAGTGCTTGCCATCGTCGTAAGCGACCCGCTTGAGCGTGAGTTACCGCCGCCGGGTCACTATCGCCTGGTCAGCCACGAAGACGAATTGGCAATTGATACGCACTCGCGTTCGGCCAGGAGGGATTATCGGGCCGCTTTCGATGGCCGCAAGGAAGAGCAGGAGCAATACTTTCACCGCTACGGTATTCACGTTCTGCCATTGTCCACAGACGATGATCCAGTGCAGCGGTTGCAGCGGGCGCTCGGCCGGCGGTCTCGTTAGGTCACGGTACATATGAATCCAGAAGATCTGCCAATACGTGATTTGCATCTGCCGGACATGACCGGTTGGTGGCCGCTCGCCCCTGGCTGGTGGTTTTTGATTGCATTGGCTGTTTTCGGGCTGGTCGTTCTCGTTCGACGTTCTTACCGAAGATGGCAGCACAATGCGCCAAGACGCCTGGCGCTTAAGCGTCTGGCAGCGATTAGCGATGAGTTCGAGCAAGGCATCAGCGCAGTTCTGCTGGGAAAGGAACTTTCGGAGTTAACCCGGCGTGCGATGCTCGCCTACGCGCCGCGGGACGAGGTTGCTGGTCTTACTGGTGATGAGTGGCTGCAATGGCTGGATCAAGGTCTGGACGACAGGCCATTCAGCGAAGGCGCCGGCAAGATTCTGGAGTCACTGCCATACATCAATCCGCAGGCGATCAACGATGATACCGATGTGCGCGGATTGATTGATGTCGTGCGTTTGCGTTTGCAGCAACCTGTGCATGGGGGGCAATTCTGATGTACTCGCTGGCCTGGCCGTGGATGCTGCTGGCATTGCCACTACCATTGATCGTGCGAAAACTGCTTCCCGCATTGACCGGCAGCGCGGATGCCGGGCTAAAAGTCCCAAGCCTGACAGGCTTCGACCTGCTCACTGATCGTTCCGAGGTCGAGCAGTTATTGAACTGGCGGTTTTGGATAATCGTCGTTGCGTGGATATTGCTGGTGCTTGCGAGCGCTCGTCCTGAACGAATTGGCGATGAACTCGACGTGCAAGTGTCGGGTCGCAACCTGATGCTGGCAGTCGACCTTTCGGGCAGCATGGATGCCAAAGATTTCGAGTTGGGCAATCGCAAGGTTGACCGACTCACTGCGACCAAAGCGGTTGCGAGCGATTTCATATCGAGACGAGAGGGCGATCGTATCGGCCTTATCCTGTTCGGCGAGAAAGCCTATCTTCAAGTGCCATTAACACTCGATCGTGAAACAGTAAAAATACTGCTGCTCGAAGCCTTCATCGGTCTCGCGGGTGAAAAAACGGCAATCGGTGACGCGATTACCCTGGCCGTAAAGCGGATTTACGAGCAAGGAGAAGATGCCGACGAGCAGATACTTGTTCTGTTGACCGACGGCGCAAATACCGCGGGCTCCGTATTGCCAATTCGTGCCGCGGAACTGGCGCGGCAGATTGGTTTGCGCATTTACACCATCGGCATCGGTGCAGACAGCATGGTTGTCAATTCGCCACTGGGTGGAACGCGCAGGACCAACCCGTCAAGCGATCTTGACGAGGAAACGCTAAAGGAAATCGCCGAGCTGACAGGAGGTCGCTATTTTCGTGCGCGCGATACCGCGGCGCTGCAGGAGATTTATCGCATCCTCGACAAGATGGAGCCGGTGGAAGAGCCGGAAGCGGGCTTTCGTCCGGTAAAGTCGATGTATCACTGGCCTCTTGGTGGCGCCATGGCGCTGGCGTCGTTTCTCGCGTTGTTAAATATTCTGACTGGCTTAAACCTGGCAAGACAGACCGGGGCAAAACTCAATGCCAGCTGACTTTCACTTCATCAGGCCAGAGTGGCTGTGGGCATTGCCGCTTGTCCTGCTGGCAACGCTTACGCTCGCTCGCAGGCAAAACGCAGCTGGTAACTGGAAGCGAGTAATTTCGCCGGCATTGTTGCCGTTCGTGTTGTCCACGAAGCCCGCCAGCGGTCTTTCCTGGCGATGGTGGTTGATGGCGCTCGGTGGAATGCTGGCAACGCTGGCGCTCGCTGGCCCGAGCTGGACACGGATAGTGCAGCCGGTGTTTCGCTCGGATCAAGCGGTCGTTATCGCGCTGGATCTGTCACGGTCAATGGACGCGCAAGACGTGTCACCGAGTCGGTTGACGCGCGCCCGCTTGAAAATACTCGACATCCTGGCCGAGCGACAAAGTGGCCAGACTGCATTGGTGGTGTTTTCATCAAACGCATTTACAGTGACGCCACTGACCACCGACACAGACACGGTAGCGTCTCTCGTTAACAGCCTTAGTACGGATATCATGCCGAGCCGCGGCAGTTATCCGGCAGCGGCAATCAAAAAAGGCCGGCAACTGCTTGAGCAGGCCGGCGCGTCGTTTGGAGAGGTTCTGCTGATATCGGATGGCAGTACTTCGCCGCAGGCCGAGGCCGCCGCGAGGGAGCTGGCTGAATTTGGCTATACCTTGTCGGTCCTTGGTGTAGGGACTACGCAAGGCGCGCCAATTCCGCGTGCGGGCGGTGGTTTCGTAACGGATCGCAGCGGCAACATCGCCGTGCCCAGGCTTGACGCAGACGGTCTTCGCCAGCTTGCAGCGGCAGGTCGGGGCCGATATACGACTATGACTATCGACAACAGCGACATCAAGGCTCTGCTCTCGGGGCCGGTTGCCGGTGGCACCAGTGCAGGTGAATCACTGCAGACCGACCAGTGGCGCGAGGAAGGGCCCTGGTTACTTTTGCTTTTATTGCCAATCGCAGCGCTGGCTTTTCGTCGCGGCCTGGTGATTGGCCTGGCATTTTTCGTCTTTCCAATTGCAGAGCCTGCACATGCATTTGGCTGGGACGATCTGTGGTTGAACAAAAACCAGCAAGGTCAGAAGAAACTTGCCGAAGGGCTGCCGCGCGAAGCCGCCGATTTGTTTGAAGACAGGCAGTGGCAGGCAGTTTCAGATTACGAGGCAGGCAATTTTGCGTCGAGTGCCGCGGTTTTCGCTGAGGGGGATGACGTTGACAGCCTGTACAATCTGGGCAACGCGATGGTTCGTGCCGGCAAGTATGAACCTGCAATCGAGGTCTACAAACAGGCGCTGGAGCTTATGCCCGGTGATGAAGACACGGTTTACAATCGCGACCTCGCGGAGCAAATGCTCGAACAGCAAAAACAAGAGCAGTCGCAGCAATCCGAAGGTCAGCAGTCGGATTCAGAGTCCGGCGGAGAATCGCAAGAGTCCGACGCTGATAGCGAATCGCAGCAGCAAAGCCAGCAAGGTGAAGACGGGGAAGGCGGAAACGAGTCCGAAGAGAGCGACTCCGACAGGCACAACCAGGAAACCGATCCCGACGACATGCAGGCAATGCGCGATGAGCTGGACCGTGCTGCCGCGGAGGATCAGGCGCGCGAGCAGGAAGCTTCAGCAGAGTCTGACGAAATGTCGCAGGCCGAGGCGGAAGCCATGCGCCGTGGGCAGGAACAAACTCAGGCGATGGAACAATGGTTGCGCCGCGTTGAGAATGATCCGGGCGGATTGCTCAGGCGCAAATTCCGCTATCAATATCAACGGCAGGGCAGGGACCAGGATGGCAACAGCGTTTGGCCAGATGACGAAGTGGAGCCTTGGTAAGCATGAGTAGTACGGTAATGACATCAAAAATAATGGTAATCGCAGCACTCTTGTTCGGTTCGTCGGCAATGGCCGAGGTGGTGGCAACAGTTGATCGCGCGTCGGTCGAGTTGAATGAGTCCTTTAATTTTAAGCTTACGGTCGATTCACAAGTCCGTGCAGAGCCAAATGTTAAGGCTCTCGAACAAGATTTTTATGTTGGCTCTCGAAGTTACATCAGCAATACGACGATAATGAACGGCGACATCAAAAAGATCATCACCTGGTCGTACATACTGATGGCGAAACGCGAAGGCGAGCTGACGATTCCATCTGTCCGAATTGGCACCGAGCAAAGCAACACGGTTCAGATATCGGTTTCTCCGCAATCGATCGCTGTGCCGGGTGAGGCGGATATTTTTATCACCGCAGAAGTAGACAGCGAAGAAAGCTATGTACAAGCGCAGATTCTGTACACAGTAAAGACCTATCGAGCGGTAGCGACGAGGCAACCCCGCTGGAGCGAACCAGAGGCAACCGGCCTGGAAACGCTGGTGGAGGTCGCAAGCGAAGAAAAGAATTACGAATCATTGTTGAACGGCAAACCGTACAACGTTATCGAACGTGTGTATGCGTTTTTTCCACAGGAAAGCGGCGAGCTGCAAATTTCTCCGGCACGTTTCGAGGCAAGGATATTGCGCGACGGCCGAATAACCGGCCGAAAAGTATTTCAATCGGATCCGCTGACGATCGTGGTAAACCCAATACCATCACCGCCGGCCGACTATCCGCACGCCGTCTGGTTTCCGGCTAAAGCGGTGGAGCTCAGCCAGGAATGGTCGAGAGCGCTTGACGGATTACCAGCGGGTGAACCGATAACGCGGCATGTAACCGTGGTTGCATCGGGCCAGCTTCAAACGCAGATTCCGATATTGGAATTCAACGAAATCGATGGCATTCGCGTTTACCCCGACAAGCCGGAGTTGCGTACCGTTGCGGGACCATCTGGCGTTCGCGCATGGCGACGGGATCAATATGCGATAATTGGTTCCGTACCGGGCGACATCGAGATACCGCAACTGAATTTGCCCTGGTGGAATGTCGGTACGGGCGAATGGCAGGTTGCCACTTTGCCTGCAGCGACCCTGACCATATTGCCCTCGCCCAATGCGATCGTAGTGCCGCCGGTGGAAGTTGAAGAATTGCCGCCACCGCCAGAGCCAACGGTGATTCACAGCGAGTTTTGGCGAATGGCAAGTGGTGTCTTGCTTGTAGTCTGGTTACTCACCCTGGTGTTTTGGCGATCGGGCAAAAGAAACAAGGCACCGGAAAAAACCAAAGAGCCACCTGTTGTGCCGATTCACAAACAACAAGCAAGATGCTTGAAAACAGCGCGCAAAGCGGCACTTGCCTCGGATGCGGCGGCGCTAAAGCCCGCCTTGCTGCAATGGGGGCGATTACAGTGGCCGGATGACGCGCCGCGAAATGTGGGTGACCTCGCAAAGCGAGTTTCCATGCCGTTGTCAATCGAGCTCAACAAGATGTGCAGTGCGAGTTACGGCGTCGGTGGAGAGTGGGATGGAGAAAGCATCGCAAAGGCGCTTCGATCCTTTGCTGTTCTAACCGGGGACGATACGATCGAGACGGGCGCTGATTTGCCACCACTGGCACCAACGCCCGCCGCTTGAGTTGACCCGGCGGGCTACCAGTGGCCGCTGTTTCCCATGGATGTCCAGGGCTCCGCAGGTGGCAGGGCTTCGCCTTTTTGCAATAACTCTATTGAGATGTTGTCCGGAGAACGTACAAACGCCATCCTGCCGTCATGCGGCGGTCGATTGATTGTGACGCCACCGTCGATCAGGCGTTGGCAGGATTCGTAGATATTGTCCACGGCGTATGCAAGGTGGCCGAAATTTCGGCCCTCGTCGTAATCTCTCTCGTCCCAGTTGTAGGTGAGTTCCACCTGCGCGTCATCGTCGCCAGGTGCGGCGAGAAAGACAAGCGTGAATCGACCACCATCATTATCGTATCGACTGAGCTCGCGCAGCCCGAGTTTTTCGCAATAAAAATCGAGAGATTTGTCGAGATCAGCGACTCGCACCATCGTATGCAAATATTTCATCATCATTCCTGCTTGGATTTTGCTCATTATATGATGACAATGGCATCCATTGCTTCCCGGAGACACGTTTGAAAAACATTCGCGCCATCACGCTCGATCTGGACGATACGCTGTGGGAGATTGGCCCTGTAATCAGGCGCGCCGAGGCAATGCTGTGGCAGTGGCTTGCTGAACACTATCCACGCATTCCGGAGCGCTGGAATGCGCAAGACGTAGTTACATTGCGCGTGTCCATGTTTGAAGAATTTCCACACATGGCCCATGACTTTCGTTTCATGAGGAAAACAGCGCTTGAGCGAATTGCGCTGGATTCCGGTTATTCCGCAGATCTCGTTGAGCCGGCATTTTGCGTTTTTGACGATGCGCGTAACGAGGTTGAGCTGTATCCGGAAGTGGTGGACGAACTGGCATGGCTGGCCGAACGCTTTGTCGTTATTGCTATCACCAACGGCAATGCAAATCTTCATGCGATCGGCATCGCCGAGCAGTTTGATGACATCATAACGTCAGTAAAAATAGGCGTCGCAAAGCCGGCGCGCCGCATTTTTGATGCAGCCATCAAAAGAGCAGGCGTTTCACCTGGCGAGATATTGCACGTCGGTGATCATGCTGAGTCGGATATTCAGGGTGCGCGGGATGCGGGTATGTGCACTGTCTGGGTGAATCGAAATTCTGCAGAGTGGCCTAGTCATCTCGATGCCCCGGATGCGACTGTCGAGAGCATGTCGGGCGTTCGCGAGTTGCTGCAATCTGCCAACGCCCCGGGAAGAGGCCGGTTGCCGTGACGCCGTTGCCGCTGATTATCTTTGTCCCGGGGTTGCGGCCAAAACCGGAGCCGCCCATACATCGAAAGGAGTTGCTGCGTTGCCTGCACGAGGGCATTGCGCGGGCTAATGCCGGGTGTGCTGAAGACCTGAAGTCGCATCCTGACGCCTTCGAGCTGATCGCGTGGACGTTTCCATTTTATGGAGAACATTACGACATTGAGTTGGACCGCGCCGGGATAGAGGCGGTGTTAAAAACAAGAGGCGCGTCCAATCTGGACCGCGCCGATGCGAACTCCCTGAGACTCAGGCTTCTGAGAGCCTTGTACTGGTTTGCAGATGAACTGCCATTCGATGTGCCGCCACTGGGCAACGACAAACTGGAGCTGCATCTGCGGGATTTGCGCCGCTACGTTCGAAATGTCGATGGCGTCGCCGACAGCACGCGGGCGATGTTGAAGGGTCCGTTGCTCAAAGCGGCGAGTGAGGGTCGGCCAATATTGCTAATAGGACATAGCATGGGATGCGTGATCGCCTACGACGCGCTCTGGCAGTTAAGTCGGGAGGCTGGCGATGCGTTCGAGTTGGATGCATTGTTGACCCTGGGGAGCCCGTTGGGCCAGAATCTCGTTCGACGGGACTTGCTGGGGCATGACCAGGACGGCGCCGGGCGCTATCCGGACAACATACAAAACTGGACGAACATCGCCGCCATTGGTGACCTGACAGCGATCAAGAAAAGCGCCAAAGAACACTATTCTGAAATGCTGGAGCTGGCGCTTATCAACAACATTGACGATCAGATAACCTACAACTGGTTTCGCGATCATGGCAAGGATGGAAAGCTCAATATCCATTCCGAATACGGTTACCTGATTAACGAGGATGTGGCTGGCTTTGTGGCAAATTGGTGGGCGGGGAAACGAGGCCTTATAAAGCCAGATTGACGAATATTCTTCACATTCCGTCTGTCCTCCCATAATATGCTCATCCCACCAAATAACGGAACTCAACAATGAATTATAAGAAATACACAGCAGTAGTGGCTTTGCTCCTGTCTTGTGCCATCGCTTCGGCTGACGAAGATAAGGCGCCGATGTCAAAACCGGCCATTCACACCAGCATGACGACGCAAATCACAGCAGTAGTCGAGGCAATAAATCACGAGACGCGCGAAGTTACTGTTAAACGGGCTGACGGCGAAATCATCAACTTTGTCGCAAGTGAAGAAGCGCGAAATCTGGATCAGGTAAGCGTTGGCGACATCATTCACGCGAAATATGTGCAAAGCATGTCAATCGAGGTTGTGGCCAACGAAGGTTTTGAGCCTGCCGCCGGCGGCGTTTCTACGATTGCCCGCACGGATAAAGGAGAAATGCCGGGCATGGTTGCAACGGATACTCAAATCGTGACTGCAATAGTTGAGGAAATTAACCTGGAGGCCAACACCTTCAAATTGAAAGGTCCGGACGGCAACATTAACGAGTTCACAGCCCTCGATCCGGAAAACCTGAAGCGTGCCGAAGTTGGAGACCTGGTCGTCATAACAACCACCGAAGGTGTGGCGATTTCGGTTGAAAAAGGTCCAGCAGACTAAGCAGCGGCCCATCGGCTAGTTCAAAAACGGGCCCGGTCGGGCCCGTTTTTGTAACAATGGAATGTTGCATACACGCAACGTAGCTCTGACTTTTTTCCGATATCATTGCTCATGTCGCTGAAAAGAAACGATGTGACGCTCGACTTTATCGAGCCTGGAGTGCCGACACTGAACGCTTCGATTGAACGGTTTTTCATGTCGGTGTGTAGTTATACAAATTTCTTCTAAGCAATTCCCAAAATTACCGTAACCCATTTCGTACTTCTCGCAACAAAGCTATTAACTACTGATTTTTTGTGGCCAGACCACAACAGACAGTAAGTAACTGGATTTTTTTCCAATCCGGATTTTCCGTGAATAGTTTTGAAACGAGAGGCACGATCATGAAAATTATTGTAACCACCGCCACAAGTGTTTTTTCCGTTGTGGCTTTATTTTTATTTACAGGTTCCGGGCAAATTGCGCACGGACAAGAAGCTGAATCGATAGATGAGGTAGTGGTGACCGGGTCACGCATCCGGCGCAACGCGCTCGACGAAGCTGTGGCGATCATGGATGTTGGCCGCGATGACATTAACCGGACCGGATTGACGAATCTCGGAGACGTTTTGCAGGATCTACCGATAACAGGATCTGCGCCGAACTCGCAGTTCAACGTTCCCGGCAATTCTGGATTTCCGCAGGACGGCGCCGGTATCGGTGCCGGTAGCGTTCAGTTGTCTCTGCGTAACCTCGGAGCAAAACGAACATTGGTGCTGGTTGACGGCCGGCGATGGATTGCGGGTGCATCCGCTTCTGGTGTGCCAGGCACAGTCGACCTGAATACCATACCCGGCAACGTGGTTGAGCGCATTGAGATATTGCAAGATGGCGCGTCCGCTATCTACGGCTCGGATGCGATCGGTGGCGTGGTAAACGTGATCACGTTGAAAAACTTCGAAGGATTTAAATTCGATACGCAGTATGGCTCGTACCTGTCAGATGGAGATGGCGAGTCATTCCAAATATCCGGCCTCTGGGGTGGCGGCAGCGAAACGACACACGTGATGCTTAGCGCCAGCTATATTGAGGAAAATGACATCGAAACGGCTGATCGTAAGCGCTCTGCATTTCCGACACCCGATGCGACCAGTTGTGATGCCGGTGGATGTTCTTCATTCACGCCGCAGGCCAGGTTCATTTTCGGACCAAATTTTGCTGGCGGTGCCAGCATTACGCTGAATGACGGTGTGTTGAATGATGGTATGGGAAACATTCCGGTATTCGATGAGAACAATCCAGGATCAGGTGATTTCCATGACTTTTCAGCGGCTGACCGGTTTAACTTCAACGGGCCCGGATTCAACTTTCTGCGTACGCCCAACGAACGAGTCAACCTTTACAGCAGCGTTCGTCACGAATTTACGGATAGTCTTGCCCTGATATTCACAGGCTCGTATACCAATCGAAAATCTGCGACGAAAGCTGCACCGGAACCACTGTGCCTTGGCAATGATTGTGGTAACACTCTTAGCACTGATTTCTTCATTGCAGCGAACAACCCGTTCAACCCATTCGGGACGGACTTGTCTACCGCCGATGGCACCCTGGAATTTTTCGCTCGCCGGCCTCTTGAGTCTGGCGGTCGCCGATTTTTTCAGGACATTAACAGCTATATGCTGACCGGTGGACTGGAAGGTGATTTCGAAGCGGGCGGTAGGAACTTCTACTGGGATTTGATGGCTAGCTATGGCGACAATCGTGGCTTCCAGGAAAAATTTGGCGCGCATAACCTGGCCAAGTTGCAGGTTGCGATGGGCGACGTAAACGTCTGTAATGCAACACCGAACTGTGTTCCATTCAATTTCTTTGGTGGACAGGGACCTGACGGCACTGGCTCAATTACGCAGGAGATGCTCGATTTTGTCGGCTTCACTCAAAGGGACTTCAGCGAGCAGACCTTGCAGGACTATTCCTTCAATATCACGGGCGACCTGGCGTCACTGCCAGGCGGTGAACTGGGATTTGCTGCCGGTGTCGAATACCGCGAGCACAGTGGATCCTACCGACCGGATCCAGCTGCTGCCAGTGGAGAAACAGCTGGCATCCCGGCAGGTGCGACAGCGGGTAGTTTCGATGTAACGGAATTCTACGGCGAATTGAATATCCCGTTGCTCGCCGACGTAGCGTTTGCCGATTATCTGGAATTGAATGTAGCAGCACGGAATTCCGACTACAGCACTTCAGGATCTGAGTCCACTTACAAAGCCAGTTTGTTATGGCGTCCAATCGAAGACCTGTCTTTCCGTGGCTCGATATCAACAGGATTTCGTGCGCCGGGCATCGGCGAACTGTTTGGTGGTGCAGCACGTCAGGACTTCACTTTCCTCGACCCTTGTGCAGATGTTCTGGGCACTATTCCGGCAGCCAATGGCGGACGCCAGGAGACCGGGCCCCAACCGCAAAACATCATTGATAACTGTGCGGCACTGGGTGTAGCTCCAGGCCTCGCACAAACCAATCCGCAGTTATCGGCCGTGTCCGCTGGCAATCAGGATCTGATCGCAGAGACCTCGGATAACTGGACTGTAGGCTTCGTTTACAGCCCGAACTGGTCGAACAATGCGGGTTGGACAGACGGCATCACGACGTCCATTGATTTCTACAACATTGAAATCGAGGATGCCGTGCAAGGTGCGAATCCAGGCGATGTTATTACAGCCTGTGTCGATACACTGGATCCGTTCTTTTGTGATTCTGCGACACGGACAAATACCGGCCGACTCAATGTCGTTGAGAATCCACTGCAGAACATTGGTGCCATCGAAGCATCCGGCCTGGATCTGAAGTTTAACTATCTCAGTCCTGAATTCGGTATCGGGCAATTCAACTTGCTGGTCAATGCGGCTTACCTGGATGAGTATATCGAGCGAACCGAAAATGCCGATGGCTCACAGACGGTCAACGATTTGACCGGCCGGCATACCGATGAGACCTTCCAGCGGGCATTCCCGGAATGGCGTGTGGTGACTACTATCGACTGGTACAAGAACCGCTGGAACGGTGCGGTAGTATTCCGCTGGTTTGATGACATGAAACTGGATTCCGGCAGTAACCTGGATTCGGTGATGTTTACCGACTTGCAGCTTAGCTACAATCCGAGCTTCGCGGATGAGTCGATGACCATTACGTTTGGTTTGAATAACATCTTTGATGAGGACCCGTCGGTCTGCGATGCATGCGGCGTTATTGGCTTGAGTAATGTTGTGCACGACCTGCCTGGCACGGTTGGCTATGTAAGGTTTTCGTATAGCCCATAGCTCGCTGCACGATGCCATCGGAAGCGGCCCCGCAAGGGGCCGTTTTTGTGTCTGGCGCTGGCAATTTTCCGGCAGTGATACGTGAATCAAGTCACAAAAACACTGCAAATCAAGCGTCTGTGGAAATTCTTGTGAACAATATCCTGTTTTGGCGCCCTAAATAGCGCACCTTTTGGTCTCCACTAACCATAAACACCTTGTGAGTGACATCATGTGGATACCAGCACCGATCTACGAACGAATTCCGCAGTTCTGGTTTTTGCTCGGCCTCTTGTTCATTTCCGCCGGTTTGTACCTTGGCTTTGAATACGTATTGTCTTTTTACTACTGTGCGCTTGGCAGTCTCTGCTGCGTTTACGCGGCAGCAGTATTCCTCATGAGACTGCGTTATCGGCAGAATCTGCAGGTCGCCGATCAAACGTCCGACGTTGCAGAGTAAGTCGGCACTGAAACGGTTTCGTTGATTTCTCAGGTAGCGCCAAGATTGGGCTTAATGACGATATCAATGCGCCGGTTACGGGCGCGTCCTGCCTCGGTTTCATTGTTCGCAACAGGATTCGTTTCGCCATAGCCGGTTGCGATCATCCGATAGCTTGGAATTCGCATTGCGTTGATCATGTAATGTTGAATAGCGTCCGCACGACTTTGTGACAGTCGGTGATTGGCTTCGTCGCCGCCGAACGAGTCGGTATGGCCCTCAATAACGATTTCGCTTTGCGGGAAAACGTCAATCGCTTTCTCGACTTTATTGAGTAATGCCACGCCTTCTGGCTTGATTTCTGCCTTGCCGCTGTCGAACGACAAGCCGACCAGCCTCAAGATAATCTCATTGCCTTCACGAAACACACGCGCTTCACTACGCACGAACATTTTCTCGACCCGCTCAAATTGCTCTTTAATGCGTGCCTGGGCTTCCAGTCGTTGTATAAGTGCGGCACGTTCTTCAGTCGCGCCACCCAGTCTTTCATCCAGCGCACGCAACTCCTCTTCCATATCAGCGAGACGCAAATTGGCTTCCAGAATATCCTGTTCCTGCGCCTGCTTATCCATTCTCAGATTTTCGACGAAAGCAACCAACTGCCCCGTGAGCTCTTCGTGGCCGTCAGACATCTCAGGCACAATGTCGGCAGCGCCAGCAATCTCCGCCAGCGGCTCTTCCCAATTCAGAATCAGTGCCTCGACCGTAATATCCTTGTCCCGTACATCGTGTACGACCGCGGACAGGTAGATGGCGTGTTTGGCCTGGTAGTTTGCTTGTCGCGCAAGAGACCGGGGCCGATCCGTGTCGTAGCGATTTTCGTTCAGCTCGCGCTCTGCCTCAGCCAGTAACCTCTTCGCGCTGCCCAATGTAATTGGTGCGTATTTACCTACGCGCGCGCGGTCAGCGTCGGCAAGCAAACGGCGGGTTTCTGTAAGATATTTTGCCTTGATGGCAACCAACTCGGCGTCTCTGTAAAGACTGGTTGCCTCAATGTCCTCGTGTTTCGCTCGTTTCAGGTCGCCGCGCTCCAATGCTCGAATAGCGGTACCAAATTTACGCTGTGCCTTGTCCCAGAGATCGGGCGACATCTTGGGGGCTTCTGCGTTGGCGGCGTCCTGCCGGCTTTTCAGCACCTGCGACAATACTGTTTTCGCAAGTTCGGCGGATCGTACTGCGTCGTTAAAATGCAGTTCGGCGGCGGCGGTCTTTTTTCGCACATAGTCTATGTTGCGACCGCGGGCGAGGCCTGATTCGGCGGCCTGGTAGTCTTTAACGCCTTCGCCGTAGCCGTTTGGTGCCAGCAATCTGGCGTTGGCCTCATCGGCCAGGGTCAAAGATGCGTCAACCTCTTTGAAAAAGGTCCTGCGTATTTCGTCCTCGGCGAGCGTGTTGCTGATGCCAAATGCCAAGACGGCGAGCGCGATAAATCTGACAAAACTGGGTTTAGAAGCCATTCTGTAGTTCCGATAACTGTCAAAAAATATTCAAACTGAGCGAATAAAGATGCCCTGTGCCGTGCAATATTACATATACCATAACGTTAATTCTGTGGAACGTATCTCGCTATCTGCAATTAATCTGTTACGTAAGCTACGGATTTTACGTCCGTTTACGGGTTTCTGCCAGCTTAAGCGTAGAGCCGCCTTTGCCCGTTGTCGCTGACTGGCCGTGTCATTGTGACGGCGGTCACTATTTTGCTTGTCCCAATGGAAAAAATCGAGGAAAGCGTCGTTTCTGTGGTTTGGCTCACAGTCGATTCCGGGCCAAAAGCGTAGTCTCGGCCCATGTCTGCGAAATACTACACACAGTTCAAACTCACCGACGCCAACTACCGTGGTGGCAACGAGTTTAGCGGTGTAGTGGAGCTGAGCCGTCCCATGGAGCAGGACTCTGACGTGTCAGACATAGAGGCCGTACTGGCCAAGAATTTCGATCTGAGGATCAGCTCGGTACAGCTGGTCAGCTGGTCAAGGCTGCATTAAGCACACACCTCTGGCGCACTTTTCCCCCCTGATTCTCCCGGCCTTCGAGCCGGGATTTTTTTATGTCCATGGACGGACGGAATGCCGCGAGCGCATGGATGCGCAGGAGCGGCGAATGTCCATGGACGGACAGGCAGAAAATCGCTTCTGCATTTTCTGCACTTCCGCCATCCCTGGTGGTCGTATGCCGCGAGCGCATGGATGCGCGGGAGTGGCGAATGTTCAGGTCGAAAGGTACTTTGTGGGTGATTTCATGCGAAAATGATCGTCTTTGGCCGCAAAACATGCGTTACCTATGAGTGAGTCTCAAAAACAATTCCGCGGAATCCCGATAAAGCAGTCCGGGCAGAAATACCGGACTGAGGCGGGATTCTCAGCCATCAAAGACGGCATCAAGACGCGGCGTGATGCCCCGGCTATCGTCTACGGCAACAAGCCCAAATGGTTGCGTGCGAAAATGCCGGCCGGCGAGGCGTTTTCCGGTGTTCGGCAGATCGTACGCGAGCATCGCCTGAGCACGGTATGCGAAGAGTCGATGTGCCCGAATATTGGCGAATGCTGGAATAATGGTACCGCCACCATCATGGTGATGGGCTCGGTTTGTACTCGCGCTTGCCGTTTTTGTGCTGTTGATACGGGCAACCCGAAGGGTTGGCTGGACGCGGACGAACCAGAAAACACAGCAAAAGCAGTGAAGTTGATGGGTCTCAAGTATGTCGTCATTACGTCAGTGGACCGCGACGACCTGGCTGATGGCGGTGCGCAGCACTATGCAGATTGCGTGAAAGCAATCAAGCGCATGAACCCGGAAACGGCGGTTGAAGCGTTGACACCGGACTTCAACGGCGTAATGCCGGACGTCGAAAAAGTAGTCGAGTCCGGTCTGCAGGTGTATGCACAAAATGTGGAAACTGTGGAGCGCCTGACACATCCGGTACGCGATCCCCGAGCGAGCTATGCGCAAACCCTGGCGGTGCTGTCACACGCCAAACAATATCGCCCCGACGTGCTGACCAAAACCAGCCTGATGCTGGGGCTTGGCGAGCGGGCAGATGAAATTTTGAAAACGATGGACGAATTGCGAAACGCCAACGTCGATATTCTCACCCTGGGCCAGTACCTGCAGCCGACGCTCAATCATCTGGCAATCGAGCGCTACGTAACGCCGGACGAATTCGATACCTATCGTCAGGAAGGCCTCGACAAAGGGTTTCTCGAGGTCGTTTCAGGGCCCTTGATTCGTTCGAGTTACCGTGCCGAGCAAGTCCTGCAAAAAAATAATGTCGGAATCAATCGTTAACCCCGGCGTTCCGACACAAAACACGCATTCAATTTAAGAGCAAAAGACAATGGAATTTATTTCTGAATACGGGCTATTTCTGCTGAAAGTAATGACGGTGGTGATCGGTGTTATTGTGGTCGTCGGATTCGCGGCGTCCGCCGGTCGCAAGGCAGCCAGTCACGAAGGCCTTGAGGTCGAAAACCTGAACAAGAAATACCAGTCACTGGCCGCAGAGCTAAAACAGGCCGTGATGAACAAAAGTGAATGGAAAGCAGAGTCCAAAGCACGAAAGGAACGAGACAAGAAACACGCCAAGAAAGAGGAAAGTCGCCCACGGGCCTATGTCATCGATTTCAAGGGCGATCTTAAAGCCAGTGCCGTACCCTCATTGCGCGAGGAAATAAGCGCGGTACTCGACGTCGCCACAGAGAAAGACCAGGTCGTTATTCGACTGGAAAATTACGGCGGGGTCGTTCATGAACATGGATTGGCGGCATCACAACTCGTGCGTATTCGTGATCGCAATATTCCGCTGCTGGTTTGCATAGACAAAGTTGCCGCCAGTGGTGGTTACCTGATGGCATGCGTTGCCAACAAAATTGTTGTCGCGCCATTTGCGATACTGGGCTCAATAGGCGTGATTGCACAGTTACCAAACTTCAATCGCTTTCTCGACAACCATGGAGTGGATTTCGAGCAAATTACGGCTGGGGATTACAAACGAAATGTCACGATGTTCGGCAAGAATACGGACGAGGATCGTGCAAGGCTGAAAGAGCAGCTTGAGGATGTGCATACGCTGTTTAAGGCCGCAGTAAGCGAATATCGCCCGGACCTGGACCTGGACAAGGTTGCAACAGGCGAGCATTGGTACGGCACGCGGGCCCTTGAGTTGGGTCTCGCCGATGAGCTGAAGACCAGCGACGAACTGCTGGCAGACCTGGCCAGCGAATGGGATCTCTACCGGGTCGCATTCAAGATCAAGCAGCCTTTCCAGAAACGCCTGATGGCCAACGTCGACAGCACGCTGGAAAAGCTTGAAGCAAGCAGCTGGCGTCGCAATATCGAGTCCAGGCTGCCGAGATGACGCTGATACAGGGAGTCAGACGGAACCCTGAATTGCCGGTCGTGTCTGATTAAGGGCGTGGGACGATGTCTGCACCCCACGCAGCGGCCGCATCAGCTCCAATTCGGCTATAATCCCCGCAGGACGAAAAGGAATGAAAATGCAGAGCTTATATTATAAACATTTGATTTTATTGGTTGTTTCAGGCCTTTTGCTGGGCTCGTGCACAACGACTCCATCCGGGCGGTCGCAACTGGTTCTCAAATCTGATGCCGCATTGGCGCAGGAGGGCGCGCGGCAGTTCAACGACCTTCGAAACACAGCACCGTTGGTGCAGGACAGGGCAACCATTGATTATGTTGCTTGCGTAGCAAACGCAATTGTCGATGTGCTTGAAGGCGACGATGCCGCTATGTATTGGGAACTCGCCATCATTGATCAGCCGCAGGTGAACGCTTTCGTACTGCCCGGCGGAAAAATCGCGGTTTTCAATGGAATCTTAAGTGTTGCCAAAAACCAGAATCAGCTGGGCACAGTGCTAGGTCATGAGGTCGCGCACGTAACAGCGAACCATTCGAATGAACGCGCCTCGCGCGCGATGATCAGTGATGTTGGCATCGACATTGCGGCAATTCTGGTCGGCGGCGGATACGCGCGGCAAACCCAGGCTGCGAATGAAGCTTTGCACACCGGTGCGGCAATGGGTGTGTTGAATCCCTTTAGCCGAATGCAGGAGTCGGAGGCGGATCTGATTGGGCTCGAATACATGGCCATGGCCGGATTCGATCCGCGCGAAAGTGTCCAGCTGTGGCAAAACATGAACGCCAAAAACAAGTCGTCAATCCCTGAATTCATGTCCACTCACCCTTCCGGCGAAACCCGTATCGAAGATCTCGTCGATGCATTGCCGCATGCCCTGATGTTGTTCAACAAGGCCAGAGAAGAGGGCAAAGATCCGCAGTGTTACCAGTGAGTTGAGCGACTCCAGGCAAGTGAGCCGATTAAATACAATTTTCCTGGCCATGCTCGTGGCTGTCCTGGTTTCCGGATGCTCCCTGTTTCAGGACTATTTTGAACCTGCTGAACTTGCTGAACCCGAGCCGGCACAGGCCCGGCAGCCGCTGGAGGCAAGGCCTCGGCTAGAGCCCATTAATCGAAATTACTTCGTGCTGGATTCTCCAGAGCAATCGATCGTCGGCGAGCCGCAAGTCGTTTTCACGCGTGAAGAAAATACTCTTTCGGACCTGGCCCGTGAGTATGGGCTCGGCTACGACGAGCTGGTTGCCGCAAATCCGCATATAGACCCGTGGTTACCGGGCGACAACACGCCGGTGCTGTTGCCAACACAATATATTTTGCCGGATGTGCCGAAACGCGGCGTCGTGCTGAATATCGCGTCAAAGCGATTGTTTTATTTTCCGGTTGTTGAGGAAGGCGAGCCGATCAAGGTAATGACCTATCCGATCGGAATCGGACGTGTCGGCTGGGAAACGCCGCTCGGGGAGACAACGGTTGTTTCCAAAGCGAGAAACCCACACTGGTATGTGCCGGCTTCAGTTCGAAAGGAGCACGCCGAAATGGGGGATCCATTGCCGTCAGTCGTGCTGCCCGGTCCCAACAATCCGCTAGGCACGCATGTGTTGAAACTGGATATTCCCGGCTACCTCATTCATGGCACGAATCAGCCCTACGGCGTCGGCATGCGGGTCAGCCACGGTTGTGTGCGTTTGTATCCGGAAAATATTGAGTTGCTCTATACATTGGTCGATGTCGGCGAAGAAGTGCGAATCATCAACGAGCCCTACCTCGTTGGCCGGTTAAACGACGAATTGTATTTCGAGAGTCACAAACCGCTCGAAGATGACTCGATCAGCGCGGAAGAACATTTGCAGAAAGCATTCGACTTGTACCCTGAATTCAGTAATGAGGCGCTGCGAAGCATGGCAATGGCGATCGCGGCTGAGGAAAAGGGTGTGCCATCAAGAATAGAGTCGAGTGACTCAATGGAGGTGTTCGATCGAGTTCGTCTTGTACGGAACACGGTTGAACAGGATCCGAATGCGCCAACGCTCGCAGAAGTAAGAGCATTGCTGGACGGGCCTGACCAGTAGTTGTACTAAACTACGACCATAATATACGCAGGTATTAACGCCGTGCTGCTTACCGACTACAAGGTTTTGACATTCGATTGCTACGGGACGCTCATCGACTGGGAAACCGGAATCTGGGACGCATTGCAGCCTCTGCTGATGGCGAACAACTGCGACGACATCACTCGAGAACCAGCGTTGGAGGCCCACGCGAGCATCGAGAGCAAACAGCAGTTAGAGACGCCTGACATGCTGTACTCCGACCTCTTGATGCGAGTGCACGAAGACTTTGCCCGGCAGTTTGGCATTAAGTCCTCCCCGGAAATTAATACAGACTTCGCAAATTCAATCCAGCTCTGGCCGGCGTTTCCGGATTCGGCGGACGCGCTACGCTTTTTGAAAACAAAATTTAAGCTGGTCATATTGTCCAACGTCTGTCGGGATGGATTTGCCGCCTCGGATCGAAAGCTTGGGGTGCAGTTCGATGCAATCTATACCGCAGAGGACATCGGTACTTACAAACCGGCGTTGGCGAACTTCGAATATATGCTCGAGCGCCTTGAAAAAGACCACGGTCTAAAGAATGGAGAAGTGCTGCACACGGCGCAAAGTCTTTATCACGACCACGTTCCCGCGAAGCGCTTCGGTCTGGCCAATGTCTGGATTGATCGCAGGCGCTTGTCCGAGTCCGGTAACTGGGGCGCAACCGCCAAAGTCAAAGAGCCGCCTCAAATCGATTTCAAGTATTTTTCACTGGCAGAAATGGCTCAGGCGGTCAAAGCGGAGTAATGACGTGATTTTTCTGCCGACAAATGTCATTGGAAGTCGAAACAACCGGTTATTGCAGTATTTCCGGTAACTCATTCTTCGGTGGTAGCGGTGCCGGTAATGGTTTGCGCGGCATCATTTGATCGCGAGTCGCCGCATGATAGACCGCCGTTGCCATGACAGCGGCCGCTTGCATAAGGTCGCCGGGAATGATGTGCCCGACATCGTCCACATTGGAATGGTGCGTGTTCAGTGAATAGTCGAGCGGGTCCTGAACAAAATTAAATCCGGGCAGGCCGACCGCATCAAAGGACAAGTGATCTGTCCCCGAAGTATTGATGATCGTGATCGCGGAAACGCCCATATCAGAGAAAGGGGCAAGCCAGGCGCTCAATATTGGCCTGGCCATGTCATTTTCCTGAAGATAAACGCCACGAATTTTGCCACCGCCGTTATCAATGTTGAAGTAGACAGACAATTTCGAGTGGTCCGGTCGCAATTTCATGCTTACCGGTTCCGCAAAATGATTTACGACATAGGCCCTTGATCCAAACAGCCCTTGTTCTTCTCCGTCCCATAACGCCGCGCGGACGTCGCGTGTCATCTCCAGGTCCAAAGCCTTCAAAATTCGCATTACTTCCATGACAACAGCGCTGCCAGCGGCGTTATCTGTCGCACCGGTTGCTCCGTGCCATGAATCCAGGTGAGCGCCGAGCATCACAACTTCATGTCGGCGGCCGGTCCCCGGGATTTCTGCAATGACATTAATTCCCTCGATGCCCGGACCGTAAAACTCTGCATCGACATCGACTTCAAGTTCTACGACGACATCACGTTCCAACAGGCGGTGAATGCGATTGTAGTGCTCCGGCATCAAGACAGCTGTGGCGGGCGGAATCGGGTCGTCGTCGCGGAACGAACCGAAATGGCTTTGCATGATGACGGCGCTCGGTTTTGCCCAGGTTGTTTTCAGAATCGCGGCTACGCCTTCCTCAACCCAGAATTCCGCCAGTCGGTTGCCAAGTGTCAAGTTGAGCATCCATCGATCGGCAGAAATCTCCAGCGGAATACCGTCGAATACTCTGGCACGTTCATCGTCATCCAAAGGAGACTTGATGAGAGGCCATTCTATCGGTGGTTTTACGCCGGGCTCATTGGCTCGTTTCACCTGCGCAGTCAATTCGTCATCCAGGCGATATGAATACGGTTCTTCTGGCAGCTTGAACAGAACGGGCGCATCGATCATTACGATTTTTCCACGAATTTTTCCACGAATTTTTCCTTGTAGGCTTCGATCTGCCATGCTGTTTTTTCGAAATCGGAAACGACAGGTTTCGTGCCCGGCTCCCACAGCGGAGCGAAAATGACCTCTCCCGACACCGCGCCATCTGTCGCGGCTGACCAGTCCGCTGGAAACGCTGTCAATGAGGTAGTTTGAGGAGCTTTCATCTGCACTGCAATCCGCGACCAGGACCAACCGCGGCCAAAAACGCCCCAGGACTCAAGGTTTGCCCTGCTGATTCCGGCCTCTTTGAATTTCGCAACCGCTTTTTCAGCGGCCTGTCGGTAACCGGGAGACCCACTCACCCGCGGACCATTCTCATCGGCCAGTACATGCATGTAGTCCATGACCATCGAATGGTTAAAGGCCTGATCCTTGATACGGTGGACGACGTCGAGATCGACCTCCTCAGCCGAACCCGGCATGCTGGCCAGGCAAATTGTCATTGTCAGGAATGCGCTAGTTATTTTTTTCATATGCTTGTGCCCGTTTTTAGTATTGGTCTGGCAATCCCGAATTGAATCATCGGGATTAGTGCTGACGTATCAGCCATATGACTTACGAATCATCCGCCACGCGATCCATGCCGTCGGCAACACTACGACAGGGCCGGATAACACCATCAGGGACTCGCCGCTCAACCAGTTTATACCACCACCGGCGCCCAAGGTACCGGTGGCTTCCTGGTACGGTCGCACGTAAATCGTCAGCAGAATAATGCACATGGTGACGCTGTAGGCGGCCAGCAGCAAAGGGGCGAAGCGCGTGAACCGTGACTTCGCTTTGCTGATCTCGTGTTGCGGTACCTCGTGCAAATTCAGTCGATAGCTGTGTTCCTCCTCGCTAACACGACCAAAGTGGGACACCACCTGCACAACCAGGAGACTTACCAATCCGCCAAGCAATATGGGGTCGAGCCAGAACGGCAAGTCGATCAGGCCAAAATATTCGAGTGCCTTGGGCAGCGCATTGAACACAAATCCACTGACGATGCCCCAGAACGCGGCATCGGCAGTGATGCGTTTGTTCCACACGCTCATGAGTGCCACCGGTCCCCAGGACGAGGCAAACAAAGTGCCAACGAAGTAGGTCAGCCAGAAAATATCGATCGGCGAGACGAAAGCGATAAGCAACGTTATGGTGCCGACTGCAATCATGGACAGGCGGCTGAGCTTCAACATTTTCTTGTCGTCGACAGTCTCGTGGCGAAAGATATCGTTACTGACGCTGAATCCGACCAATGACAGAAATGTTGAGGCCGAGGACAGGCCCGCGGCTACAATGCCGGCGAGCAGCAGGGCACCCAATAGCTCCGGCAGCAGATTCAAGGCGGCGAAAATTATCACTTCTTCTGATGGTTGAATGCCGGAGTCGCTCAGGTTGATTACAGCACCGGCGGCATACAGTGTTAGTTCCATAAGAATCAAAAAAATAGCTGCAATGCAGGCGGCGCGCATTACGACGTGCTCGTCGCGGGCGATAAGGTAGCGGCTGGACTGCCAGGGGCTGACTGCATAGACCAGTCCCCACGCCACCGCCAGCGTGATATTCCACAACGTAAAGTCCAGTACAGACGTGAATGGGGTATCGCTGCCGACAATCCCGTGCCAGGCCATCAAGTCCGGCTTCTCCGCTAATGTGGCCAGCTCTCGCACAGCATTTGACCAACCGCCGGCGTCTTGCACCAGGTAATTCAGCGCCAGCATGGCTACCGATGTGAACAGCAGAAACATCAAAGTGTCAGTCAGGATTACGCCGCGTGATCCCGAATACATTGTGAACGCGGTGTAGCTGACCGCGCTAATTACAAGCGCCTGATTGAAGCTGAAATCAGTAATGTGGGTAAGAAGAAAAGCGGTTCCTTGTGTAACGGCAAGCAGGTAGCCGCCCAGACCAAAAATGATGGTAAGCCCTGCTGCTGTCTGCACGCGCTGTGACTTGAATCGCTGCCCGAAATAATCTGCCACTGTAAGGGCGCGACTTCGACGCAGGTAGCGGCCGAACAACAGAGCGCCGAATATATAGCCCATCGCCCCGATAGGCGGCCATAGCAGATACGGCCCCGCCTGACCCTCGTATACGAAGCCGGTCTCGCCGAGAAAAATATTGGTGCTGAGTACACTGGCCACCAGCGTGCCAACAATGAGCAGTGTTGGTGCACGTCGTCCCGCGACGAAGTAGTCATCAAGTTTTTTGACCCGGCGACCGGCGTAATTTCCGACGGCAATATAAATGAGGAGGCTAATTAATACTGCGCCGGAATAGATATCCATGTGACTATCTTATTTTCCTTGTTGATACTTGGGAAGATCATCATCGACTTCAAACCAGTCGATCTGACTTTGACACCAGATATGATATTCCGGAGAAACGATCGAGGGATCGTCGAGACTGCCAACGTTGACGTCCACCGTCTCGACATTTCCGATACCCCGAAACGCAATTTGCGTTCCACATTTGGAGCAGTACTCGCGGTTCCCGGTTGTGGAAGACTGATAAATTGAGGGTTGTCCGCTCAAATATTGGAAGCTCTCGACTGGAAAAGATGCGAAGACAATCGCCGGCGCTGCAGTCGTTCTTTGGCACAGACGGCAATGACAATAGCCGCATTCTTCCGGCGGCGAGCTGCTTTCGTATCGCAGCGCACCACAGCAACATCCGCCGACGTACTTCAAAGAGCAGGCTCCTTCGGTTCGACAATCAGGTATACGACCAGCGTATCACCAATGTTTAACACCTCGTGCCAGGCTACTCCATCGCTGGTGAAACTGCTTCCTGTGGGCAGATCGACTTCCCGCACGCCGCTCTCATCGGTAATCCGCATTCGACCACCCGATATGGCGTAGCCAAAGTGAGGGGCATGAGAATGTCGCTCATGCCCGACGCCTGGTTCGAATTTGCAGCGGAGGATCCTTTGGTTTGAATCTTCGTGCAGCAGTTCACATACCGGAACGCCTTTCCATCCCGCTGCCAACGGGTCAGGGGGCGGCGATGTAGCTGCAAATGCTGCGATCATTGATGCAATGATGAAGAAAAAGAGCGTGTATATGGTCTTGTGAACCAAGGTTATTTTCCCAGTAGTAAGTCAGCAAGTATCTATCAGGGGTTGGGTGCAGTCGCTGCCAGAGTCTGCAAATATGCGTGCAGATTGTCAATTTCCGAATCGGAAAAGTTCGTGAATCTTGACAGTGCTACTTTGTTCATCACATCGAGTTCGCGACCGCCGGTCGGTACACCTTCACGCATAAGTTTTCGAAACTCTTCCAGGGAGTAACTTACAACTATCGCGAGCGTCGGCGACCAACCGTCGGGCGAACCTCGCAAGTTATCGCCGTGGCATTCGGTGCAAACTGTCATTGATAAATAATGCCCGCTGGGTGCGCCGTCATACATCGTCGGATCGATTCGCTCCGCGTCATGATCGATAAGATCTGCCGCCATAATGGAGCCCAGAGACTGCTTGTAATAAAAAAAGATCAGTCGCGCCAACGGCCCGACTCTTGTGATTGGCAGAGGCTCATCGCTGGCATCATGGTTTTTCAGAAATGCGATAATCTTGCCCAGGTCGCTGTCGCTCAAATTGAAAAACATCTGCGATGGCATGGGAACAAGGACGCTGGTGTCGTCCCGCCTGACGCCGTGACGAATCAAGCGCTCCAGTTCCTCGGTAGAATAGTCTCGAACTGACACACTCAAATTAGGCGCGACAACGCGAGTTCCATCGGGGGCGTCGAAGAAAACCTGGCCATGGATAGTTTCGCCGTGGCAGCCGCCATTGCAACCGCGCAAGCGTGCAAGTCTCGCGCCTTCAGAAATGCTTGCAGCGTCGTTCGGAATGTGAAGTTTCGATCCTGCAACGCTTTCGAATGTTTGATCCATGTCGGTGCCGATCAAAATATAGATCGCCAGCACGCAGAGCAGTGCCATTCCCGGAACAGCACCCAAACCGACAAAAATCCATTTTATTATTTTTTTCAGTCGCATTAGTTAGAGGGTAGTAGACGAATGCTTATTACGCCAGATCCAGGATTTTGGTCACCGTCCGCCAGTTCCTGGCAGTTGTGCTGACGCCAAGCAAGTTCTCTACTTTGGCGGCCAGCCTCGAGCGTCCGAAGCCGTCAGGCGCATGCAGGAAGAACGCTCGTCCGAGGAGTGAAAAGGACTCGGTGTCGGCCTTTAAGTCGTTCATAGCGTCGAGTGCATGCAAACAACGTTGCCACTTTGAATGTAAGTTTTTATATTCTCACACCCGAGTTTTTCAAGCAATGTCCGCAAATCTTTCATTGGCAATATGTTGTTGCCGCCAACATTGATGCCTCTGAACAACGCTATCCAGTTTGTTATTGCCACGAGCCTGAACCGGAATTATTTTTCTTGAGAGCGTTCATCACAATATCTCCGAAATTCTTCAGGCAATGCGTCGAGCGCGACATTGCTTTGCGCTGGCAACAGTGGTTTTGAATTGTAAGTATTCCAAAACAATACGTGCTCATGTGCGGTTTCGCCAATATCGGCCAGAAGGGCGGCCATGGCTTTTCCGGTGTAGGTGCCGTCCAGTCTGAGGTCAAGGCTGTCTGCGGCGAATTTCAGGGCGTCATCAGTTTCAGTACTCGTGTGCGCGTATCCGCCAGCGAAAAATGAATGTCGTAGTCGAATATTGGTTTTCTTAATCAATTCCATCGAAATCGACTCGTCGAGTCGCGCCAGCATTGCAACTGTTTTCCTGAGAAGATGACGCATAAGCGTCTCATTGCAAATGCTGGTCATCGATACGCGAACCGCATCCACTCGGGTAGCAAGGCCAGCTATCGCCAGGCCAATTGCGAGGCCAACGGCAGAACCCATCGTGCCAGTCGCAATGTAGATGCGATCCGGCTCCGGGATCTCTCCGTGCTCAATCTGTGCAGCCAATTCGAGGCCGGCATTCACGAAGCCTGTCGTCCCCAGCCACGATGAGCCGCCCGCGGGGATGACCCAGAAGTTCCGGTTCCAGAGGTGCTTGCGCAGCGTGGCAATTCGCTTCGCGTAAGCGCCGCCAAATCGGACGATGTCCGTTTCTATGGCCAGGTGAGCATTGAGCGTCGCGGCGATTTCCGGAGACGCTTTCTGGTGTGACAGGAAACAGGTGCAACCAAGCCCCACGGATCGCGCATAAAGCGCCGTCGCCAGCGCGTGGTTTGATCCGACCGCGCCAAAAGTTGCTACGCGCTTCTTGCCCCGGCGAAGTGCCGGCCACAGTGCATATTCAAGCTTGCGTACTTTATTGCCGCCATAGATGTCGCCGGTCAAATCGTCGCATTTGATGTGGATAGTCTTTTTGCCGTGAGATGTCTTGCACTCGACGCTCCGAACCGGCGTTGGCAGGGTGGCCAGAGCCGCTTTACCGAGCCTCTCACCCAGCAGCGGGTGCCATTTACTGATGTAGTCAGGATGTGACATAGCGTTCGAGGCCAAGTGTCCCACAAAAAATCACCTTGATGGAGCAGGGCAACAGTAATTAGAATGCATGTTGGAATTATCTGACTCGGAATCGCGGAGATAGGTTTGTCAGATGAAAATGACCAGGGCATAACGGTCACTGAAATTGCGGCAATGAATCGACCCATTGCCGTTACATTCGATACCACGGCTGCATTCGTAGGCCGTGCTCTCCGAGGCCCCCTGAACACTCCTGTCCTCATCGAGAGTATCAATGCGTTTCGGCGCCGCTTTGGTGGTAGTTGGCACCACAGCGGTCTCGGCACGGCCGTTAACTTGTTCTTCGAACACGGTGGAACAAAGCTCTATATCGTCCGCGTCGCAAACAATGCGCGCGGCGCCATGCTGGCCCTGCCGGCGTCCGGCGGCGTGCTTGTCTTACACGCACTGGAACCCGGGTCTACGGAAAATATTCGCGCCGCGATCGACTTCGATGGCATTGACGAGTCCGACGAGGAACATTTTAATCTTGTCATTCAGCGCGTCGCGCCGGACTCAGGTCTGGTGCAGGATCAGGAAATATTCACCCGCATCACGTGTGACGAGGGCAGCAGCAAGTCTGTGGACAACGCATTAATTAACTCGAGGCTTGCGCGCGTGAACAAGCCACTGCCACATGGCAGACCCGTTGTTACCCTGAAAGACCGATCGGGCTTCGAAGCCGGCTACATGGAGCTCGCACAGCGCGGCACCGACGGCAAAGCATTGTCGGATTACGATTTAATTGGGTCCGAAAGCCGCGGCACCGGAATTTTTGCGCTGAATCAAATCGAGCATTTCGATCTCTTGTATATGCCGCCTCCTGCGCTGGGCGAGGACCTGGGTCCAATAGCCACTCTGGCCGCAGAGCAATACTGTCGAAGTCGTGGAGCGATGCTTGTTTTGGATCCGCTTACGTCGTGGGACACTGTAGATAAAGCGGTGGACGGCGTGCGCAACAGTGGTTACACCAGTTCGCACATTGTTTCCTACTATCCGCGACTGTTACAACGCAACCCCGACGATGAGCAAACGCATGTCGCAGGCGCTGCAATTGCAGGTCTTTTAGCCAAGCTGGATCGAGCGCACGGCCCCTGGGAGGACCTGGACCAATTGGGCTATGGCATCACCCGAAAACTCAAGCCGGCACTGCAAATATCTCTCGGCGATGCACACCGGTTGGTTCGTGCGGGGCTGAATGTGATTGCCGGAAAATCGGCGGGCCGTTCAACCGTTTGTGGTTCGGTGACTTTGGGCGGCGGCAGCCAGATGGATCGAAAATTCTCCAGCCTGACAATCCGTCGTCTGTGCCTGCGCATTACCAACGCCATCGACCGTGCCACGCAATGGGCGGTATTCGAACAAAATGGTTCGCAAATCGCAGAACGCATTCTTGGGCAGGTCGACGGCTATATGTCCCACCTGGCCAATTCCGGTGCGTTCGTCGGCAACCGATTTGTGGTGCAGTGCGAGACCGGCCTGGTTGGCAAGCTGACTGACCCTGATCGCGGCGTGACCATATTACTGGCATTCCGTCCGGCCGGGACGGATGAGGACATCGCCCTGACGTTGCAGCAGACGATTTCAGGTTGTCGCATCGCCGTAACGGCATTTGCTCCGGTGGTTGAGGAGGTCGCGTAACTCAAATGCAACTCGAAGCTTCTATGGGCTGCTGGGACCGTAGCCACCACCACCGGGCGTCTCTATGACGAGCTTGTCGCCTGGCCCAAGCTCAACAGTGGCAGTAGCGCCCAGCGATTCGCTTGTCCCATCATGCCGAATAATCGTATTCGTGCCGACCTTGCCATCTTCACCACCGGCCATGCCAAATGGGGCTACTCGCCGGTGATTCGATAGAATTGACGCGCTGAGACCCTCTGTAAATCGCATCACCCGAACAGCGCCGTTGCCGCCACGCCAGCGACCAGACCCGCCTGATCCGGATCGGATTGAAAATGACTCGAGCAACACAGGCAGGTTTTTCTCGAGTACCTCCGGGTCTGTCAGGCGTGAGTTGGTCATATGGGTCTGCACTGCATCCGCACCATCGAATCCGTTGCCTGCACCGGCACCGCCTGCAATAGTTTCATAATACTGAAGCTTGTCATTGCCAAAGCTCAAGTTATTCATCGTGCCCTGCGAGGCCGCAAGCATGCCGAGAGCGCCATACATGGCGTCCGTCACGCATTGCGATGTTTCCACATTGCCGGCGACGACCGCTGCCGGCCAGGACGGGCTCAGCATGCTGCCTTCGGGAATGTATATATGGAGCGGGTCAAGGCAGCCCTCGTTCATTGGTATGCTTTCATCGATCAGACTTCGGAACACGTAAAGCACCGCAGCTCTGCTGACAGCCTCCGGCGCATTGAAGTTGCTTTCCGACTGAGGCGAGGTGCCCGAAAAGTCGATCAGTGCCTCTTGTTTATCCTGATCCACCGAGATGCTTACGCAGATTGCTTCACCCGAGTCCATCTCGTATCGAAAGTCGCCGTCAGTCAGGGAATTGAGCAGGCGCCTCACACAACCGGCGGCATTTTCTCGCACGAACCGTAAATAACTCTGCACGGTCGCAAGACCGTAACGATCGATCGTTTTTTCGATCTGTCGAATACCTTGCTGATTGGCCGCAAGTTGTGCGCGGAGATCAGCGATATTTTGTTGTGGGTTCCTGGCCGGGTATTTCGCGTCGTCCAGCAGCGCCAGCACCTCTGCTTCGCAGAACCTGCCATCACGAACAAGGAAGAAGTTATCGATGAGCACGCCTTCCTCATCAATGTGCGTGCTTTCTGATGGCATGGATCCAGGTGTGGATCCGCCAATATCGGCGTGATGTGCGCGTGATGCGAAGTAGAACAGCGGTGTATCGGAATGCGAGAACCACGGCGTGACCACGGTGATATCCGGTAAATGCGTGCCGCCGTTGTAAGGCGAGTTCAACATGATCGCGTCGCCCTCGGCAAGCTGCGGACCGATATTCGTGATTACGCTGCGTACGCTTTCCCCCATTGACCCCAGGTGCACGGGCATGTGCGGGGCGTTCGATACCAGCCGTCCTTCCGCATCAAACAAGGCACAGGAAAAATCCAGTCGTTCGCGGATATTTACTGAATGCGCCGTGTTCTGTAATACGATACCCATCTGCTCCGCGATGTGCATAAACAATTGGTTGAAGACTTCCAAACGCACCGGGTCTGGCGTATCAGTCGAATCGATATCCGCGCGATGTTCGGCAGGCGAGTCAGATTTCAGGACCAGGTGACCGTGATGATCGATCCGTCCTGACCAGCCGGGATCAATGACTGTCGTACTGTGATCCTCGATGATGATTGCCGGACCGGTGATCGCGACACTCGCCGATAGGTTAGCGCGCCGGAAAACGGGTACGTTCATCCACCGGTCGCCCAACCACGACTGCACCGTATCCAGCTGCTTCGTTACTTGCCGTTTATGAATAAGCGGCTCTGCAAAAGTTGTTTCTTTTCCCTCGGCTGCCACCGACACTGTGGCGACAATCAGCTTCGGCTTGTCTGAGATGGTGCCAAAGCGGCGACGGTATAGAGCGTCGAACGATACACGCATGGCATCGATATCGTTCAGTGGCACATCGATAACCGTGTCGGAGCCATCGACGCGCAAACCAAGGGTTGCGGTAAGATGCCGGTTGCGCTGCGGTACATTCTGCTGTGCGAGTGCTGCATCGCATTCGGCGCTTGTACGCTTCGCCACCTTTCGCCAGGCCTGTTCGTTGGGCGGACTGAGATCCAGCTCAACAGTCTGTTGCCGTTCCACTCGAATATCGGAAAGTCCCATGCCATAGGCGGACAACACGCCTGCCATCGGATGTGACCAGATTGTGCGAATGCCGAGAACGTCTGCAACCTGGCACGCGTGCTGACCAGCCGCGCCGCCGAAGCAACAAAGCGTGAAGTCGCGCACGTCTTCGCCTTGCTCTATGGTGATTTTTCGAATCGCGTTTGCCATGTTTTCGACAGCCACGGTGATAAAGCCCGCCGCGACTGTTGCGCCATCCGCTTTGGTCGCGGCATAATGACCGACTTTTTTTGCCAGCTGTCCAAAGCGCTTGATCACGATGTTGCTATCGAGTGCCTGATCGCCCGAAGCGCCAAAAAGCTGCGGGAAAAAGCGGCCTGGAATGCGACCGAGGCAGACATTTGCGTCTGTGATTGTTAACGGGCCGCCTCGCCGATAACAAGCTGGACCAGGATTCGCACCAGCCGATTCCGGCCCAACCTGAAAGCGTTGATCTTCGAATCGCAGAATCGAGCTGCCGCCCGCAGCAATGGTATGCACCTTCATCATTGGCGTACGCAGTTTTACGCCAGCAATTTCAGAATTGTTGCTACGCTCATAAGCACCGCTGTACGACGAAACGTCGGTCGATGTCCCGCCCATATCGAATCCAACCAGCTTTTTGAAGCCGGCGGTCTTCGCCGACTCAACCATCCCGACAACGCCGGCAGCGGGTCCGGAAAGTACGCTGTTCTTGCCACGAAAAAATTCGGCGTCAATGAGGCCACCATTGCTTTGCATAAACAGCAGGCGCTCCGGTGTCGCGATCTCTTGTAGCTCACTCTTTAGTCTTAGCACGTATTGACTCAACACCGGCGTCAGATAAGCATCTGCGAGCGTCGTTTCAGCGCGACTGATAAATTTGATTACGGGCTCGATTTCGTGGGATACGGATACATGCCTGAGCCCTGACTGCCTGGCAATCGTTGCAACACGTTTTTCGTGCGCCGGGTATTCGTAACCGTGCATGAGGCAAATTGCTGCGCTTTCAATGTCGTCGACGGCGCACCGTTGAAGTGCAGCTGATAACGACCGCTCATCAAGTTCGACAAGGACATTGCCATTTGCGTCAATGCGCTCTTCTACTTCGATAACTCTTGCATAGAGGGCCGGCGGTCGCACAATGTTCAACGCGAAAATGTCCGGACGATTCTGGTAACCAATGGCGAGGCTGTCACCAAAGCCGCGAGTAACGATCAAGACCGTGGGCTCGCCTTTTCGTTCGAGCAATGCGTTGGTGGCGACCGTTGTGCCCATTTTGATCGCTTCAAGCGGTGCTTCTGCATGACCGTTATCTGCCCAACGCTGCAGAATCTCTGAAATCCCGGCTGCCGCAGCATCGCTGTGTCGCCCGGGGATTTCTGATAGCAGTTTGGCTGTTTCCAGTGCGCCATCCGGCCGGACAGCCACGATGTCGGTAAAAGTGCCACCGCGGTCGATCCAGAACTGCCATTTGCCGTTGCCGTTCACCGCAAGAAAGGTAACAGAACTAAGACCTGTGTTGTTGCACCGCAACGCTATTTTGGTGGATTCTTAGTGGATCTATGTGCCTGACGAATAAATCTGCATTTGCTGTCATATGCATCTGTCTCCTGTCCCACAAAGCATATCGGAGGGGTTATGAGGGACGATGATGCGTTGCAGAACAATCCCCACGTATCAACGCTTAAGTTGCAGGACTTGCATACAGCCCTGTACAGCTGGGCACTGTCCCGATGTGATTATGACCGCGCAGTGGCGGAGGACTTGATGCAGCAGGCTTATGTAGAGGTATTGAGCGGACGTGCTCAATTTAACAATAAGTCGACCCTCAGGACTTTCGTCTTTGGCGTGGTGCAAAATCTCTCGAGAAGTCAGCTGCGGCAAATCGCCATTCGCTTACGCATTGTCAGGAGCCATTCAGCTGAGCTAAGGCAAGATGCAAGGGCCGAGGAGGATCAAAGCGACGGTGATCGCGAACATATCTGGCAGGCAGTGCAGTCGTTGCCTGCCAGGCAACGTGATATCACAGAATTGGTGTTTTGCGCAGACATGACCATTGAAGAGGCGTCTGCCGTAATGGGCGTAACAGTGGGCACCGGACGGGTTCACTATGACAGGGCGAAGAAAGCGTTGGCGGACAAGCTGGCAACGTTTAATGAGGACAGCACTTAACGAGCGAAGAGTCGAATTGAAATGAATACGAGCGAAAAAGAATTGGGCAAATCCGTCGCGGAGTCGATCTCGAAACGAGATTCGAAATCCGTACCCGGATTCGATGAAACATGGGCGGCTGCGGAAGCGCGATTCCTGGTGGAAAAACGACGCTACAGGATGGTCACGGGCATTGCAGCTTCAGTGGCGTTGGTCGCGATCGTTCTTGGCATGTTGCCACCGGATGGGCGCCAGGAATTGCCGGACTTCGGGCTCGCAGCGGGAATGATGAATACCACTTTGTGGAGCGCGCCCAGTGATGTCCTGATGCCGCAGCACCTGATCGACATATATCAGGATATTCCAGAGATTCCTGTGTCAACCGACCTGAACGGAGAAACGTTGTTATGAGTAAGAGATCTTTGCTGAGAATACCGTTATTGCTGGTTTTCCTGAGCCTCATTGCATCTGTTGCGCAGGCCGATGGCTTGCCGGGAAAAAAGGATGTCTTCAAGGGTAAATTATTTGCGCCCAATATTATCCTGGAACATCAGGATGAGCTGGGTTTGACCAAAGAGCAATTTACAGCAATCAAAAAGGCGGTCGTTGAAGTTCAGGCAAGTATTGCGGGGCATGAATGGGATCTCCGCGAAGCCTATATGAAGACGCTGTCAAGTCTGGATGAATCGCCAATTGATGAAGATAAAGTACTAAAGAGTGTCGAAGAAGCATTGCTTGCCGAAAACCAGGTAAAGCAACTGCAAGTCAGGATGTTGATTAGGCTGCGCAAGCTCTTGACGCAAGAGCAAGTGGAATACTTGCAAGCGCAGCGTAAGTAAGGCGGATAAACTCATGAACAAAACAAAACTGCTGTCTCTTATTGCCTCAATCGGCTTGTCGCTGGCCGGTTGTGGCGGCGGCTCCTCTGGCAACTCGCCTCCACTACCGCCACCGCCGCCGGCGGTCACAAAGGCGGAAGCCTTTCAGCTACTAAACCAGGCAACCTTTGGCGCAACGCAGGCGGAAGCACAACGTGTTATTGCCATGGGCATTGAGGCCTGGATAGACGAGCAGATGCAGATGCCGATGTCCTTGCAGCTCCCCCATCTGAACAATCTTCCCCAACCATCAAACATGGCGGAACTGCAGGTTGATCGTGTCGATATCTGGTTTCGCAACGCAATCAACGAGCCGGATCAATTGCGCCAGCGGGTGGCATTCGCATTGTCGGAGATCATGGTTGTATCGCAACTTGGCGCATTGATTGATGCACCGTATTCACTCGCAAGCTACAACGACATGCTGACCCAGGAAGCGTTCGGTAATTATCGCAATCTCATTGGGCGCGTCACCCTGCATCCGGCGATGGGCGTCTACCTGAGTATGCTGGGTAACGAAAAACCCAATCCTGCTCTCAACATTCGACCGGATGAAAACTATGCACGAGAGCTAATGCAACTATTCTCGATCGGCCTGGTAGAATTGAACGCAGATGGCAGCGACCTGCTTGACGGTCAGAATCAACCGATTCCAACTTACGACCAGGCAATCATCGAGGGCTTCGCGCACATCTACACCGGTTGGAGTTACGCGGGTGCGCCGAGTTTCGAGCAGGCTCGACGAAACCGCATCAATCAAACTATACCGATGCAGTTGTATCCCGCTTTTCATGACGGCGGCGAAAAGCAGTTGCTGAATGGCTTGATGGTGCCAGCCGGTCAAACAGGCGATCAGGACCTGGACGCTGCGCTGGACAATGTATTCAATCACCCCAACGTCGGACCGTTTATTGCGATCCGCCTGATCCAGCGACTCGTGACCAGTAATCCGTCGCCCGGATACATACTCAGAGTTGGCGCCGTTTTCGACAACAACGGCTTCGGTGTTCGCGGTGACCTGGGGGCTGTCGTCAAAGCCATCCTGATGGACGATGAAGCGCGACCCGAGATGCCCATGGAGATCGATGGCAAGATCAAAGAGCCGCTGATCAGACTCACTCAATTATGGCGTGCTTATAACGGCAGTTCCGCGAGTGGAAAATACCCGCTGGTTGCGTCCTATTACATCTTCGGCCAGGGGCCATTACAGGCGGCGCATGTTTTCAACTTTTTCAGTCCGTTCTTTGCGCCGGCAGGGGAGATTCGCAACAGTAGCTTTGTCGCTCCGGAACTGGAGATTGCCACTGAATATCAGAATACGTTTATTACCAACTATTTCTTGCTGCTCTGTTTTGGCCTCAACTCAGCGAACCCGGATCTGGAAGAGGACGACGTCTTCATCGACATCAGCGAGGAACAGGCGATAGCTGCTGACACCAACGCCCTGGTCGACATGGTTGTCGACAAACTCCTTGGTGGCACAGTATCCGATGTTCTTAGAACCGAAATGATCGGCATGATTGACCGCATCGATACGGTGGACACCGCAAACCGTACGGCAGAAGCCATTTACTTTGTGGTCACGTCACCAGAATTCGCGTATCAGCGATAGATCAGGAGATAAGGAAATGAAAAAACTCAATCGACGCGAATTCCTGGCAACAACAAGCGCTGCTGCAGCGACGGCCGCTATTGGCAGTTATCCCGGAGTTGCGTTCTCGCAAGTGGTCGGCACGACGGCGCCTTTCCCCGACTACAAAGCCCTGGTTTGCGTATTCCTGCATGGCGGAAATGATTCATTCAATATGCTCATCCCGCGCAGCAATGCGGAATACAGTGTCTACGCGGCGTCGCGGCAGAACATGGCGGTAGCGCAGCAGGATCTTCTTGCGATAAATCCCGTAACGGCAGATGGAACGGATTATGGCCTGCATCCATCAATGTCTGGTTTGCAAGGATTGTTCGAAAGCGGTCGCGCGGCGATCATCTGCAATATCGGACCACTGATCCAGCCAACGACCAAGGCGGACATCTTCAACGGCTCGGCCAAATTACCGCCACAGCTTTTTTCGCATAACGATCAGCAGGATCAATGGAATTCGTTGAGGGGTGCAACGGTAAGCAAGACCGGATGGGCTGGCCGAGTGGCCGACCTGATTCGCATAAACGTGACAGACCAGCAGATGGCGACCAACATATCGTTATCCGGTAACTCGCTCTTGCAGTCTGCGGAGGAAACGGTTGCCTATGTTATAGGCAGTAACGGGCCACTGGAGTTTTCGAGTTTCTCGAACTCCGGTGATCCGAACGATATCTTTTACCAACAGCGGCTCGCGTTCGAGCGGGTAATCAATGCCAATTACGATACGATCTATGAACGTGGTTTTGCCGAAGTGCAACGCCGCGCTGTCGCGACGGCAGATCTCGTCAATGGCGCACTGAACGACGCTCCTGCACTCAACACAGTGTTTCCGCTGACGCCGCTGGGCAATCAGTTGCGAACAGTTGCGCGGCTGATCTCTGTACGCGATACGTTCGCGATGCAACGCCAGGTGTTCTTTGTCGGAATCGGTGGTTTTGACTCTCACGATGACCAGGTAATGAACCAGCCGGCACTATTGGGTGGCGTTAGTGAAGCAATGACCGCGTTCTACAATGCGACAGTCGAGCTCGGAATTGCCGATAGCGTCACCAGCTTTACGCAATCGGATTTCGGGCGGACACTGACCTCAAATGGCGATGGCACCGATCATGCCTGGGGTGGTAATCAACTGATCATCGGTGATGCTGTGTTCGGCCGTGATATTTACGGCACCTTCCCCAGTCTCGAACTCGATGGTGCCGATGATGTTGGCGGCGGACGCCTGATCCCAACGACATCTGCAGATCAATATGCGGCGACGCTCGCGAACTGGTTCGGTATTCCGGACCAGGACCTGGATATCGTCGCGCCGAGCATTGACAACTTTGCCCTACGAGATCTCGGCTTCATGATCTGAGCCCTTACGTCGGGTTACAATACCGGCGATGAAACTGGATCGATTTCTAAGACTTGCGATAGGGATATTCGTTGTCCTTGTTTTTGTCATCGCCATCGCCGCGATGCTGTTCGTCACCGAGTCCGCACTCAATGTCTGGGACAGGCTCGTCCAGGGCCCCCGCTTACTGTTGTATGGCTACGTTGGCGTCATGCTGGCGCTGGTGGTTACTGCCGTGTGGCTGGTTTTGCGCCTGGTCGTGCGTCGCTCGCCGAAATCCTCTCCACGTTCGAGCTCTAAGTTGAATCGAGGCGATATTGAGGAGCGAATCAAGGACGCACAATCAGCCGGTGTTGACGTGCGCGAAGCGCAAGCGGAATTGCAAGAGCTGGCGTCCCGGCAGGACTCAGGGTCTGTTCACCTTTGCTTCTTTGGCGAGGTTAGCACCGGCAAAAGCTCGTTGATTAAAGCCCTGGTGCCGGAAGCAGATGTGGTGATTGATGCGGTAGCGGGATCGACAACCGACGTTCGGCATTACCGATGGCGTGATGACCGGGGCACGCAAATTCTTCTTACTGATGTGCCGGGCACCGGCGGCCATGTTTCAGATCACGATACAGACGCGGTGGAAGAAGCGCGGCGCGCGCAGCTTGTGGTGTTTGTTTGCGACGGCGATTTGACTCGAGCAGAAGCGGAATCAGTCCGCTGGCTGCTCGAGCTCGACAAACCATTCGTACTGGTGCTTAACAAGTCCGACCGTTATTCCAGCGATGACCAGGCCATGCTGATGCAACGACTGCTGGATCAATTGAGTGATCTGGGCAGCGAGTTTTCACGCGATCGCGTGGTAGCCGTCTCTGCCGGTGGCGAAGTCGATGTCGTCCGGCGTGATCCGGATGGGTCCGAGGAGGTAACGAGGCGGCGCCGGCCGGCCGATATCGGTGTATTGGTCGTTGCAATCAATCAACTGCTCAATGATGGAGCTTCGTCTCTGGATGCGAGACGAGATCGCGCGGTGTTTCATCTCACCGCGGACAAACTTGCAAAGGCGGAAGGTCAATATCGGCAGGAACGATCTCAGCAGATCATTCGCAATGCCACACGCAAGGCGGTTATCGGTGCGATGGCGGCCGTCAGCCCGGGCACTGACGTCATCGTCCAGGGCTATATTGGGACCAGCATGACCAAAGAGCTGTGTCGCTTGTTTGAGGTTGCACCACGCGACCTTGATATCGAGGACTTTCTTACCTTAAGCCAATCTCGCGCCGGAAAAGTGCTGCCGCTCAGCCTTGCCGTCGCTGGAAACGGCCTGAAAGCGTTCCCGGGGATCGGGACAGTCGCTGGCGGGCTCGTTCATGCGGTAGCCTACGGCCTGATATTCGATGCGCTGGGTCGAAGCCTGGTCATGACTCTAACAAAGCACGGCGAATTCGATTCGGAAACAGCCGCCAGAGAATTCGAGGAAGGGATCAGTGAACATATTGAAGCGGGTGTTCGGCAAGTGGTCAGTATCGCGATGGACAAGGAAAAAGGACGAGACGACAGCTGACGACGCAGGTTCTCGCCACCTCAACCTGGCCAGCGAAAGCCTGCGCGACCTGATCGACGATTCGCGATTGCCGGAGGGCATCCGCGAATCGCTGGCACACGACTATGACGCAGTCGAGGCAATGCTCAACAAGCTGCAGCACGGTCATCTGCACATTGCCGCGTTCGGCCGCGTCAGTACAGGAAAGTCTTCTCTGTTAAATGCATTGATCGGCGAAGAAAAATTCGCGACCAGTCCGTTGCATGGTGAAACCAGGTCATCCGCAATGGCGCAATGGTCAGAGATTGAGGCTGGCGGCGTATTCCTGATTGACACACCCGGTCTCGACGAAGCCGGCGGCGAGGAGCGGGAGTCGCTGGCCAAAGAAGTGGCGCAACGATCCGACCTCGTCATCTTCGTGCTCGATGGAGACATCACCGACAGCGAACTCCAGTCGTTGCGGGTATTGCTTGGCCAGGGTCGCCCCGTCGTTGTCGCATTGAACAAGGCCGACCTGTACACCGCAGACGAACTGCAGTCATTACAGAGCTCCATCGAGTCCAGGGTTGCAGGCCTGGTGCAGCCCAGCGACATTCTCGCGGTGGCTGCACACCCGCGGCCGCAAACAGTGGTGGAGATTGGCGATGACGGCAATGAAACGACATCAGAGCGGCAACGCGAGGCGTCCGTCGAAGCGTTGAAACTTCGCCTGTGGGATATATTCGAGGCAGAAGGAAAAACCCTTGCCGCGTTAAACGCAAGCCTGTTCGCCGCGTCCTTAAGTGACCAGGTTGGCAGACGCATACTGATTGCGAGACGTGAAATTGGTGACAAGCTGGTCCGATCCTATTGCGTAGCGAAAGGTATTGCTGTCGCGTTCAATCCGATCCCGGTAGCGGATCTGTTTGCCGCCGCATTTATTGATGTCGGGATGGTCATGCACTTGTCTCGTGTTTACGACTTGCCGGTTAGCAAGAACGAGGCAGGCTCGCTCGTGCGGGTAATCGTTGCCGAGGCGGCCGTGCTGATGGGAACCGTTTGGGCGCTGCATTTTGTGTCAAGCGCATTGAAAATCGGTACAGTGGGTCTGTCGACTGTCGTCACTGCCAGCGCCCAGGGTGCTGTCGCTTACTACAGTACCTACGTTGTCGGCCGGATCGCCGCTGAATATCTGGCCCAAGGCAAGTCCTGGGGTGAAGGAGGCCCGAAGCGTGTGGTCAGGGAGATACTCGACAGCCTGGACCAGGACACTGTGCTCAGTGAGGCAAAGCGTGAAATTCAGGCCCGCCTCGGTCTTGGCAAGGCCAAGCCGGTCGCCACGTGAGCCCGGGACTTGAGACGCTGCAACGGATGCAGCGTATCTGGAGCACGATCCGGGATATCCCCCGTGGCTCGGTCGCCAGCTATGGACAGATCGCCGCCATTACCGGCATTCGCCGGGGCGCGCGGCAGGTGGGCTACGCGTTACGCAATCTGCCGTCCGGACACGACGTGCCGTGGCACCGGGTCATTACCGCATCGGGTAAAATCGCGTTTGCGCAAGGTAGCGACCAATTTGATGAACAGGCCAAACGTCTTATGATGGAGGGTGTCACGGTAGGTGGTGGCAAGGTCAATATGAAAAAATTTCGCTGGCAGCCGGATCTCGATGAATTGCTCTGGAAGCCGTCAGACGCATGGGATGACAAAATAGAATGAAACGAAAAATACGCTCACTGTATTTGCGCATGATCCTCGCCCCGGGCTATCAGAAGTTCAGGCGGTTCATGGCCGAAGCGCGCAGGCTGCTCACGTTCAAGAAACATGTAATCCACGTGTTTCTGCAACTCGACGATCCATATTCCTATTTGCTGAGCCATTACTTGCAGCTCGTCGCGGAGAACTACAAAGTCGACTTGCGCATCTACTTAAGTCAGGCACTCAGCGGTGAGTTTATGCCCGAGCCTGGCATGCTGTCGGAATACGCAGCAAGGGATTGCAAATTGCTTGCCAGCGAATTGGGTATTCCGTTTCTCGATAGAGGCGAGACACCGGTCGTCGAACACAGACGAGCTCTTCTCGATTTTCTGGCCGGCGAACAGCCTGACCAGGAGTTTCTTGAAACCATACACGGCGCACTCAGTGTGTATTGGAGAGGCGACATCGAGGGTGCTGCACGCCTCGTAGCACATACCAAGCCCGACCAAATCGAGACAAACATCCTGATTTCCAAAAACCAGTTGTTGCTGCGAAAGCTTGGGCACTACAGCAGTGCAATGATGCTATACGCAGGCGAATGGTATTGGGGTGCAGACCGCCTTATGTATCTTTGTAATCGTCTGGATTCGCTTGGCGCACGTCGTGGTTCTGAGCCGATCGCGGAGCTGCAGTCTTTGTCGCAAACCATGCAACTGCATTTGCCAGCAGCGGTACCTGCGAGCTCCAGTAATTTGCCGGCCATCGATATGTATCACTCCTTCCGCAGCCCGTATTCCTACATCGCGCTCAAACGAATGTTCGACATCACGAATGCATTTGGCGTTCGGCTGGAGATCAAGCCCATTTTACCGATGGTTATGCGGGGCGTGCCGGTGCCCTATACCAAACTCCTGTACATCGCCAAAGACGCCTGTCGTGAAGCTCGTCGTTTAGGTATTCCATTCGGCAATCTGCATGACCCGGTGGGGGCGGGTGCGGAACGTTGCATCGCCGTTTTCTATTATGCGAAATCTGAAGGCAAGGAGCGCCAGTTCGTGCTATCGGCCGGCAGCGGAATTTGGGCCGAAGGAATCGATGTCGCGACAGATGAGGGCATGCGCACCGTGACCGAGCGCTGCGGACTGTTTTGGCCGGACGTTCTTGAAGCGCTTGCAGATGAATGCTGGCGGGAAAAAGTCGTTGCCAACAGAGACAGCCTGACCGAGCTTGGATTGTGGGGCGTGCCAAATATCATTGTCGATAATGCGGCGTTCTGGGGACAGGATCGAGACTGGCTGATTGCACGGCAACTGGAAGACATGTGCGAAGCCGGAGACGGTATTCTGGTATGAGTCTGCCAACAATCGTTTTTTCCCACGGTTCCGAAAGCGGTCCGTGGGGAAGCAAGATTCAGGCGATGTCCGGGATGGCAATGGGCCTGGGGTGCGCGATCGATAGCATTGACTACCAGGGCATTGCCGATCCAACAGAGCGTGTCGACAAACTGATAGGGGCCTGCGAAAGCATAAGCGGCGACATTATTCTGGTGGGCTCAAGCATGGGTGGACATGTCGCCACGGCCGCTGCAACGCCAGTCGCTGCTGCTGGCTTGTTTGTTCTGGCGCCGGCTTTCTATATGCCCGGTTACGAGGAGCTGACACCGATTCCGCCGCGGATACCGTTTGAGATAGTGCACGGCTGGGGCGACGATATCGTCCCGCCCGAGAACAGCATCCGATATGCCGGAGAGTGTGCTGCCACCTTGCATTTGCTCGATGGTGACCATCGCCTGACAAATAATATCGACGAAATCAACTTCTTTCTCGAACAATTCATCAATAGGATATCCGCTCGGGAATCCGCTTAGGAGTAGATATGAAAACACTTATATTAGCTATGTGCCTGACCCTGGTTGGTTGCGGCGGTGGTAATAGCGCTGACGAGAGCAACGAAGCCGAAGAGGATCAGGAAACCATATTTGATCCGCTTATTGGAACCCTCGACAAAGCGAATGCGGTCGAAGGCCAGTTGATGGACAGCAAGGATAGAACCGATCAGGCCATCGCAGAATCAGAGCTTGCCCTCGACGAATCAGAAGACGATACGGACGACTGACTAATTGAAGTTTCTGCGCCTCCTGTTCGGGCCTTTATATTGGCTCGCCGGAAAGGTCTTTTCGGCTTGGGCGAGGCCTGTCATACAGCCCGAGAATCCGCTTGAACTCCTGAACGAAAGCAACGCCGTCGTTTGCTATGTGCTGGAGTCGGGCGGGCTCGTGGATACGCTTGCGCTCGAGCGCGCCTGTCAGAAGAGCGGCCTGCCCTCGCCAACGGCTGCGCTTTCGTTTGCCAATGCCAGGGAAAACGCAAGCAATCTCGTATTGCGCCGTATGCGAGGTTTTATTTTTCGTCGGCGCAGTCATAAGGGATCGACGCGACTAAGCCGGTTGGTAGAGGCAGGGCTTGAAACAGACGGAAAAGATCTGCTGCTGGTGCCAGTCGCAATCTATTGGGGTCGCTCGCCCGACAAAGAGCGCTCGCTTCTGAAACTGTTGTTTTCTGAAGACTGGGACGTAATGGGGCGAACGCGAAAGCTTTTTGCGAGCCTCGTACACGGTCGCAATACTCTGCTTCGTTACAGTGAGCCCTTGTTGCTTAGCTCGATTGTACAACCGGACATGGACCCGGAAATCGCGTACCGAAAGGTATCGCGGGTCTTGCGCGTGCATTTCCGGCAACGACGCAAGGCGACGGTTGGACCGGACTTGTCTCATCGCGGTGCGCTGGTGGGTCAGGTCATCCTCGACCCGGCGGTGCAAAAAATAATCGAGGCAGAAGCGGGCGACGACCGCGTGCTCCGCGAACGAAAAATTCAGGAAGCTCGAAAATACGCACGCGAAATCGCCGCCCGGATATCGTATCCGACGATTCGCGCGCTATCGAGATTCCTGAGCCGAATCTGGAACAAGATTTATGACGGCATCGTGACTCACAACATCGATCGTTTGCACGAAGTTGGCAAAGAATGCGAGGTAATTTACGTACCGTGCCATCGAAGTCATGTCGACTACTTGCTGATGAGTTACATCTTGCATGATGAGGGGCTGCATGTGCCGCATGTAGCCGCTGGAATAAATTTAAATATGCCAATTATCGGGCCGCTACTGAGACGGGGCGGAGCGTTTTTCCTGCGCCGCAGCTTCAAAGGAAATCGGCTGTACGCGGCGGTGTTTAACGCATATCTGAACCAGATTCTGCGCCGCGGATACTCTATCGAGTATTTCGTAGAGGGCGGTCGCAGCCGGACCGGCCGATTGCTTGCACCCAAAGCCGGCATGCTTGCGATGACCGTTTCCTCGTACGTACGTGAACCGAAGCGCCCCGTGGTTTTCGTGCCGATCTACTTCGGCTATGAAAAACTCCTGGAGGGAGGGTCGTTCATTACCGAGCTAAGCGGCGGCGCCAAGAAGAAAGAGTCGCTGTTTGGTTTGTTCAAAACACTAAAGTCGCTGCGCGAAGATTTCGGCAAGGTATACGTCAACATTGGTGAGCCGATCGAGCTGGAACCGATACTGGACCATAACAATCCACAGTGGCGAGACGGCTCTTGTGCAGTTGAAGACAGACCGCCGTGGCTTACCGACACTATTGATCAGCTTGGCGACGAGATTATGCGCAGAATTAATTCTGCGGCGGCCGTTACGCCAATAAGCTTGCTGGCAACCACCTTGTTGTCAGCACCCAAACAAGCGATGGGCGTTCTGGAACTACGACGCCAGCTTCAATTAAGCCTGAACTTGCTGGAACAGTTTCACTATTCGGATTCGGTGACGGTCCCAGACTGGTCGCCGGACGATATTATTGACCACGGCGAGAATCTAAAAATTATTAGTCGCGTTTCGCATCCGTTGGGAGACGTCGTCGTCATGGCCGAAGAAAATGCCGTACAGATGACCTACTTCAGAAACAATGTGCACCACCTGTTCGCTATACCGGCATCGGTCGCGTGCTGCTTCATTCAGGGCCGGCGGTTGGAGCATGGAGAACTACAGCGACTCATACGGTTGATTTACCCATTCATGAAAAAGGAATTGCGCTTGCAGTGGAGTTACGACGAGATCGATTCCGTAACAACGAAAGCGATTGACGCGCTCGTGCAGTTGAACATCCTGACGAGAGACGGAACCGTGCTGGTAAGACCGCCCGGTGGGTCAGGCAGCGCGTTCCAATTGCTTATGCTGGGTCAATCAATGGTCCCGATGTTGCAGCGCTACTACCTTGTCGTTGTCCTGTTGGTGAAAAACGGCAAAGGCAAGCTGTCGCGAGCCCGGCTCGAATCCCTGTGCCAGCACAGTGCACAGCGACTGGCAATGATATACGGCCTGCATTCGCCGGATTTTTTCGACAAGGCCCTGTTTAAAGATTTCATCGGTATCTTGAGAGAGCAGGAAGTCCTGCGTCGCAATAGTGCTGGCCTGCTCGACTTCGATGACGATATCGAGCTTATCGGTGAGGATGCGCGACTGGTTCTTGGTGAAGAAATTCGACACAGTATATTGTCATTGACCTTTTCTGCTCCGGGAATTGATCGCTTGTGAAAGTCGTATCGTTTTATCTGTTCCTGGATCTTTCGGATCCGGACGTATTGCGCGGTCAGCTGCAGGCGTTTTGCGAGAAACACGAATTACTTGGAACAGTACTGCTGGCTGATGAAGGCTTCAATGGCACGCTTGCGGGCGAGGCAGACGCTGTGCAGGCTGTTTTCGATTTTCTTCGCGACTATTTGCCTTTGCCAGGATTGATTGATGCCCATTGGACGGATGCTGACGAGGCTCCGTTTCGCCGCATGCGGGTAAAGGTCAAGAACGAGATCGTTACGCTGGGTCGTGCTGACATCAAGCCCCATAAGCGCACCGGGACACACGTGTCAGCCGAAGAGTGGAACAAACTTATCGCCGATCCCGAAACCCTGATCATTGACACGCGAAATCACTATGAGGTCGAGGTCGGTACGTTTGCGGGTGCGCTTGACCCCGGTAACGACAGTTTTCGCGAATTTCCGGAGTTCGCGGAGAAGCTGGCGCAAGACGGCACGAAACGGCCACTTGCGATGTTTTGCACAGGCGGAATTCGCTGCGAAAAGGCGAGCGCACTAATGCTGGAGCTCGGATACAGTGAGGTATACCAGTTACAGGGTGGAATTCTTAATTATCTTGAGCAAACGAAAGGCGAAGACAATCTTTGGCATGGCGAGTGTTTTGTTTTTGACAGCCGCGTCGCAGTAGACCGGGACCTTGCCGAGGGCGGCTACGTGCAGTGCCATGCTTGCAGGCGCCCGCTCACCAGCGAGGATATTGCGTCTGCAGAGTTTGTGAAAGGTATCTCTTGCCCAAAATGCATTGTTAATTCGAAAGCTACGCGTCAAGATCCGGGATCAGCTCACTCTCAAGCTGAGTAATCATGTCTTTGAGAATCAGGCGGCGTTTCTTTAGTCGGCGCATTCGCAATTGATCGAATATCGGGTCGTGTGAAAGACCGTCGATCAGGTAATCCAGGTCCCGGTGGTCGACACGAAGTCCTCTGAGTCTTGCAAACTCCTTAAACACTTCATTGTCTATGTTGTCGACCATTATTCGCCATCAAAATAGTGCTTGCCGTCAGGCCGCGCGCCTACCCGTATATTAGCTCAGTTATCCCGCCATGCTACTGGTCGGCATCGATAAAGCTCAGCCAATCGTGGTCTTGCGGCCCGATAACGAGGAAAAACGGGTTCAGAATTTCTGCCTTGGTATTATAAGCCAAGGGCGTGCCGTCCAGCTTGATGACCTGTCCACCAGCCTGTTCAACGACCGCCTGTGCAGCGGCGGTATCCCACTCTGACGTTAGTCCAAGGCGCGGATAAACGTCCGCAGTGCCTTCGGCAACACGACAGAATTTCAGCGAACTCCCCATAGGCAACATTTCAAAGTCGCCCAGCTTCTCCAGGTAGGCATCCAGGCTGGCGCCGCGGTGTGATCGACTGCCGACTACGCGTACCGGACTTGCGCTCTTGTCCGCGATCGAAATTTTGCGAGTGCCCCCGGTGTCCCTGATCTGGGCACCCGATCCCTGGCAGCCAATGTAGGTGACGCCCGTGACCGGCACCTGCACTACGCCAAATACCGGGCGATGGTTTTCAATGAGGGCGATATTGACCGTAAATTCGCCGTTTCGGTTGACGAATTCCTTTGTCCCGTCCAGCGGGTCGATCAGCCAGTAACGGGACCAAGTGCTGCGCACGTCGAAGTCCGGCAGGCCAAATTCCTCGGAAATAATGGGAATATCCGGCGTCAGCGCCTCCAGCTCGGCAACGATTTTGCGATTGGACACCATGTCCGCTTGCGTCAGCGGAGAATTGTCGTCCTTTGCTTGTACATCGAAGTCGGTAGCGTAGACTTCGAGAATTGCGTCGCCCGCAGCTGTGGCGAGTTCAATGACTGGCTCAACTATTTTCGCGAATAAGGCCTGCAATTCCATGGGGTTTCCTGAGCTGATTCTTGCTGATTTAAGTGGCTGCGCAGTATAGATCATTCCAATCCCGATTGGATCCAGGGGGACAAAACGTGCCGGCTGGCTTGCAAGAAGCGCTGCATAATTGCGACACACTGATGCTCGATATGGACGGGACCTTGTTGGATCTCGCGTTCGATAATTACTTGTGGATGCATGTCGTCCCGCGGGAGTTCGCCCGCCAGAATAATATGTCGGAATCTGACGCCCGCGAGCAGCTTTACGCGATCATGCGCAAACTGCAGGGCAGGCTCGACTGGTATTGCCTGGACTTCTGGAGTGATCATCTGAACCTCGATATCGAAGGCCTGCATCGTGATGCAAACCATCGTATCGGTTACTTGCCCGGCGCTGAAGAATTCCTGAAACAGGTGTCTGCGATGGAGTTGCGACTGCTACTGGTATCGAACTCTCATGGCACGACGCTTGAAATCAAGGATGAGGTGACGGACGTAAAGCGTTTTTTCGACAAGATCTATTTGTCGCACGACCTCGGACACCCGAAAGAAGAGCAACCGTTCTGGGAGTCTTTGCAAGAGCAGGAAAGTTTCGATCCGGAACGCACCATGTTCATGGACGATAATCTCCTGGTGCTCGGCAGCGCCCGTGATTACGGCATACGGCACCTGGTGGCAATAGCCAGGCCGGAGACGGCAGGACCAACACGAGAGATGACGGGATTCAAAAGCGTTGATCGAGTCGCCGATGTGCTGGCGATCGACACAACTTAGTCAGGCGCGCTTGTTTTGGCTTCGATGCCTGTTGCCGCCTCTGTTGCCAGACGGTTTTCGACCCTGATGCCGGCTGCTTTTGCTTTTTGACCAAGCTGGTTTTTTAATTTCCGGGAGGTCGTCGGGATTGTAACTGGCGACCGGAATCTTGTGGCCGATGAAATTCTCGATGTCAGGCAACGAGATTGCATATGTTTCACATCCAAAGCTGATCGCGTCGCCCGATGCGCCGGCCCGCGCAGTGCGACCGATACGATGCACGTAATCTTCAGAATCCTGGGGCAGGTCGTAATTGATCACGCATTGCACATCCGGGATGTGTAAACCACGCGATGCCACGTCCGTGCCGATGAGGACCGGCAATTCGCCGTTCTGAAAGCGCGCCAGCAAAGCCATGCGTTTTTTCTGCGGTACGTCGCCAGAAATTGCGCTGGCGTCGATGCCATTCGCCTGCAGGTAGGCTTGCACGCGTTCCGCTTCTCGCTTCATGTTGACGAAGATCATGATGCGCCCGGAACCCATTTCTCGAATCAAGCCGACCAGCAATCGCATTTTGTCCGGATTGGATGGAAAGAATATCGCCTGGCGGACGCGATCGACTGTTACTTTTTCCGGCTCAATGCGGATAAGCTCGGGTTCATTCATGTGTTCGTAGGCAAGCTCCATTACTTTCATCGACAAGGTCGCGGAGAAAAGCATGTTGAGCCGGGCTTCGGGTTTGGGTAGTCGGCGTAGCAGGTAACGAATATCTTTGATGAAGCCAAGATCGAACATTCGATCTGCCTCGTCCAGAATCACGACCTCGACTTCGTCCAATTTATAAACGCCCTGTTTGAAGTAGTCGATTATTCGGCCGGGCGTTCCGACCAGCAGATCGATGCCTTCTTCGATGGTGCGCCGCTGCTGCTCGTATCCGGTGCCGCCGTATGCCAGGCCCGTTTTGAATCCGGTGTGTCGACCCAGAGTGTCAGCGTCCTTGGCGATCTGAATTGCCAGTTCGCGCGTCGGCGCTAGAATGAAGATGCGCGGTTGCTTGCGAGCGCCATTGCTCTTGGGCGGCACATCCGAGGTCAGCAGGCACTGGTAGGCGGCGATCAGGAAAGCGGCGGTCTTGCCGGTGCCGGTTTGCGCCTGTCCGGCGACATCGTGCTTTTTCAGCGCGACGGGAAGCGTGCTGGCCTGGATCGGGGTGCAGTATTCAA
>SMVB01056832.1_pt1 | contig 59367 bp, 50 predicted proteins | sample 2456461 | NCBI WGS metagenome assembly SMVB01 (sample SAMN11095934, study PRJNA526329) | marine sediment metagenome | biome: Marine sediment; feature: Surficial sediment; material: Deep marine sediment; isolation source: Hadal surficial sediment | place: Pacific Ocean | collected 2014-05 | depth...
CGCCTTGTCTATTACTTCACGTACGGCTCGTAACTCTTCCTACCATTTTCGTGTTGGTATTGGTAATGCATTTTTTATCAAGAAGCATGGCAGCATTCCCGCGTAGTGGACGTTGCACATTCAAAAAATAAATTTCTGGAACTTGCTTGTACTAATAGTTAGATAAAATCTAGGACTGCTTTATTGAATGTGTCTGATCTATCCACTGGTAACAAAATTTCATCATAATTACTTTCTCATGATATGGTAGTTAGGTTTGTGGTGGCTGTAATGGCTTATCAGTGTCATTGGCCAAGTCAGCCATAGGTGTTTTCTTTCTTAGAGTCCTAAACGCAAACCATTTACCGATCATTATTATTACAAGTGCACTACAAACTGGGGACAGCCAGTGTAAAAAAGCTGCGTTGACATTAACCCATTCCTTGATAACTGTATCGGTTATCGCCATTGCACCAGCAATCCAGCCGAGCAGTCCGGCACCAATGGTAATAACAATAGGAAAACGATCCATCAGTTTCATTACTAACTTGCTACTCCAGACAATAATGGGCACACTTATTACTAAACCGAAAACTACCAAACCGATGCTGTCTTTGGCTGCGCCAGCGATGGCGATGACATTGTCAAAGCTCATTACAACATCAGCAATAATGATGGTTTTGATTGCACCCAGCAATGTAGTATTGGCGGCTATTTCATATTCACCGTCTTCAGGTTCAGGCTGAAGAAGTTTGATCCCAATCCATATCAGCAGCAGCGCACCGATGATTTTAAGGTATGGAATCATCAGCAGGGAGAGTGCGAAAGAAATTAGGATTATACGTAGACCGATGGCACCAAATACCCCCCAGAAAATACCTTGGTTACGCTGTTTCTGCGGCAGTCGTCGACAAGCGAGAGCGATCACAATCGCATTGTCTCCACCGAGCACAATATCGATCGCTATAATTTGCAATACCGAGACCCAGAATTGTGAACTAGCGAGGTCCATTCATCGATCTCCAAAAATGTAAATTTTGTATGCGAGCGAAAGCATATTTGTCCTTATCGATGACTTAATCGTTACTTCCGCTATGTGCCAGTGTCCATTCAATCCTCAACGTTAGCTCCAATAAACTGTAGAATCTCACTTTTGTGCGACATCGTGTCTTGGTGCCCTAGTTTGATTAACGCTTGGCAGAATGGTTTTTCAAATAGCAAATAACTTAATAGCGTGGAACCATCGCGTCCCATTGCACCAATAGCACGGTAAGCTAAACGCATAGTGAGTGGCAGAGTATGTGCATACTGTTCTGCAATCTTATTGATTTCCTCGCTCGGAGAAATTACCATTGACTTTATTGGGCGTAGCTGCATGCTGCTATTTTCTAGTGTTCCCCTAGGGATTAATTGGATAATTTCGTTGATACGTTGCAGGCGCTCTAAGTCGACATCTAGACTATCAAGAAAAATGCTGTTCATGACATGCCCGGCAATCTGAGCCATTGGTGGGTAACCAACTATCTTAACGCGATCAGGTTGCGCATTTTTTGTATCGTGTACGCCTATCACAAGTATTCGTTCTGCACCCAGATGTAGCGCCGGGCTGATGGGGGCAAGCTGACGCATGGAGCCATCGCCAAAATATTCACGATTTATTTTCATTGCAGGAAAAAGAAAAGGAATGGCGGAAGATGCTGCTAGGTGTTCAACGCCAATATTCGTTGAGATGCCGATTCGGCGTTTTCTGCCCCAAGGTGTTATGTTTTCCGCGCCTTGATAAAATGTGACTGACTGGCCAGAAGTATAGCCCCACGCAGTAATACCTAAAGCATGTAAAGCACCCGACTTAATACTCTTCTGAATACCGCGAAAAGGCAATCTATGCCCAAGTAATTTTGTTAGTGGTGAATCATCCAGTAGAGAAATTGCACTATGCCTATTCAATAACAACGAAGCTAGTACACGTACGCTATTATACAACATGCCAATGGGATCTGAGCGATAAACCTGATTGACATGAAAATTCTCCCACACCTCCACCAATTGTCGCACTCCCTCGTGGAAATTTCTAGCTGAAACTGCGAGACTTGTCGCATTTATTGCGCCGGCAGAGGTACCACAAATCACGGGAAATGGGTTGCGCACGCCTTTCGGCAACATTGCAGAAACCGCACGTAGCACGCCGACCTGATAGGCGGCGCGGGCACCCCCACCAGTAAGAATAAGACCGACTTTAGGCAACAATGGGAGATGTCTTAATCTCATTCGCCGGGGGTCAATTCTGCTTTTACCTTTTCTAGTGCATCGCGCAAGGTATCCTCAGAGAGGATATTCAGGCAGTTGGATAGCATCTCAGCTGCTTCGTAAGTTCCTTCCGGCAACTTGTTACAGTCCAGATTGGCGATGAACACTGCTGCTGCACCGGTCGTTTTGAGCAAGTTCTGACGTTCGTTCATAAGTATTTCAATTTCGGCGTGTAACATGGAGGTTTCTTGTTTTTTCAGTGTATGACGCATTGTCTCATTCCCAGTATGCTGGTGTAGTAGATCAGAAATATGCAATATACCAGAATCAGTGTACACATAAAGTTCAAGCTAACGGTCATTTGTTCTCCAATTCATTATCCTGATATTATTAAACCATGGGCGCTTGCAAACCTTAGGTAGCCATGAAAGACAATTTTTTTACCGACCATTTCTAGAAATAGCACCTTATGCTAGTGACCCATTGTCACTCGATAGTTCGCTTACAATGTATTGGGATCTGTCTGGTGAAAATGAAGGCATGTTAGTAGTATTTCTCCATGGTGGGTAGATGCTGGATCGTCATTTGCTCATCGTCGATAACTTGTACTACGCATAGCGCAGCGCACTGCATAATAGTCTACAATGCTGGTCATTTATCACGGGATTTGGGGATTCTGGGATACGGATGGGACTGGTAAGAGCAACTGAGAAATTTATGTGTATTGGATTAATTCTTTCTTATTTATTTTTTACCATGTCTTCCGGCCTTATCCATGCATCGAATTGTTCTGCCGTGACATGACCTGATGCAATCGCTGCTTCTTTTAAAGTTGTGCTTTCTCGGTATGCTTTTTTGGCAATTTCCGCTGCTTTGTCGTAGCCGATGTAGGGATTGAGCGCTGTTACCAGCATTAGTGAATTGTTCATTAACTTGTTAATATGCTCAACATTAGCTGTAATCCCTGATGCACAATTGTCATTAAAACTCATTGCGCCATCTGAGAGTAGGCGGACACTTTGTAGGAAATTGTGGATTATGAGTGGTCTCATCACGTTGAGCTCAAAATTTCCCATCGCTCCGCCCATATTGATAGCTACATCGTTACCTATTACTTGGCAGCAGAGCATGATCATCGCCTCTGATTGAGTGGGATTGACCTTGCCCGGCATTATGGAACTACCCGGCTCGTTCTCCGGAATTCTCAGTTCACCGATACCGCAGCGAGGTCCAGAAGCGAGCCAGCGAATGTCATTTGCAATTTTTATCAAAGATACCGCAAGGGTTTTCAGTGCACCATGTGCATTGACTAGCGCATCATTTGTAGCCAATGCTTCAAATTTATTAGGTGAGGTGGTAAACGGCAGGCCAGTTAACTTTGCCAATTCTGCTGCCGTCCGTGCGGAAAATTCAATATGAGTATTTAGACCGGTACCTACAGCTGTGCCGCCTAGTGCCAGCTCACACATATGTGGGAGAGATGACTCTAGGTGATTCATCCCATGGTCAAGTTGCGAAACATAGCCAGAGAATTCCTGTCCCAGAGTAAGTGGCGTCGCATCTTGCAAATGGGTGCGCCCGATTTTGATAACGCTAGAGAATTCTTTTACCTTGATAGTAAGAGTTTGGCGTAACGCACGAATAGCAGGTTTCAGTTGATGATCAATAGTTTGCATTGCTGCCACATGCATTGCTGTTGGAAATACGTCGTTAGACGATTGTCCCCTGTTTACGTCATCGTTGGGGTGGATCTTGCGCGCCATGCCGCGCTCACCACCGAGTAGTTCGGAGGCACGGTTTGCTAGTACCTCATTCATATTCATGTTTGTTTGCGTGCCAGATCCGGTCTGCCATACTACCAATGGGAACTCGGTTTCATGGAGGCCCTCGATTACTTCATCAGCGGCTTGGATTATGGCAGTAGTACTAGCCGTATTGAGCAAGCCCAAATCGTGGTTTACTTTTGCAGTAACACGTTTTACCAAGGCAAGCGCATGTAGTAGAGCGAATGGCATGCGCTCGTTCGAGATTTTGAAGTTTTGTAGAGAACGTTGTGTTTGTGCTCCCCACAGTGCTGTGGCAGGCACTTTCACCATGCCCATACTGTCTTGTTCTTCGCGGTAGCCCATGAAAATTTCAAGAAAAAAAATGAGGCTGATCACGGATTGGTGCCACTTGGCACCTACCGATAAAGTCCATCTGAGCTACAGATTAGTCTCAGTACTTGTTGAAGGTAAGCAGTTCCAAGCCGAATCCACTGCGTAGAGAATAGGGAATCTTGGAATAGGGAATCTTGGTTCATAGTTTGCCAAGAAACCATTCTGATATCTTCCAGTTTTTGCCATTGTAGCTTTTGTCAGCAGATCTGGTTCTGGGTTTACATTCAAGATTCTTTCAAAAGTACGTTGTACTTCAAGCAAATTGTGCCGGACCAATAATAATTTAATCAATCTTCAAGATGGGGCGATTCTTCACCAGGCTCTCCTGTCTCATGATCGATCCAGCCAGATACGCCGATCTCTTCTTCTGCTTGCTCTAGGGTTTCACCAGGTTCGAAATCTGATTCAGCGTTGTATTCCATGTCTTGAATGGTCTCAAGTAGAGTGGTAAAGGGACCAAATACCTTGTTGCTTGCATTTACATCATGCCAGTAGAAACCATCAGGGCGCTCTAAAATCCGTGTATTGTCGTAATCGCGTGATGCTATTGGAATTGTGGTAGTCAAAATTACCTCGTTACCGTTTCTTAAAGTGTGCTTTAAATGTGAATTTAATCCCATATTACTCTGCTTACCAAGTTTTACTAGCGTAAATTACAGAAGGCGAATGATTTATCCACACTATATTGTCAACCAGGCCAAACATCAGAAATTTGATTTATATCGAGCCCTCTGATCTGCGCTCTGCCAGAACGTAATTACTCTGATGTCTACTCAAATTGTAAGTCGTTTATTTTAGGCAATCAAGCGCAAAAAGGTATATCTGTTTTTCTACCGTCCATAAAATGTGAATACGGAAACTATTAGAATCAGGATCAACATCGATATGATTAAAGAATTCAGGTATGGTTCTAGCAGATTTACAGTAGCGTCTAGACCACTTATTCCTGAGCCTCACGTTCGATTTCCTCGATACCCACATGACGTACATCTTTGCCCTTGACCAAGTAGATCACATATTCAGACATGTTCTTTGCGTGATCACCGATGCGCTCAATGGCTTTTGCTGCAAACAGAATTTCTATCGAAGAAGAAATATTGCGTGGATCTTCCATCATGAAAGTGATAAGCTGGCGAATTATGGAACGGAACTCTTCGTCTACTAGTTCGTCTTGACGGGCAACCCAAACTGCTTCTGCTAAATCAAGACGGGCGAAAGCATCCAGAGATCTTCGCAGCATTTCCATTGCGATATTCGCGACATGTCTAATCTCGACAAAACGTGGCTTATGTATTCGGCCATCGGCATATATTAGCTTCGCCATACGTGCAATCTTTGCCGCCTCATCTCCCATACGCTCAAGATCGGTAATAATCTTAATTACCATTATGATCATGCGTAAATCACTAGCAGTGGGTTGCCGGCGTGCAATGATCTGGCTGCAAATTTCATCAATCGATACTTCCATATCATTAACACGGTGATCATCAGCCACAACCTGCTCAATCAAAGCTTTATCAGCAGTGGTAAGTGCCTTAACTGCATGCTCGATCTGCTCTTCAACCAATCCGCCCATTTGCAGTACACTCATCCGCAACGACTCAAGATCGGCATCAAATTGTTTGGATATGTGTTTTCTATTGACCATTTCAAACCTTTAAATTTCTCTGAAAAAATTATATTTATAATATCTGTAGATTATGACAATTTTGTTATTGCTCGAGTTAGATATCCATCGTATGAATACCTTTGTCGGTGCCCAGTAGCAACACGTTGGCACCACGCCTTGCGAACAGACCATTTGTTACAATCCCAGTTATTTGGTTGAGGTTTGTCTCTAGCTCGACCGGATTCAGAATTTGCAGACCATGTATATCTAGAATCACGTTTCCATTATCAGTAATAAATCCTTGACGCAGAACAGGATGTCCACCTAGCTGTACTATTGCACGTGCAACATAACTGCTCGCCATCGGGATAACTTCCACTGGTATCGGGAATGTGCCAAGTACCTTAACTAGTTTACTCTGGTCAGTAACACAAACGAATTTTTTTGCTGTTGCAGCAACGATTTTCTCTCGTGTTAAAGCCCCTCCTCCGCCCTTTATCATGTGCAAGTGCTCGGTAATTTCATCCGCCCCGTCAATATACACAGGTAGCTCATCGATGCTATTCAGATCCAGTACTTCAATGTGGTGGCCTCTGAGTCGCTGTGCTGTGTTCTCAGAACTTGCTACCGCACCTTTAATTTTATGCTTAATCTTGGCCAGTTCGTCTATAAAATAATTTGCAGTGGAGCCAGTTCCTACGCCTACAATACTACCAATGGGAACATGTTGGATGGCGGCCTGCGCAACCGCCCGTTTTTGTTCATCCTGTGTCTGAGTCATAGTGTTTTCGTTCATAAATAATATGTATTAGTCATTAGAATAGCTTTATCTGCAGACTTTAACAATTAACCCGTATACTAAGTACGCTTCCTAGCATGATAAAATTCTTCACAGTTTATGATTCTTTAAATTTACGCATAAATGAAAAACGATTATCTAGAAAGAATTCTGACTGCCCAAGTTTATGATGTAGCGATAGAAAGTCCATTAGAATTTGCACCCAGCTTGTCTGAGCGCATGAACAATCGGCTGCTACTGAAGCGTGAGGACATGCAGCAGGTGTTTTCATTTAAGCTGCGTGGAGCCTATAACAAAATGATCAAGCTTTCTCCCGAGATACTTAAACGTGGTGTGGTGACGGCTTCTGCGGGCAATCATGCGCAGGGAGTTGCATTAGTGGCACAGCGGCTAAATTGTCGAGCGACAATCGTAATGCCTATCACCACGCCACAAATTAAGATGCAAGCAGTCGAAGCTTATGGTGCAACCGTGCTTCTTCATGGGGACTCCTATGATGAGGCCTATGCTCATGCAATGAAACTTTCAACGCAGAAGCGAACAACCTTCGTTCATCCATATGATGATCCAGACGTTATTGCCGGGCAGGGCACTATAGGTATGGAAATCTTACGTCAGCACACTGGGCCTATCCATGCTGTATTTGTGCCAGTAGGTGGCGGTGGACTTATTTCCGGTATCGCTTCTTATATAAAAAGATTGTATTCGGAAATAAAGATCATTGGGGTAGAGCCTGTTGATTCGGATGCCATGTATCGGTCACTACAACAAGGGCGTCGCGTCAAACTTGCTCAAGTTGGGCTATTCGCTGATGGTGTAGCGATTAAGCAAGTGGGTAAAGAAACCTTTCGCTTGTGTCGAGAATTAGTAGATGAAATCGTACTGGTTGACACCGATGCCATCTGTGCTGCAATTAAGGATGTATTTGAAGACACCCGTGTCATCTTGGAGCCCGCAGGGGCACTTTCCATTGCTGGTGCTAAGGTATACGCCAATCGAGAGAAAGTTCGCAATAAAACTTTTGTGGCGGTTTCTTCTGGTGCCAACATGAATTTCGATCGCCTGCGACATGTTTCTGAACGAGCAGAATTAGGTGAGCAGCGTGAAGCGGTGATGTCTGTGACTATCCCCGAGAAACCCGGTAGCTTCAGGAAGTTTTGTGCCATGCTAGGAACGAAAAGCATTACCGAATTTAACTACCGCTACGCTGATCCGAAAGAAGCGCATGTATTTGTCGGTGTATCAGTACGCAACCGTAATGAGGCAGAAAAGTTAATCAAGAGTCTAGAAAAAAGTGGCTTACGTACTGAGGATTTTAGCGATAATGAAATGGCAAAGCTACATGTACGCCATCTGGTTGGGGGACGTGCCGGCGGAGTAAAAAATGAAATTCTTTATCGCTTTGAGTTTCCTGATCGTCCCGGTGCTCTGATGAAATTTCTAAATAGTATGAGCCATCACTGGAACATCAGCTTATTTCACTACCGCAATCATGGTACTGATTACGGTCGTGTACTAGTCGGTATGGATGTGCCGCGTGGAGAGCAGGCTGATTTCAAAGCGTTCCTCGATCAGCTTGGCTACCGTTATTGGGATGAGAGTAAGAATCCAGCGTATAAGTTGTTCCTCGGGTAGAGACCAAATTGAATTCTCATATGCGCTTATCGAATCTTAAAATTTTAGGTATTTTTAACTCTGACACTGCACCCATTTTTATCATAATTAGCATCATTGATTTGTGTTGCTGTGGGTGTTTTTGTGGGTACAATTTTTTCAGAAAGTAACGTTCCAATCGAGAGTCCAAGCGTTAGGTCGCTTATATGGCCGAACTTATGTAAACGTAATTGACCAGCTTTATCGATCAGAATGAGGGTTGGGGTTCCCTGCATTTGATATGCGCGCATAGTTAACGGTAGTTTTTGTTGCTGATCATCGTATTTATCGATACCGATCGGAAAGTGAAGTCGATATTCGCGAACAAATACTTCAAGTGCGTCACGACCCATCACAGAATGATGTTCAAAGACGGTATGTAGACCGATCACTGCAACTTCTTTTGGGTCAAATTCATCGTATATCCTTTGTGTCTGCGGAATACCGACTTGTACGCAACCCGGACAGAGCATTTGGAAAGAATGGAGCACGATTACTTTGCCGCGTAATGAAGCAAGTGTGATTGATTGCGGCGTGTTGAGCCAACCTGAAGTTTGTAACTCCGGAGCTAAGTCTTCATAACCAGAAGTTTTTGCTTCTAACATTCTTGGTCCCAATGATGAGCTTCTGGCAGTAATGGTAGTCAGACCTGCTTTCTTCGTCAAGGAAGGATTTTCCCAAGTAAGAAAAGAAAGAAACCATTCCTAATTTCAGTACAAAGTCGGTCCGATCTTATGGTATCAGAGAGGGGCGAATCAGTTAATGATGTCTTAGAATGGGTTTAAGAACAATAAGTATGCAATCTATGCAGGCGTTCTAAGTCTATAATCTAACACCCTGCTAGAGTACAATTTTATTTCGCAATAGAAACGATTACGGTATACACAATCTTGACCATACTGATTCTTACTCGCCCCGATGATTGGCATTTGCATCTGCGCGATGGCAAGCAAATGTGCGCAGTACTGCCTGATACTGTGCGGCGTTTTGCCCGAGCCATCATAATGCCCAATCTCAACCCACCAGTAGTGACAACTGAAATAGCGTTGGCGTATTGTGAACGTATTCTTGCTGCTCTGCCAGTAAATATGCGAATGCGCTTCGAGCCATTGATGACGCTATATCTTACTGACAATACCAAAATTTCTGAAATTGCTAAAGCCAAGGCAAGCGGCATAATACACGGTATGAAATTTTATCCTGCCTGTGCTAGTACTTATTCTGATACAGGAGTTACCGATATAGCTAAGTGTTTTGCCATACTCGAAACTATGGAGCAGGAGAGTATGCCGTTGCTAGTGCATGGTGAAGTAAATGATACCGAGGTAGACGTTTTCGATAAAGAAAAGATTTTTATTGATAGAGTGTTAATACCAATAACACAACGTTTTCCAAGATTGAGAGTGGTATTTGAACACATTACTACCAAAGAAGCAGTGGAATTTGTTAAAGCAACATCAGGTAATATTGGCGCAACCATTACCGCCCATCACCTGCTCCTCAACCGCAATGCTATGTTTCAGGGTGGGATTCATCCACATCACTATTGTCTCCCGGTACTGAAGCGTGAAATTCATCATCTTGCCCTGATCGAAGCTGCTATCAGCGGAAATCCTAAGTTTTTTCTCGGAACCGACAGCGCCCCCCATTCTAAAGACGCAAAGGAATCTGATTGTGGTTGCGCAGGTATCTACACTTCTCATGCAGCTATTGAACTTTATGCAGAAGTATTCGAGCAGGCGGGTGCCCTGGGAAAATTAGAAGCCTTTGCTAGTTGCTTCGGTGCAGATTTCTACCGATTACCGCGCAATAAAGACAGTATTACACTGATAAGAGAGAACTGGGACGTGCCCATGGAACTAGAATTTGCGGGGAGAGCGTTGGTTCCATTACGAGCCGGGGGAAGCATGATTTGGAAAATACTTGACTGATTAGCTATTTCTCATCGTTTTGCAAGATATATATATGAATGATGAAGAATAGGATTAGAAACTCTACTTGGATTCTTCTTTAGTATTTTCCTCCTTAGCGGTTGGGTTTTGTACCGCGTGGTTCTTTCCTTTCATTTTGTGTCCACTAAACTCCAGGTTTTTCTGTTGCCACATCCAGGAACTTGATAGCATAGAAATTATAGCTAATAATAAACTCAGGCAGAATATACTTATTATTTTTATCATACTTCCCTATATGTGTGCCTGGAGGGGAACATTCGGTAAAGGCCTGCACTAGGGTTAATGCTCTTCATGGAGGAGGCTCTTCTCTTGACAACAAAGTGAACAGAAGAGTTATCCGAAGAAGACGGGGCCATGGTTGTCGCAATGGCCATTGTGTTGGTGATGTAAGTGGTCATCCATCCACGAGGTAATCGACATGATCTCCGTGTGGGACTGCTTCATGACCGCATACAGAGCCATGTATGTGATCAGTCTGTGGCGGTCATTGCAAGCGTGACCGCTTGCACATGTAGCAGGATTGGCGGCAGCCACCGCTAAAAAATGTTCTTCGATTACCCTATTCTTACCTTGATGATGTAAATGACCATCGTGTAGGTAATCAACATGATCTTCGTGACGAATTGCTGTGCGCCCTCATTTGATACCATGCACATAGCCGTGGTTCAAGTGTGTGATCCATAATTTTCTCCTAGTCATTCTTGAAAAAAACTTGAATTGCAAGTACTCGTTCTATGGGTAGTGATTCCTAATAAGTTTACGTACCATGACATAATCTAGAACCTTAGTTTCAAATTCTTAATCTGATTCTAATATATACATGGATGGTTAATTTCATAGATACACCATATGCATGCTACAAATAATCGAGTGGTTTTTCAAATGATAAAGCATATTTTTTCAAACTTAAGCTATAAACTACTTGGGTTATTGGCTCAAGGTTTTTTTGCCGATCGATATAAAGGCATCACTCTTGGCACATTCAGTCTGAGGTCTCGAATACGTGATGAACTAGACGGGTGGGTACTGAGGAACTCTGGTGGGCTACTCATGGCAGCTTCACCCATTTTTCTCCACAGGTTCACAGCTGCATTTGGATTGTATCCAGCACGCGCCATCAGCTCAAGGCCAATTAAATCTGCTTCTCTTTCATGGGTACGGCTATGCGGTAAACCAAAAGTCACATTTGCGACCATACCCACGAGGCTAGTACTCTCTCCGCTTAGTCCCAGCGCAGCAGCGCCCACTCCCACAATAGTTTGCTCAGCCATCTGTTCTGACATGCGCTCACGTGCGTGTTCACGAAGCGCATGGGCGATCTCGTGACCCATAACTGCAGCAAGCTCATCATCACTTAGATTTAGCTTCTGTATAATTCCGGAGTAGACCATGATTTTTCCACCTGGCATGCAGTAGGCATTGAGTTGATCGTTATTTTGAACGTTTACTTCCCAGGCCCAGCTAAGCGCATCCGGACGGAAAACCACCGTGTGCGGAATTAGTCGATTTGCGATCGATTTGATCCGAACATACTGTTTTTTATCTTTGTTCAGCACACCCTGTTGCTGTGCTTTAGCTATCTCCTCTCGGTAGGCAGTCGCTGCAGAGGCTTGCACTTGCCTTTCTGACAGGCCACTGAACATCCACTGCGTTCGATTCACGCCCACCCTACCGCTACTAGTCGTATTGACTGTTTGACAGGCAGTCAATGTAGCAACCATCAACAAGATCAAAAGTTTTTTCAACATTTCAATCCCCATAAAATTATAAGTTCCTGTAATTTTCCTGAAATTCATGCCCGGATCTTGTTGCTGCCTGTATTCTATCTTGGCAACGGTTTACCTCTGCTGGTTAAACTCAGGAACTACGGCATACCTGAAGCCCTGTTAGGACATCTTTTCATGTAGAGATTTAAAGGGGCTAAAGTAAATATTTTTTTCAGAAGTAATATATTGAGCCTGAAAACCTGAAAAGATATGTGTCAACTTCTTTGTTCTTGCAAGTGATCAGTTATGTGCGATAAACCTAAAAGCCCTATTATGAACATAGACGAGTTTGCATTCCTCGATGCATTTGGTGTCATGAATTCTTCTGCTCTTAATAATAACCCATTTGGCCTTTCTTAAAAATGCGATCTTCGTCGGGAATGAGGCTAGATGATCTATTTGCAAAGAACTGAATAGACATTCTTCCTTCAATGACAACGGTTATATCATCACCTGGGTGTGAATGTGGGGGTTCCTTTACACCTACTTTCCATTTCTCCAGCTTTACTTCCACTCCGACCGGGTCGGTTGGGAATGTAGTTCTTAGGGTGAATCCATTTAGAGTATCAGGAACAGAGATGTAATTATCCCAAACAACACTGATTTTAGAGGTGACCTCATTGTTCTTACCAACGTTGTTTTCAAACATAAGCGAACCTTCTATTTTTGGCTAATTTAGTTATTAGTAGCAAAAAGGGATCTGAGTATAACGGTTTCACAGAGTGATATCTTTACAAATTGTAAATAGTTGTTTAGTAGTAAATACTTATACCAGAATATAATATTTTAATTGTTCAGCTGGCACCGACTAAAACGTAGAGTAGATTAACTTCTACACTATGAGGTACGGCGATGCAGAGATAGTAATCTTAATGTGCTACATTTATGTTGCGGAGTAAAATCAAGTTGGGAACAAGTGATTCTACTTAATATCTAGGAGTACGGGCAGGACAACATGAAAGCAATTTTATGCAAACAATGGGGGCCTCCTGGAAACCTCGTAGTAGAAAATGTTCCCACACTTAAGGCTGACAAAGCACATGTAATTGTTAATGTAAAAGCTTGTGGTGTCAATTTTCCAGATACCTTAATTATTCAAGGCAAGTATCAATATAAGCCGGACTTGCCATTCTCACCTGGAGCTGAAATTGCAGGGATAATTAAGGAACTGGGCCAAGGTGTCAGTGGTGTTGGAGTCGGAGACCGTGTTTTTGCCTTTATCGGATGGGGTGGTTTTGCCGAAGAGGTGTTAGTACCAGTAGAGAAGATTATTCATATGCCTGAGGGAATGGAGTTTAAAACCGCTTCAGCTTTTGTTATGACATATGGAACCTCCTATTACGCACTTAAACATAGAGCCCAACTTAAGTCTGGAGAGACGCTACTAGTACTAGGTGCCGCAGGAGGGGTAGGGCTTGCAGCGGTAGAACTTGGAAAAATAATGGGAGCACGTGTTATTGCTTCAGCTTCATCTGATGACAAGTTAGCGGTGTGCAAAGAATATGGTGCAGATGAATTAATTAATTACTCCACTCAGAATTTTCGTTCGATCATTAGTAAAATTACAAATGGCCAGGGAGTGGACGTTGTCTGTGACCCTGTCGGTGGTAGTCTCTCTGAGCAGGCATTGCGTTCGACAGGCTGGAAAGGACGATTCTTAGTAATGGGCTTTGCGAGCGGCGAAATTTCCAAGATTCCACTAAATCTTCCGCTGCTCAAGGGTAGCTCTATTGTTGGAGTATTCTGGAGTGATTTCATTCAACGAGAAAAAGAAGCCTACGCTTACATACTGCAAGAGTTGACCACATGGGTTGTGCAAGGCAAGCTAAAACCGCTGGTCTCGAGAATTTATCCCTTAGAGCAGGCAGCTCTAGCTCTCAATGACTTAGTGCGACGCAGAGTGAAGGGAAAAATTGTGCTGGTACCATAAGGAATATTGGAAAAACAAACTTTCTCCATTCAGCACAAAGATATTAATATCGGCTTACAATCGGGCTATAAGGCATTTGTCTTTTAACCAATCGTATACTACGAAACCATCCTCCTGCCAAAACTGGTTTACCCGCTTCCAGTTTGAATTCAGGGACTTCAACCAGAACCTTCTCAAATATCACGTCTAGTCGCGTGACGATATGTCTAGCAAGTAGATTCAATGTTCGCCTTATCCACGCAGTTTCACCTGGTTTGAGAAACTTGTCTAGTATCAGTACGCTTCCTTCCGGTTTCACTACGCGTGCGACTTCTTGTAAACGCTATAGGGTTAGGCACTATCGCAAGAATTAGATGTAGTACAACATGGTCGAAGCACTCCTGAGCAAACGGCAGGGGTATGCAATCTCCCTGAACAAGTTTCAGGCGAAGATTTCCAATACGGAGTTTTGCACGGCTTAACATGGCAGTTGCAAGGTCCAGACCGATATAGTAGTGACATAGGGAAAGGTGAGGGAGATCCAGCCCAGTACCAATGCCATCAATCAGAATATTAAGATTTCCCTTATTCGGTATTTGCCTGAGACTTGCCGCGCGTACACTTGTACCTGCCGTTGCGAGCAAGATGTCGTAAAGTGGAGCAATATAACAGTGTAAGTATGGCGCAAGGACATAAAGTGTCCTATTTACGATTTTGTTTACCAGATAAAACTGTTATGTCCTGTTTTCTATTAGCCCAAACAAGCATCCACACTCCGGCGACGATCATTGGCAGCGAGAGCCATTGGCCCATGCTGACACCCAGCGTCAGTATGCCCATGAAGCCATCTTCAGGTTCTCGGAAAAATTCGGCGACTGAACGGAATATGCCATAGCCGATTAGGAACATACCCGAGACAGAGCCTACTGGTTTTGGCTTAGCTGAATAAATCCATAGCAACACAAAAAATGCTACCCCTTCAAGTGCAAATTCATAAAGTTGGGAAGGGTGGCGAGGGAGTGTGTCCACGTTGGGAAATACCATCCCCCAGGACACGTCGGTGGGTCGCCCCCATAATTCAGCGTTGATGAAATTGCCGATGCGACCTGCGCCTAGCCCTAGCGGTACTAGCGGCGCAATGAAATCTGTGACGGTCAGCCACTGCAATTTATACTTATGTGCCATTAGTGCCATCGCAGCTATTACACCTAGAAAACCGCCGTGGAATGACATGCCACCTTTCCACACTGCAAAAATTTCTAGCGGCTGTTGTAAATAGTAACCGAACTGATAAAACAGCACGTGACCTAGGCGACCGCCAAGTATTACCCCGAGCATGCCATAAAACAGAAGATCGTCAAGGATGACGTTGTTGAGAGTCGCTTGCGGATTGCGTTTGATATGATACCGTCCCAGTAGTATAAACAGTGCAAATCCGAGCAGATACATCAGTCCGTACCAACGAATGGATAGAGGTCCAAGATAAATGGCAACAGGATCAAACTGTGGGTGAACGAACATAGGTCTCAGCTTCATTTGCTGTAAAATGTAAATTATACGGCAAGCGTGTTTTCCATAAAGCTAGACACGAAGGAGAGAGCATATACAGTCAAGAATTTCTAATATTTTCCAGGAGTAACCATGCCAGACAACAAACGTAGCCAAGCCATTACCCAAGGTGCGCAGCGTTCTCCCAATCGTGCCATGCTAAGAGCAGTAGGTTTCGGCGACAAAGATTTTAACAAGCCCATAGTAGGTGTGGCTAACGGCTTTTCTACTATCACGCCCTGCAATATGGGACTAAACGAGCTGGCAACAGCTGCTGAAAATGCATTGAGGCAAGCTGGTGCGATGCCACAAATCTTCGGCACTATCACCGTATCTGATGGTATCTCTATGGGAACAGAGGGCATGAAGTATTCACTGGTATCGCGCGAAGTAATTGCAGACTCGATTGAAACTGCAGTACAAGCAGAGAGCATGGATGGTGTGATCACTGTTGGTGGTTGTGACAAGAACATGCCAGGTGCGATGATTGCTATCGCACGGATGAACATTCCATCCATTTTTGTTTACGGAGGAACCATCAAACCTGGTCACTATAAAGGGCGGGACCTAACCATTGTTAGTGCTTTTGAAGCGGTAGGACAGTACATTGCACACAATATAGACGAAAAAGAATTGCTTGAAGTGGAACGTCATGCCTGTCCCGGCGCGGGCTCCTGTGGAGGCATGTTTACTGCTAACACCATGTCTTCTGCGTTTGAAGCGATGGGAATGAGCCTGCCTTACTCTTCAACTATGGCGGCGACGGATGAGGAAAAGCGTGTGAGTGCTATCCGCTCTGCGGAAGTGTTAGTGAACGCGATCAAATATCAAATTTTGCCACGCGATATCATTACCAGAAAATCTATCGAAAATGTTATTGCCGTTATTATGGCTGTGGGAGGCTCGACAAATGCAGTACTGCATTTTCTTGCAATTGCCCATGCGGCCGAGGTGGAACTTGCAATCGACGATTTTGAGCGCATACGCGGTAAGGTACCTGTGTTGTGTGATTTAAAACCTTCTGGACGTTATGTCGCAACCGACTTGCATACTGCGGGTGGTATCCCCCAAGTAATGAAAATGCTGCTTGCACATGGTCTGCTACATGGCGACTGCCTGACTATTAGCGGCCAGACTGTTACTGAAGTATTGCAGAATATTCCCGAAACTCCTCGCAAGAATCAGGATGTTATACGGCAATGGGATAACCCCATATATGAGCAGGGACACCTCGCTATACTTAAAGGCAATCTTTCTACCGAGGGCTGCGTAGCCAAAATCACTGGAGTAAAAAATCCGAAAATTATCGGCCCGGCAAAAATATTTGAATCGGAAGAAAGCTGCATGGCTGCCATAGTGGCACGCAAAATCCAGCCTGGAGACGTGGTGGTAATACGCTATGAAGGTCCCAAGGGGGGGCCAGGCATGCGTGAAATGCTCTCACCTACTTCTGCTCTTATTGGTGTGGGGTTAGGAGATTCCGTGGGGCTTATTACCGACGGGCGTTTTTCAGGTGGTACCTACGGCATGGTAGTTGGCCACGTTGCGCCCGAAGCTTTTGTCGGCGGGGTTATCGCGTTAGTACATGAGGGAGATTTAATCACCATAGATGCAGAGAACAGATTGCTGCAACTAAATGTTTCTGAGGAAGAAATTTCTAGACGCCGTGCTAAATGGCAACCACCCAAGCCGCGCTATATGCGAGGGGTACTGGCAAAATACGCAAAACTGGTTTCCACTGCCAGTGAAGGCGCAACAACAGACTAATCATAGCTTACAAGGCTTTAAATTATGCCCAATCATCTCGCCAACGAAACGAGTCCTTACCTTCTACAACATGCTTACAACCCTGTAGATTGGTATCCCTGGTGTGAGGAAGCGTTAGCGTTGGCCCGCATAGAGAACAGGCCCATACTTCTTTCTATCGGCTATTCTGCTTGTCACTGGTGCCATGTCATGGCACATGAATCTTTTGAAGATGCAGAGGTTGCCGCAGAGATGAATCAATACTTTGTCAACATTAAGGTTGACCGAGAAGAACGCCCCGATCTTGATCAGATTTATCAGACGGCTCATTACATGCTAACCCAACGTAACGGTGGTTGGCCGCTCACTTTGTTTTTAACTCCTGACCAAAAACCATTTTTTGGCGGCACTTATTTTCCTAAAATTCCACGCCATGGTCTTCCAAGTTTTCTTGATTTGCTGCCTCGCGTTGCCAAGGCCTACCATGCTCGTAGCATAGAAATAGAACAGCAGAGCGCCTCGATGTTGAAATCATTTGCAAAAATGCTTCCGTCCAAAAATCCACTTGTGTCCAAATTTTCAGAACAACCCCTGAACAAAGCACTTATTGAGTTAAAGGAAAGGTTTGATTCTGTATATGGGGGTTTTGGGAATGCACCAAAATTTCCTCATTCGACAGAACTGGAATTTTGTTTGCGTCGTTACATAGCTACAAATGATAAGCAAGTTCTTCGAATGGCGTCACACACACTTGAAAAGATGGCAAGAGGAGGTATCTATGATCAGCTCGGCGGCGGTTTTTGCCGTTACAGTACCGATCAGTACTGGAGTATTCCACACTTCGAAAAAATGCTTTATGACAACGGGCCGCTACTGCGAATTTACGCTGATGCCTGGCTTATCACCGGCAATCATTTGTTCAAGAAAATTACGGAGGAAACCGCAAAATGGGTATTACGTGAAATGCAATCATCGGAAGACTCAGGGGGTGGTTACTATTCGACAATAGACGCAGATTCAGAGCATGAGGAGGGAAAGTTTTATGTATGGGATCGCGATCTGTTAATGAATGTTTTGTCCCCAGAAGAATATGCTGTAGTTGCACCCTACTACGGTCTTTTGCGGTCTCCCAATTTTGAGAACAAGCATTGGAACCTGGAAATCATTCAACGGCTTGCAGACGTTGCGAAGGCTGTCGGTATCTGTGAGGAGGAAGCACAGAAAAGGCTTGCGTCTGCACGCATAAAACTTTTAATTGAGCGAGAATCACGTGTGCACCCAAGTCGTGACGAAAAAATTCTTACTAGCTGGAACGGACTAATGATCAAAGGCATGGCTCATGCAGGCCGTATTTTCGGATGCAACGAGTGGGTACATTCAGCTGCTCATGCGGTAGATTTCATACGCTCAACCCTGTGGAGAGACGGGCGCCTGTTAGCGACCTATAAAAATGGAAAGGCACATCTCAACGCCTATCTTGACGATTACGCATTCATGTTAGATGGTTTACTGGAACTGCTACAGGCAGAATTTCGGCAATCTGATTTAGATTTTTCCATAGAGCTAGCTGAAGTATTATTGGAGCAGTTTGAAGATAAACAAACAGGTGGCTTTTTTTTCACTAGCCACGATCACGAAAAACTCATACATCGCCCTATGCCAAGCCATGACAATGCTACACCTTCGGGCAATGGGGTGGCTGCATACGCCCTGCAGCGGCTTGGTTACCTAGTTGGCGAACCCCGTTATTTACAAGCAGCGGAAAATGCACTGAATGTGTTTTATCCTACTATGCTACTTCATGCCAGCTCTTATTGCAGCCTATTAATGACGCTGGAGGAAATACTCACTCCGCCGAAAATAGTTATTCTTCGTGGCCAAGAGTTCGCCCTCATGGAATGGCGAGATGTACTACAACATAGTTCACCCTACAACCTTGTGTTTGCTTTGCCAACGGAACTTGTCGGTTTACCACCTAGTTTGAATAAATCTTGCCCAACTGATAAACCTGTCAACGCATGGATCTGCCAAGGCGTTATATGTCAATCGGAAATTTCTGACTTGCAGGAATTGCAACAGACGTGCAAATTTCAGGGTAAAATGTGAACTTCATTATCACTTTACTAGGAGCAAGTAAACATGAAAGCTGTTTGGATAGGAGTAGTTGCAGCATCGGCTCTTTTGCTGATCGGTGTCGTGCAAGCGAATCAAGACTTAGCCAAAAGCAGTGGCTGCATGAATTGCCATACGGTTGACAAGAAATTGGTTGGACCCGGATTCAAGGATATAGCAGCCAAGTACAAGGATGATTCCGGCGCAGTAGCTAGCTTGGCTGAGAAGGTAAAGAAAGGAAGCAAGGGTACTTGGGGTCCGATTCCTATGCCACCAAATGTAGCCGTTAGTGATGCCAATATTAAAGCCTTGGTAAAGTGGATTTTAACATTTAAGTAAACTTAGTGTGCTTCAAAAAAGCCGACGTGTTAATGCGTTGGCTTTTTTTGTTTTCTGCATGCAGGAAAGTAGAACAAAGAATAATTATGCTATGTTGTAAAATTCCATTTTAGTGCCAGAACAAAATCAATTTGAAATTATGGGTTGGTTTTTAACAAATCTAGTGAGTGCTTTCTTGTTACCCCCACTGAACCTTATTGTTTTAGGCGCAGTGGGAGTACTGCTTTTCAAGAGTCGTCCGGTGCTAGGTAAATTTCTTCTGGTTGTTGCACTTACTCTGTTTTACATACTGTCTATTCCATTTGTTGCAGACACTGCGCTACAAACCCTGGAAACTTCAACTACACCTAACCTTGCCAATATCGATGTACAAGCTATCGTAGTACTAGGTAGCGGGACCTATTTCAAGGCCCCAGAATATGGTGGCCATACGGTAAGTCGGTACGGACTGGAACGCATTCGTTATGGAGCACACATGTATCGGAGCATAGGAAAACCATTATTAGTGACGGGAGGTGACCCGTTGGGCATTGGTTCTTCAGAAGCAGAACAGATGAAGTTAGTACTGGAAAACGATTTCCATGTTCCGGTGAAATGGGTGGAGAATGTTTCAAATAATACTCGCGAAAATGCCTACAAAAGTTTTGCTGTCCTAAAAAGAGATAGGATTACCCATATTGCGTTGGTTACTCATGCTTGGCATATGCCAAGGGCGATTAGGGAGTTCGAGCAGGCTGGGTTCGAAGTTACACCTGCTTCTACCGCATATACCACCAGATACAAGACCGATCTGCTAGCATTTATTCCCACTGCTGGAGCATTGCTGAAAAGCAGGCTTTTTTTACATGAAATTATTGGAATCTTTTGGTATTGGTTAATCCCAGCTCCCAATCAACCTTAAAATCTTTGTCCTCTTAAGAGAAATACTGTTTTCAATATAAAATAATGCTTGGAAATCCACGAGCGAAGGATCGTCATGAAAATACGTATTAAATGGAATGATAGAACAAGTTTTCTGGGTGAAACGGAAGGGGGTCATACAGTGTTGATGGATGGTGCACCGGAATCGGGAGGCAGGAATCTTGGGTTGCGTCCAATGGAGTTAGTATTAATGGGAACCGGTGCTTGTACTGCTTCCGATGTGGTGATGATCTTAAAAAAAGGTCGTCAGGATATTAGCGATTGCATGGTGGAAATCGAAGCAGAGCGAGCGACGGAAGACCCTAGAGTATTTATCCGCATCCATTTTCACTTTGTCTTGACTGGAAATAATTTGAAGTCTCAGCAGGTGGATCGAGCAATCAATTTATCTGCAGAAAAATATTGCTCAGCTTCAATCATGCTTGGAAAGACAGCAGAAATGACGCATGATTTTGAGATTGTGAAGAGATAAAATCTTTTTGTTAAATCCAATATGTTGTCTGGGTCATTACTTTCGATCCCAACTTCATTGCTAGCTTAACTGGTTTTGGCAATTCTACGCCACCATGAGACATGGCAGTAGTGGCGTGGCCTCCCTCGTCAATTTGCATTTGTGCAACTATGGCACGACTTTTTTCGTCGTGGTGTGGTAAGCGTTGTAAGTGCCTTGCTAGATGGGCTTCTACTTGGCGTTCTGTTTCAGCAAGAAAACCTAGATTCCATTTGTCGCCAAGCATACCCGCTGCCGCGCCAATGGCGAATGATCCGCTATACCATAGAGGATTCAGTAGGCTCTTACGTCCACCCAACTCTGCAATGCGTCGTTCAGTCCAGGCGAGATGCTCGGTCTCTTCGCATGCAGCCTGAGTTAAGTTTTGTTGTACTTTAGTGTCCCGCGCAGTGAGTGCCTGTCCTTGATATAGTGCTTGTGCACAAATCTCTCCGGTATGATTGATGCGCATCAGAGCTGCGGATCTACTCTTTTCTGCATGGGTAAGTTCTGTTTCTGGAAAATCATTCCCAGGAACCGGGCGTATTGTTTGCGCAGGTGTCAGGAGCGTGCGTAGTGCGCTGTCAAAACAAATGATAAATTTTTCAATGCTCAACATAAAGATTCCTGAATAGGCAACAGAGTTAAGATAGCATATTCATCTGCTGTGCCAATAGCGTTACCGGATGTAGTATTTCGATCTTCGGATTTGTATTTCGCAACGCATTAGAAAAATGCATTGTGCAGCCAACATTTGAAGTAACTAGGAAACGTGTGTCACTATTGTTCAACGCAGTTATTTTATCGTTTAGGAGTGCTTTTGCCATTACCGGTTGATCGAGGAAATATGTTCCAGCAGCACCGCAGCACTGGTCATTACCAGCGAGTGGAGTAACTCGTGCTCCGGGAATACGTGTCAACAATGTGTAGGGATATTTCGAGCTGTGTAATACATTGCGCAAGGTACATGGATCATGCACCATAATTTTATCTTGCAATGGAGCTATCTTTATATTACCCCATCCATCTGTAGTTGCCAGAAACTTGCTGATGTCCACCACCTTGGTGGAGAAATTAGAATGATACTCTACTAGTTGCGCGCCACAACCTGAGGCAGTAGTAATAATTGCGTGCAAATTTAGCCCATCAAACGCTGCTATATTCTGCTGTGCGAGTTGCGCCGCTGTTTTTGTATCACCTCCATGCTGATGCAGCGCGCCGCAGCATGTCTGTAGGGGTGGTACATGTACCGTGTAACCTAGGCGATTGAGCACGTATATCGAAGCATTGAGTGTTGCCACATCTGCAAGCCGTGCAACACATCCGAGAAATAAACCAACTTCGCCACATGGTTTTCCGATTGGAAAATAAATCTTATTCCATGATTTAGCTACATCTGTTTTACTAGAGGAGGTACGAGGCATGGAGATATGAGGTAATAGTCTATTTAATGTGCCAAGTTTTGTTCTTTTTAGCAAGCTTGATTTATTCAACAATTCTTGCAAACCTAGTTTTTGGTAAAAACGTAAGAGTGAACGTAGCGTATCAAAACGTGTAGGTTTAACGATGAGTTCCCTTTCCACTAATAATCGCAGCCAAGACTTTTGAATTGTTGTTTTATCCTTCAATTGGGAAGGTGAAGATGTCGCGATCATGGCGCGTGTCTTGTCTATCAGTTGCCCATAGGCTACATGGTTGGGGCAAACTACCTCACAGGATCGACAAGTGAGACAGCGATCCATGTGCTGGACAAAGCGTGAGTTCATTGGGATGTGTCCACTGGCGACACCGCTCATTAGAGCTATACGTCCACGAGGTGAATCAGCTTCTGACAAGGTTATTCGGTAGGTAGGGCAGTGTGGCAAACACAGACCACAGGAAACGCAGCGACTGGTTTCCGCAAGCAATGAATTAGAAAATGAATCAATAGGTTTTATGATTGTCCCCAATTAAAGAGAAAGGAATGAAACCAAGTTTGGTCAGAGCCATAAGTATATGTAAAGTCTACCCGCAAACAGACTCAAAGTGTATAGGAGCATACGATACAATTTCAAAATAGAGCTTCATGACATAATTTCTTGCGTTCCAAAGATTTCCTGATGGAGATTAATGTAGAAAAGTAAAAGATTTTTTACAGAATAACTAGCGTTATTAAGTCCAGGGTTAATCCGTAAACTAATAAATTTGTACTCAATACAAATGACTATTCTTTAAACTTCTTTGAACATGATGCACCCTTAGGGATTTGTATATATATCCTTGTATGCGCTCCCCATCCGCAAATAAGCACATTTTTTAGTAGGAATATGTCGACATTATATGTAGGGATTGATTTTCTGCACAGTTGCAAAGTTAATTCATGTTCGTATTACTAATTTAAGTCTTCTGCCATTAAGTTTGATGATAATATCTTCATCGAAGCTGGCTAGGCAGTCGCTGCCTCTTTTTCAGTAATGAAAAATTGGGAGAGGAAAGTCCGGGCTCCATAGAGCGGGATGCCGGTTAATAGCCGGCCGCCGTGAGGCGAGGAATAGGGCCACAGAGACGAGCGTATTAAGTTACGGTGAAACGCGGTAACCTCCATCCGGAGCAAGACCAAATAGGCAGACTATGACGTTGCTCGCTGAGTCTGCGGGTAGGTTGCTTGAGCGCACGAGTAACCGTGTGCCTAGAGGAATGACTGTCCACGACAGAACCCGGCTTATCGGCCAGCTTCTTTTATTTTTGAATAAAAACAAGCTTTACAGCTGAATCAGCCACATTGGTTCAGTTGTGGTGCTTATTCAATAAAATCCTGCATTATTTATCTCCTTTAGTTTTTTATTTTCCTTGCTTCCAATCAATGTTTCACGAAGTAGTAAATTACTTTAAATAAGATCCCTATCTCATTTATTTATATAATGTATTCCTACACACAAAGAAGTTTCTTCGAGTTCTCCCTTAAGTCTTTGTCAGATAAACAAAAATTCCGTATTTTCCGCTTGACTTGACTATATTTTTTAATTACAGTGGGCATTAGTGGAGAAAAGTGGGAAAAATTATGGGCTTAAATTGAGTCAAAGGCCCTGAATTTTCTTTAGAAAACAAAGGGGAAATATGTTTCGTGGTGTCACTCAACTTAGTCTTGACAACAAGGGAAGGCTCGCAATACCTACGAAGTATCGCGATAGCCTAATAGCCTATTGTGCAGGCCATCTGGTTGTTACTGTAGACCCAGCTAAGTGTTTGCTGGTTTATCCCCAACCGGCTTGGGAGCCGATAGAACAGAAACTTAATAGTCTTTCCAGTTTCAATCCACAAACCCGTAGTTTGCAACGTCTTCTCGTTGGTAACGCCAGCGATGTAGAGATGGACAGTGCTGGGCGCATTTTGGTGCCGCCTCCTTTGCGTCAGTTCGCAGGCCTGACCAAGAATGTGGTGCTAGTCGGACAGGGCGCGAAACTCGAATTATGGGAAGAGGAAAAATGGAACCAGCAAATTGAAAATTCTCTGGTATTTAAAGACGGCAGCATTCCATCTGAACTTGATGGTTTCTCGCTTTGATGTTGTGACGATGACACTCATATGCATATCTCGGTTTTGCTGCATGAGGCAGTGGATGCGCTGGAAATTAAACCAGACGGAATTTACGTAGACGGTACTTTTGGTTATGGCGGCCACAGCCGCTTGATATTAGAAAGGTTGGGAAAAGATGGCAGGCTGATTGCATTTGACAGGGATCTATCCGCTGTAACTGAGGGACGGACTGTCGAGGATGCCTGTTTTCATATTGTACATAGCAGATTTTCTCGAATACAGCAAGAGCTGCAGAAGTTGGGAGTGAGTCGGGTGGATGGGGTATTGCTAGACTTGGGGGTGTCTTCACCACAACTTGAAGAAGCATCGCGAGGATTCAGTTTCCGCCTAAATGGGCCACTTGATATGCGCATGGATACGAGCCAGGGGCAGACTGCTACAGAATGGATTGCTTCTGTTTCTGAAGATCATTTGAAAGAGGTGATAAAAAACTATGGGGAAGAACGATTTGCTAAACAAATCGCAAGAGCAGTTGTAGCGACAAGATCGCGGCAGCCTATCGTTACCACACTTCAACTTGCCGAGATCGTGGCAACGGCCGTACGCTCACGTAAGCAAAATCATAATCCGGCGACGCGCACTTTTCAGGCCATACGGATTTATCTCAATCAGGAGCTTGATGAGTTGTCGCTGAGCTTGCCTCAATGTGTGGAGCTATTGAACCCACGTGGGCGGCTGGTAATCATTAGCTTTCACTCACTAGAGGACCGGTTAGTTAAGCGTTTTATGCGCGCAGTAGCAAACCCCGACATGTTGCCTCGCAGATTACCAATACGGAACAAAGAAATGCGGTGTCTTAGCAGTCATAAACTACGATTAGTTGGGAAGGCAGTACGTCCTAGAGAAAACGAGGTAGCTGTTAATCCACGGGCTAGAAGTGCAGTGATGCGGGTAGCAGAACGGGTAGAACCCGGTGGTTTTTAGATTCGAGTAAATCTCTGTTGCTTTTAAGAGGAGAGAAGGCGATGAAACAAAGAGCACAAGAAGTATTACTAGTTTTGGTTATCGCTATCATTAGTGTAACAGCCGCGCTTTTTATTGCACAAACTAGTAAATCTTGGTGGTTATAGGGGTTTATGACATGGTTAATAGGAGCTGAAGTGACCAGATTGAACATTCTTCTGACCCTGATCGTCATCGCCTGTGCGTTGAGTGTTGTGACTTCACATCACAAAGTACGCAAGCTTTTTATGGAACTGGAAAAAAAGCAGGAACGAACAAGACAACTGGCAGTAGAGTGGGGGCAGTTGCAGCTTGAACAAAGCACTTGGGCGATGCGCGCACGTGTTGAAAAAATTGCTACCAAGCAGTTGCTTATGAGAGTTCCAGATGTATCACAAATTCAAGTTATCTCATTAACAGGCCCCAACATTTCAATTAGTTCTGTGGATGAGCAAGAATTATGACTCACAATCCAATACCTTATATTGTTTTGCCCGCATGGCGTTCACGCATACTAGGTGTGTTTCTATTGCTGAGTTTTCTCGGATTGGTAGTACGCGCTATCTACTTACAGGGAATGCACAGTGATTTTCTGCAGCAGAAAGGTGAGTTGCGTTATAGCCGTGTGATTGAGATAAGTGCGCATCGCGGAATGATCACGGACCGTCATGGTGAGCCTCTTGCAATCAGTACACCGGTTGAATCGGTGTGGGCGAGTCCGCGTGACATGGATGCAACGCCTGTGCAATTAAAGAAATTGGCAAATTTGATCGGGATGGATGTCGTAGAAGTTCGCAAACGTATCAGTAATCAACAGCGCGATTTTGTTTATCTGAGGCGTCATTTGCCACCGGATATAACGGCTAAAGTGGTCGAACTCGATATTCCAGGTATATATCTTAAGCGTGAATTTCGTCGATATTATCCGACAGGTGAGTTAACGGCTCACATGCTTGGTTTTACCGATATAGACGACAATGGGCAAGAAGGAATCGAATTAGGGTGGCAGGACACTTTGGCTGGCAAGTCTGGCAGTCGTCGTGTCATCAAAGACCGCAAGGGACGTATTGTTGAGGATGTCGAAAGTATCCTTGAACCTAAGCCAGGGCAGGACATAGCTTTATCCATTGATAGCAAAATCCAGTATCTTGCTTATCGAGAATTGAAGCGGGCTATGGAAATTCATAAAGCTAAGGCTGGCGAAATAGTGGTTTTGGATACGCAGACGGGAGAAGTTCTGGCATTAGCCAACCTGCCAACATACAACCCCAACAACCGGATAAAAACAAACAGTGGAAGAGCTCGTAATCGGGTTTTAACCGACGTATTTGAGCCTGGTTCGACTCTGAAGCCGTTCACAATAGCGTCTGCACTGGAAGCAGGTGGGATCAAGCCTGATACGATCTTTCAGACTGCGCCTGGAACTCTGACTATTGGTAAGGCAACGATAAGTGACTCACATAGAGAAGGTTTTCTGACAGTAGCACAGGTAATTCAAAAATCCAGCAATGTTGGTGCTGCGAAAATTGCCTTGACACTACAGCCACAAACGCTATGGGAAACTTTCAGTCGCTCCGGTTTCGGCGCATCTACTGGCTCTGGATTTCCTGGAGAAGTTAATGGAAAGCTTCGTCCGTATCAAACTTGGCGTCCTATTGAGCAAGCCACCATGTCATTTGGCTATGGTATTTCAGTGAATCTACTCCAGCTTGCACGTGCTTACACTCTATTTTCCGAAGAGGGTAAATTGAAACCAGTGTCTCTGCTAAAGGTCAATAAACCTGTGGTAGGTGTACAAGTGATTTCACGTGATACCGCTCTTGCTGTGAGCAAAATGTTGGAGATGGTGGTGCGGCCCGGTGGAACTGCACCGCTCGCACAAATTAGCGGTTATCGGGTGGCAGGTAAGACTGGCACTTCACACAAGATAAAAGGTAACGGTTATGCAAAAGACAAATACATAGCTACATTTGTAGGCTACGCACCAGTTTCTAAACCGCGTCTAATCATTGCAGTGATGCTAGATGAACCTTCGGCCGGACAATATTTCGGTGGTACGGTAGCGGCGCCTGTTTTTAGTCAGGTTATGGCCGGTGCTTTAAGAATTTTGAATGTACCTCATGACGCACCCATTGACAACTTAGTCTTGTCTCCAGCGGCACTCAAGTTAAAAGGTGATGTATGAGTTCGGAGTTTAAAGAAAGATCAGGAGTACATTTTGATTCACGTTTACTAAATGGTTTGGGTGTCAGCATAGACAATCTTGTTACTGATAGTCGCATGGTGAAACCGGGGGATACATTTCTAGCTTATGTTGGAGAGAAATTCGATGCTCGTAAATTTATTCCACAAGCTATTGAAGCGGGAGCAAATGCAGTGTTATGGGAGCGTCATGGTTTCGTGTGGGACCCGGAATGGCAAGCACCTAATTTGTCGATATCCAAACTGCGAACTAAGGCGGGGGCTATCGCCAGCTACGTATATGGAGATCCATCGAAAAAGTTATGGCTAATTGGTATCACCGGAACCAACGGTAAAACATCGTGCTGCCAATGGATAGCTCAGGCTATGACAGCTCTAGGTAAAAAAACTGCTGTCATGGGTACATTGGGAGATGGTTTTTCTGGTGCGCTTCAGCCTGCTGTTAACACAACGCCGGGTGCAGTTTTGTTGCAACAAAAAATGGCCGATTTCTTGAAACGTGGCGCCGAGTATGTGGTGATGGAAGTGTCATCTCATGGGATTGAGCAAGGGAGGGTTAATGGCTCTACATTCGCAGTAGCGTTATTTACTAATTTGTCACATGATCATCTCGACTACCACGGCAGCATGAAGGCATATGCTGCCTCCAAAGCGCAATTATTTCAATGGATGGGGCTCAAATATGCAGTACTAAACTTTGACGATGAATTTGGTGTTGAATTGTTGGGGCAGATTTCAGGCAAGATTACGCAGGTTATTGGGTATGGATTTAAAGAATCGGAAATAAAAAATTTGGATCCGGAAAAAATCAGGGTGGTATGTGGGCGTAATCTTAAAGTGAGCATTCAAGGCTTAGAATTCGACGTCGAATTCGAAACCGAACGTGTAAAATTTAAAACTGAATTAATAGGCAGATTCAATGCTTCCAATTTGTTGGCAGTGCTGGCTACCTTGTTGGCCAGTGGTATCAAACTAGCTGATGCGATGCAATCCTTGCAGCAAGTGCAACCAGTAGTAGGTAGGATGGAGAGACTGGGTGGCGGCAACCTACCATTAGTAGTCGTAGATTTCGCCCATACCCCGGATGCTCTAGAAAAGATGTTAATAGCGCTTCGCGAGATTCTCCTTAGTTCCGAAGCTACCTCAAAGCTCAAAACTCAAAACTCAAGATTAATTTGCGTGTTCGGTTGTGGTGGTGATCGCGACCGTGGTAAACGTGCACTAATGGGCAAAGTAGCGACACTATTGTCGGATGAAGTCATTATCACTAGCGACAATCCACGTGGCGAAGACCCTTATGCCATCATCAATGAAATCGCATCAGGTGCAGGTGCCAACCATCATATCGAGGAAAACCGAGCAGCGGCGATTTATCAAGCGTTAAATGATGCGCGCAAGGGGGATGTGGTGTTGATCGCAGGGAAGGGGCATGAGGTGTATCAGGAAATTGGTGGGCAAAGGTTTCCGTTTAGCGATGTGAAGGTCGCGCAACAGATACTACTGAATTGGACGGCCAGAGTGCAAGTACGAAGATGATGATGGCGCAGGAAGTGGCCCGTGTATTACATGCAAAATGGCGCGGCGAAGATGTACTCTTAACTGGTGTAAGTACTGATAGTCGCACGGTGAAACGCGGCGATTTATTTGTTGCTCTGAGCGGAAAAAATTTTGACGGTCATAAGTTTGTTGACCGGGCAAAGGAAAAAGGTGCCGTGGCGGCAATGGTGAGCCAAGAGTCAGATATCAAAAGTCAGGATTCAGAAGTTCCTATGATACTGGTGAAGGACACGCGACTAGGATTAGGGCAACTGGCAGCGTACTGGCGAGGGCGTTTTGTTATTCCGTTGGTGGCGGTGACTGGCAGCAATGGTAAAACCACGGTGAAAGAAATGATTGCATCGATTTTGCAACAGGTAGTTGGTGAGGTTGGCAAGGTATTGGCAACCGTGGGTAACCTCAATAACGATATCGGTGTGCCACAAACATTGTTGCGATTACGTGAGCGGCATGAATATGCAGTAATCGAAATGGGCATGAATCATTTCGGTGAGATCTCTTATTTGACCAGACTGGTAAAGCCAAGTGTGGCGTTGATAACTAATGCAGGTTCGGCACACATTGAGAAGCTTGGTTCGGTGGAAGCAGTAGCTTGCGCCAAGGGTGAAGTTTTTGAGGGACTAGACAAGCTGGGGGTTGCAGTCATCAACGCTGATGATTCTAATGCGCAGTTATGGCGCAAGCTGGCTGGTAGCAGGCCAGTAATAGATTTTAGTCTAAGTAAAGGAGCGAAGGTGGAGGGGTGCTATCAGCTAAATCTGGTCGATACCAAGATGAAATTGAAGCTCCCCGATGGTGCCGTGGAGGTAAAGTTGAAGGTTCCAGGCGAACATAACGTGCACAATGCTCTTGCAGCGGCGGCGGCGGCAGTAGCTACGGGAATAAGCAAGGAAAACATCGCGTCTGGATTGAGCCGATTCAGCGGGGTGAAGGGACGTATGCAGAAAAAGCGGTGTCTGCATGACGCAATGCTAATAGACGATAGTTATAACGCTAATCCAGAATCAGTACGGGCTGCACTAGCAGTATTAGCTAAATCCCCAGGGGAAAAAATCCTGGTTTTTGGCGACATGGGAGAGCTCGGTGAGAACACAGTGGATTTTCATAAGCGTGTCGGCGAAGAAGCGCGTCTTATTGGAATAGATAGGTTGTTCGCCTTGGGCGAATTAAGTGCACATTCCGTGATGAAGTTTGGTAGGGGCGCACAGCATTTTAAGCGTATTGAAGATTTATTGATCGCAGTCGAACCCGTACTTGCGCCCAACGTAACGTTGCTGGTAAAGGGATCTCGTTTCATGCAAATGGAACGGGTGGTAAAGAATTTTGAATTGTAATTTTGAATGTTTAGTTACGAAGAGAATATGAACAAATTGACTCAAACTGAAACGAGAAACCCAAGATACAAAATTTTATTAGGCTTGTCATGCTGCTAGAACTCGCCCAATGGTTGGCCAAGGATATCCGGGCATTTAATGTAATCAACTACATTACATTGCGCGTGGTATTGGCAGCGCTGACCTCTCTCATGATCTCATTCATTGTTGGGCCAACCATGATACGCAAACTTGCCGCTTACAAAATCGGTCAATCGGTACGGGATAATGGCCCGCAAACACACCTTGTCAAAGCTGGTACACCTACCATGGGCGGCGCATTGATATTGGTGTCCATTGCTATTAGTACACTATTGTGGGCAGATTTAGGTAATCGCTATGTGTGGGTTGTACTGTTGACAACGCTAGGCTTCGGTGCAATCGGCTGGGTAGACGATTATCAAAAAGTGGTACATAACAATCCAAGAGGGATTTCTGCTGGCTCTAAATTCTTCTGGCAATCAGCGATTGCAATCACTGTAGCACTGTATCTTTTTCTTACTGCTGAATCTCCAGCACAGACCAGCATGATTGTGCCTTTCTTTAAGAATATTGTAATACCGATGGGCATAGTTGGATTCGTGACGCTGACTTATTTCGTCATAGTGGGCACCAGTAACGCGGTGAATTTGACTGATGGACTCGACGGTCTGGCCATTATGCCGGCTGTGATGATTAGCAGTGGCCTGGCAATTTTTGCCTATGTGGCGGGTCACGCAGTTTTTGCGAAATATCTTGGTATCCCCTATATTCCTCATGCGGCTGAACTGGCCGTATTCTGTGGTGCGTTGTCAGGTGCAGGGCTTGCTTTTTTGTGGTTCAACGCCTATCCAGCGGAAGTATTCATGGGCGATGTTGGTGCACTCGCCCTTGGTGCTGCGCTGGGTGTGGTCACCGTGATCGTGCGCCAAGAAATCGTTCTTATCATTATGGGCGGTGTATTTGTAGTCGAAACTTTATCAGTGGTGTTGCAAGTGGCCTCGTTCAAGTTGACTGGCAGACGTATTTTTCGCATGGCGCCACTGCATCATCACTACGAATTAAAGGGATGGAAGGAAAATCAAGTGGTGGTACGGTTCTGGATTATTACCATGATGTTAGTGCTGCTTGGATTGTCCACGTTGAAGTTGAGATGAATCTGCGAGGGAAAACAATCTTGGTGCTGGGAATGGGCGAAACTGGATTATCCATGGCCAAGTGGCTATCACGCATAGGGTCAAATATTCGTGTCGCTGACAATCGCTCGGCACCGCCCAATCTTCGTACATTGGAACGAGCTGTACCAGCTGCCCAGGTATTCACTGGCACTTTTTCAGCTGATATTTTCATAGGTATAGATCTTATTGCTATCAGTCCAGGAGTGCCGCTAGCAGCACCGTTGGTCCGTCAAGCAGTTAAGCGTGGAGTGCCGGTCGTGGGCGACATCGAACTGTTCGCTTTGGCGCTTAAAAGCTTTGGTACCCGAAGACCAAAAATTCTGGCTATTACTGGCTCCAATGGAAAAACAACAGTGGCAGCTATGGTGGATGCAATGATGAAGAAAGCGGGATGGGATACGGAAGTAGCTGGAAATATCGGTCCAGCAGTGTTAGATGCACTGATACAGAGGCTAGATTCCGGAAAACTTCCTCAGTTATGGATTCTAGAGGTGTCAAGTTTCCAACTGGAATCTACGCAAAGTCTTAATCCTGACGCAGCGGTGGTACTGAACTTAAGCGAAGATCACTTCGATCGCTACGTGGGAATACAGGATTACGCTATTGCTAAGGCAAGGATATTTTCGGAAGAAACTGATGGCAGTGTTGTGCAGGTTTTGAATCGTGACGATCCTATTGTGAGCACCATGGCGTTAACTGGAAGAAAACAGATAACTTTCGGCTTGGGTGTGCCGGTTGCTGAAAGAGATTTTGGTTTGTTGCGCGATGGTGGCGAAACCTGGTTAGTACAGGGCAGAACACGGTTAATAAAAACCAGTGAGCTTGCCATTACGGGTCTGCACAATGTAGCTAACGCCTTAGCTGCTTTAGCGCTATGCCGTGCCATAGGATTAACGGATAACCCATTATTGCAGGCCTTGCGTGAGTTTAGTGGGCTACCTCATCGAATGGAGAAAGTCGCGGCGTTCAATGGTGTTACATTCTACGACGATTCAAAAGGCACAAACGTGGGTGCAACGGTTGCGGCTCTGAGCAGTTTGACACAAAACATAGTGTTGATCGCAGGTGGTGATGGCAAGCAGCAGGATTTCTCGTTCTTGAAAGAGGCGATTGCAAAACATGCGCGAGCAGTTGTGTTGATTGGAAAGGATGCAGGAAGAATCGCTGCCGCATTAGATGGATGTGGTGTGCCACTTCATAGTGCGGCAGCGATGGAAGAAGCGGTGCAAAAAAGTTTTTCACTGGCGAAGGAAGGGGATGCTGTATTGATGTCTCCGGCCTGTGCCAGCACCGATATGTTCAGAAATTACGTGCATCGTGCTGAGATGTTTGTTGCGGCAATTAGGAATTTAGAGATAAAAATTTTGGCCACGGCCAGTGTTGCACACTAGATAGTAAAGACACTACTAATGATTTATCAAGCCAGTATCAGCAACCAAAGAGTTATACCTGACCTTGATCAGGCCCTGGTCTGGTCTTCCATATTGTTGCTAAGCCTGGGACTAGTGATGGTTTATTCCGCTTCAATTTCCATAGCAGAGGCAGGACATGGCAGCGATGGCTACGCAGCTTATTTTCTTGTCCGGCATGGAGCTTACTTGGTAGTGGGATTATTGATCGGATTAATTGCATTCCAAATACCAATGCGATTGTGGCAGAAATACTCACTTTATCCATTTCTGTTGGGCACAGTGTTACTAATACTAGTATTGATTCCTGGCATAGGGCATGAGGTCAACGGCAGTAGACGCTGGTTGTCATTGTTGGTGGTGAACTTGCAGCCTTCTGAATTTATGAAATTGTTTGTGGTGATTTATGTCGCCAACTACACGATTCGAAGGACCGCAAACCTAGAAAGTTTTAGCAAAAGTTTTGTCCCCATGCTGATTGTAATGATGGTGTTGGGCATATTGCTGCTCCGTGAGCCTGATCTAGGAGCATTTGTCATTATTACCGTTATCGTAATGGCAATTTTGTTTCTAGGAGGGATAAATCTGAAACTGTTTGTGGGAATTATCGGGTTGTCGCTTATCTGTTTGCTGGCGCTAATCTGGATCGAGCCTTATCGCATGCAGCGAATTATGGGATTTATAAACCCATGGAATGATCCCTATGGAACAGGATACCAGTTGAGTCATGCTTTGATCGCATTCGGACGTGGTGGATGGCAAGGTGTTGGCATCGGTGGCAGTGTGGAGAAGCTTTTCTATTTGCCCGAAGCGCACACCGATTTTCTACTTGCGGTAATAGCGGAAGAGCTTGGTTTCATCGGTGTAGTAGCAGTAATAATCCTATTTACATGGATAGTGATACGCGCCTTTGTGATAGGTCGTCAAGCCGCTACGCGAGAACGTTACTTTCCTGCACTCGTAGCTCAAGGTATTGGCGTGTGGCTGGGAGTACAAGCTTTGATCAACATGGGTGTAAATATGGGTGTTCTACCAACCAAAGGATTGACTTTGCCGCTGATGAGTTTCGGTGGCAGCAGCATTGTTGCCAATTGCATTGCGTTGGCAGTTTTGTTACGGGTGGATTGGGAGAATCGACGGTTAATGAAAGGTTACACAATATGAAAAAGAATTGGAATCGCAATAGCGGAATAGAGGTTTTAGGTTGCCTCATACCATTCTAATCATGGCTGGAGGAACTGGTGGTCATGTTTTTCCTGCGCTGGCGGTTGCAGACTACATGAAAGTATTGGGTTGGCGAGTAGTGTGGCTAGGGACCAGAGGTGGAATGGAAGCAATACTGGTTCCACAAAAAGGATACGACATAGAAATTATCGATTTTTCCGGTTTACGCGGAAAAAACTTCATAACCTGGCTTACGCTTCCACTGAGGTTGCTATTAGCGTTCTGGCAAAGCACCAAGGTGCTATTTCAGATACGCCCAGATGTAGTCCTGGGCATGGGCGGCTACCCTGCATTTCCCGGAGGCATAATGGCCTCGTTGCTAAATAAATCGCTGTTGATACATGAACAAAATTCGATACCTGGTCTTGCTAATAAGATATTAGCTAAGTTTGCAGATAAAGTTTTACTTGGTTTTCCTGATGCGATCAGGAATGAGAAAAAGGTAATATTTTCTGGTAATCCAGTACGTAACGAAATTAGTCAATTAGATACACCAGATAAAAGGTATGCGGGACGGAGTGGAAAATTAAAACTTTTGATAATAGGCGGAAGCCTCGGTGCGCAGGCACTAAATGCCATCGTACCACTGACGCTGAAACTGATTCCAGAAAATATGCGTCCGCTGGTAACTCATCAGGCAGGAAGAAAACATCTAGAGACACTAAAAAAAAATTATGCCGAAGCTGGAGTGGAGGGTGATCTGGTGGTATTCATTGAAGACATGGCAGTTCACTATGCTGATTGTGATTTGGTGATATGTCGTGCTGGGGCCCTTACTATTGCTGAACTGACAGCTGTGGGTACAGCGAGCATTCTGGTGCCTTTTCCCCATGCTGTGGACGATCATCAAACTAGCAATGCAAAGTTTCTGAGCGACAAGGATGCTGCAGTGTTGCTACCGCAGAATGAACTGACTCCACAAGGTTTAGCACAATTATTAATGGGACTTACTCGAAAGCAACTATTGGGAATGGCAATGAAAGCACGCGAACTGGCAAGACCGAATGCTACTAGATTAGTAGCAGAAGCGTGTATGGAGATGATTAAAGAATGAATGAAGAAAACATCATCTATCGTCTCCGTATTTCAACTCAAGTTTTATAAATATAAAAAGATGAAGCATAAAGTCAAACATATTCATTTCGTCGGGATTGGTGGATCGGGCATGAGCGGAATTGCCGAAGTGTTGCTTAACCTGGGCTACCAGATAAGTGGGTCAAATTTGTCAGTTAGTGCTACCACGCAGCGCTTAAGTGACCTGGGTGCAACCGTTCATATTGGCCATGCGGGTGGTCATATTGCATCAGCGGATGCGGTAGTTACATCTAGTGCGGTGCAACCAGATAACCCGGAAGTAATCGCAGCGCGTATGCGTAATATTCCGGTGGTGCCACGCGCCATAATGCTGGCAGAATTGTTGAGATTACGCCAAGGTATCGCTATCGCAGGAACTCATGGTAAGACTACTACGACCAGTCTAGTTGCCAGCGTTTTGGCACAGGCAGAAATGGATCCGACCTTCGTTATTGGCGGGAAATTAGAAGCAGTAGGTTCTCATGCCAAGTTAGGTAGCGGTGAATTCATTGTAGTGGAAGCAGACGAATCTGATGCTTCTTTTCTTTATCTGCATCCCGTACTAGCGGTGGTAACTAATATAGATGCTGATCATATGGAAACCTATGGTCATGATTTCAGCAAACTCAAGCAGGCATTCGTTGATTTTGTACAGCACCTCCCATTTTATGGTATGGCGATTCTATGTGTGGATGATGTCAATGTACGCGGAATTGTCCCTGCTATTACTAAACCCATAACTACATACGGTTTATCGGATACGGCACAAATTAGAGCCATTGATATTAGCCATAGGAAAGGTCAGATGCATTTTACTGCTTTGATTGGAGTAAATGGTAAGACTCGTAAGCTCGACATTACACTTAATTTGCCGGGATTACACAACGTACAGAATGCGCTCGCAGCAATTGCAGTAGGCAGTGAAGTAGGTGTTTCCGATGCGTCCATAATCAAGGCACTGACAGGATTTAAAGGTGTGGGGCGACGTTTTCAACGCTGCGGTGAGGTTAAATTAGCTAGAAACGAAAGTAATAAATGTGGAAGTTTCACACTAGTTGATGATTACGGTCATCATCCAGTAGAAATAGCTGCCACAATTGCTGCTGCACGCGGTGCATTTCCTGGCCGCCGTCTGATGGTTGCATTCCAGCCACACCGCTATACCCGTACTCGAGATGTGTTTGAGGACTTTGTCAAAGTTTTGTCTACCGCAGATGTGTTGTTGCTAACTGAAGTTTATTCTGCAGGGGAAACGCCTATCGTTGCTGCTGACAGCAAATCACTCGTGCGAGCGATAAGAGTGCAAGGCAAGGTAGAGCCAATTTTTGTCGAAACCGTGGAGGAGTTACCTGACGCTATTTTCAGCATAGCACAGGATGACGATGTAGTACTGGTTATGGGGGCTGGGTCAGTGAGTAGTGTGGCACATAATATTACCAGCTCTTTACCCAATTCATAAATGGATATGTCAGAAATAAATAAATTAACTCATGGCCAGCCACAACTCATCAAGGGCACATTGAAAGGAACTCTTCGTGGTGAGGTACGTGTGAATGAATCGATGAAAAAACACACTTCCTGGCGCGCAGGGGGAGAGGTGGAGCGCATTTATATTCCAGCTGATTTAGCTGATCTTTCTCAATTTTTACTTGGCTTACCGCAAGGAGAACCGGTGTACATGGTTGGATTAGGTAGCAATCTTCTGGTGCGCGATGGAGGATTACGTGGCACGGTAGTATTGCTGCATGCACAGTTAAATGATCTTCGACTAGAGCAACATAGTGAAGTGGACGGATTGATTTATGTCGAGGCGGGCGTAGCTTGCGCAAAGGTTGCACGATTTGCGTCACTACGTGATTTGGCAGGAGCGGAATTCTTAGCTGGTATTCCCGGCACAGTCGGTGGAGCACTGGCAATGAACGCAGGTTGTTATGGCACAGAAACGTGGAAGATTGTCGAGCGAGTACGAACGCTCAATCGCTCAGGTCGTCTATACGATCGGTATTTTAAAGATTACCGGATTAGCTATCGGAACGTGAGCTTAAAGTCAGATATCAAAAATCAAGTGTCAATGCATTCTTCTAGTGAGGAATGGTTCGTTGGAGTGTGGTTTAGATTGAAGAAAGGCGATGATGCTACATCCAGAAGAAAAATTAAGGAAATACTGTCTAGGCGTATCAATAGTCAACCATTGAGTTTGCCTAATGCTGGGTCAGTATTTCGTAATCCACCGGGAGATCATGCAGCGCGACTGATTGAGTTATGTGGGTTGAAGGGTTTTAGCATTGGTGGAGCGATGGTTTCACCAAAACATGCAAATTTTATCGTTAATACCGGGAATGCCATGGCGGCAGATATTGAGGCAGTAATTACAGAGGTAAGTAAGACAGTAAAAGAAAAGACCGGTGTTGAATTGGTACAAGAAGTAAGGATTATAGGGGAAGCCAAGTGAATTCTTATGAATTCAAATCTCTAACCAAAGTTTTTTCTGCTAAGGATAGGATAGTTAGCCGTGAGTAAAAACGATTCCGGAAAAGTTGCGGTCCTCCTTGGGGGCCGTTCTGCCGAGCGCGAAATTTCGCTCCAAAGTGGTAACGCGGTGCTTAATGCATTACAGCGCAGAGGTGTAGATGCACATCCGTTCGATCCAGCTAAGCAACCGATGGAAGAGATTCTAAGGCAGGGATTCAACGTGGTGTATATAGCTCTTCATGGACGCTATGGTGAGGACGGTACTGTGCAAGGTGCACTGGAACTTATGGGGCTACCCTATACCGGTAGTGGTGTGTTGGCGAGCGCGCTGGCAATAGACAAATGGCGTACCAAGTTGCTATGGAAGGCGGTAGGAATCATCTCTCCCCACTATGAGATGCTAAATGCAGAAAGTGATTTTGACGTCGTAGTAAGAAAACTAGGTCTGCCGATGATTGTTAAGCCATCACGCGAAGGATCGACCATCGGCTTGCATAAGGTAATGTCTGCAGAGGATTTACCAAGCGTATACCGAGCGGTAGCGAAACATGATCCGATGGTGTTGGCTGAGAAATTTATAGAAGGTATGGAGTTGACTGTTGCAATTCTTGGGGATATTCCACTACCGCTGGTACGGATCGAGACAACAAACGAAATATACGATTATAAGGCCAAGTATTTTTCTAATGATACTCGCTATTTTTGTCCAAGTGGTTTGTCCGCCGAACAGGAACATACGATACAGGTACAAGCCTTGCAGGCACACAAGGTTTTAGGGTGTGAGGGTTGGGGAAGAGTAGATTTAATACTGGATAAGTCGGGTAAACCCTATTTTCTTGAGACTAACACCTCCCCAGGCATGACTGACCATAGCCTTGTACCGATGGCAGCAAAAACGGCTGGAATATCGTTTGAGGATCTCGTAATACGAATACTGGAGCTGGCTCATGTGGGATAACCATCGGATGCTACATATATTAGCCAATGGATTATTTATACTTGCTGTGTTGGTAGCGGTTTTCGCTATTGGTCCGTCAGTGGTGAATTTACCAATATTTTCTCTAAAAGAGGTAAGTGTTGGTGGCATCAGCAGCATCGACGGAGAGTTTAAACATGTAACACGGAAACAGATAAATAGTCTTCTTATACGCAGTGAAGTAGCCGGAAGCTTTTTTACAGTTGATCTAGATACGATAAGTAATGCATTTGAAAAATTACCGTGGGTGCGCGCTGCAAGTGTCCGACGGAATTGGCCACAGAGCCTGGAAGTGACGTTGGAGGAACATGTAGCGCTAGCTAGGTGGAGTAATTTTGCGCTGGTGAACACTTACGGAGAAGTATTTAATGCTGTGACCGACAAGAGATTACCAGCATTTACTGGGCCAGTAGAAAGTTCAAAAGAAGTAGCGCGGCAGTACGCTGTTTTCAGAAAAATTCTGCAACCGCTTCAACAGAAGATTACTCGGATAGATTTTTCACCTCGTCGCGCATGGCGCATTCACACGGAAAACGGAATTGTGCTGGAGCTTGGACGTGAACAGGTTGAAGCCAGACTAAGGCTCTATGTGTCTGCACATGATCACGTTATTTCACAATTTAAACAACAATTAACATATATAGACCTACGCTACCCAAACGGTTTCTCTGTGCGCATGTTGGAAGAAAATCGGCAGCAATCGCGCAAATCGGGTTTGAAGAAAGCATTGTGATATTAAGGGTTCATAAAATAAATGAATAGAGTAAATGAAAATAAAAGTCTGATTGTTGGTCTTGACATCGGTACTTCAAAAATCGTTGTTATTGTCGCAGAGGTGGGTTCTGAAGGTAGGTTTGAAATTATTGGTATGGGGAGCCATTTCTCTCGTGGTCTAAAAAAAGGTGTGGTAGTCAATATCGAAACCACAGTAAACGCAATTCAGCGTGCGCTAGAGGAAGTTGAGTTGATGGCAAATTGCAAAATTCGTGAAGTCTATACTGGTGTTGCCGGGAACCACATCAAAAGTTTCAATTCACACGGAATGGTGGCAATCAAAGACAAGGAAGTGTCGCAGATAGATGTGGAGCGTGTGATGGAGACTGCTAAAGCAGTGAACATTCCCGCAGATCAACAGGTTCTACACATTCTTAATCAGGAATTCATTATAGACGGCCAAGAAGATGTGCGCGAACCAATTGCTATGAGCGGAATACGACTTGAAGTAAAAGTACATATCGTTACAGGTGCCGTATCAGCTGTACAAAATATTATGAAATGTGTGCGTCGCTGCGGTCTGGAGGTGTGCGATGTCGTATTGCAACCACTTGCATCAGCCATGGCAGTACTGTCGGAAGATGAAAAAGATCTGGGGGTGTGCTTGGTGGATATCGGCGGCGGTACTACAGACATTGCAGTATTTGCTCACGGTGCGATCCGCCATACAGCGGTAATCCCGATTGCCGGGGATCAAATCACCAACGATATTGCAATGGCATTACGTACACCTACAAAGGATGCTGAGGATATCAAGTGTCGTTATGGTTGCGCTCTAAGGGAAATGGCTGACCCACAAGAAATGGTGGAAGTATCTGGGGTAGGTGATCGCGGCACACGCCAGCTCTCCAGACAAACACTGGCAGAAGTAATTGAGCCACGGGTGGAGGAGCTTTATTTTCTCGTACAGGCCGAACTGCGTCATAGCGGTTTTGAGAAGTTGCTTTCTTCTGGAATTGTTATTACTGGCGGCAGCAGTTCCTTGCAAGGCATGGTTGAACTTGGTGAAGAGATATTCCACATGCCGGTTCGGATGGGGTTGCCTCTTTATCGTGGCAGCTTGGCAGAGGTTGTACGTACACCACGGTTTTCCACTGGAGTTGGTCTAATTATTGCTGGTATGGAACAGCTTCAGCATCATCAGCACGCTAGGCTACAGGGGAATTCATTCAAGCAGGTTTTTGAGAGAATGGGGAACTGGTTTCAGGGGAATTTTTAAGGTTAACCAAAATAATTAATTATACCATTCGGCAACATGCATGGAGACTGGTGACATTAATAATTAAGAGTTAGATGTATGAAATAAAAGTAATTATTGGTTTAATTTATAAAAGGAGAAACGTTATGTTCGAAATCATGGATACACAAAACCAGGAAGCAGTTATAAAAGTTATTGGTATCGGCGGCTGTGGTGGTAATGCAGTGGACCACATGATCCAGAACGGGGTGCAAGGTGTTGAGTTCATTAGTGCCAATACTGATGCACAAGCGTTAAAGCGTAATCAAGCCCGCATCCTGTTGCAATTGGGATCTACTATTACTAAGGGGTTAGGTGCGGGAGCAGATCCTGAAGTCGGGCGCGAGGCTGCACTGGAAGATCGTGATCGTATTGCTGAGTTGATTGAGGGTGCAGACATGCTGTTTATCACTGCTGGCTTGGGGGGTGGTACCGGTACTGGTGCTGCACCAGTGGTAGCGCAGGTAGCAAAGGAAATGGGCGTTCTAACCGTGGCAGTTGTGACAAAGCCGTTCGCATTTGAGGGCAGGCGCCTGAAAGCAGCACAGTCCGGACTGGAAGAATTGTCACAGCATGTGGATTCGTTAATCGTGATTCCGAATGATAAACTGATGTTAGTCTTGGGGGATGATGTCAGCATGCTAGATGCATTCAAGGCAGCAAACAACATACTCTATGGCGCAGTTGCAGGGATTTCAGAGGTCATCAACTGCCCAGGACTTGTTAATGTAGATTTTGCTGATGTTAAAACCGTGATGTCGGAAATGGGTATGGCCATGATGGGATCTGCATTTTCCACAGGGGTAGATCGTGCGCGCCTGTCGGCAGAACAAGCAGTTGCAAGTCCTCTGCTGGAGGATGTGAATCTCTCAGGCGCACGTGGTGTGTTGGTAAACATTACTGCCAGTTCAGGACTGAAAATGCGCGAAGTCCACGAGGTGATGAATACAATTAAGGATTTTACCGCTGAAGATGCCACCGTGATTATTGGTACTGTGATCGAAGAAGACATGCAAAACGACTTACGTGTCACAGTAGTGGCAACTGGGCTTGGTGGATTGGTCAATAGTTCTCAGCCTCGGCCATTAAGTGTTATTCATACTCGTACCGGAACTGACAACGCTTTGTCAGAGGATACGGTGAATTGGAGGGAACTCGAGATTCCTGCTGTAAGTCGTACGAACAGACGTGATGCAACAGTGGAAGCAATGAAACAATCTGGCGTGGAGACGCTGGATATCCCGGCATTCTTAAGGAGGCAGGCCGACTAAAAAAACGTAAGTTGTTGGTTAGGCAAGTCTTTGAATATACATGAGACAGATTTTTCATCATCCAACAACTAAATTTTCAAAATTATACGGTACGACATTATTTTTTTTCTATGCGATAAGTCGGTTAATGCCCCCCATATAAGGTCGCAAGACTTTGGGAATAGAAACGCTGCCATCCGCATTTTGGTAGTTTTCTAAAACTGCTACTAAACAACGTCCTACTGCCAGACCAGAGCCATTTAGGGTATGTAACAGTTCCGGTTTGCCATTCTCATTACGAAAGCGTGCTTGCATGCGTCGTGCCTGGAATGCTTCACAATTACTACACGAAGAAATTTCTCGATAGGTGTTTTGTGCGGGTAGCCAGACCTCAATGTCGTAAGTCTTAGCTGCGGAAAATCCTATCTCACCTGTACATAACACCACCACTCGATAAGGTAATTCTAGTTTTTGCAGAATTTTTTCAGCATGACCAACAAGCTGCTCCAGCGCCTCGTAGGATTTCTGTGGATGAACGATTTGTACAAGTTCTACCTTGTCGAACTGATGCTGACGGATCATACCGTGCGTATCTTTGCCATAGTTTCCTGCTTCAGAACGAAAGCATGGAGTAAGTGTAGTAAGCTTGATGGGCAGGGATTCCAAAGAAACGATTTCATTGCGCACGGTGTTAGTGAGCGGAACTTCTGAAGTAGGAATTAAATACCAATTTTCTTCTTGCAACGAGGGCGAGTCTACATCATGAATTTTTCCTTGCAATTCTTGGGCAGTCATACCTTCTTCTTTCCCGTACCTTTCTCGATGAATCTTAAATAAATCTCCTTCAAATTTCGGCAATTGTCCAGTACCATACAAACTCTTTGCGTTGACGAGATAAGGCACATTAGTTTCGGTGTAACCATGTTTCTGCGTATGTGTATCTAACATGAACTGTGCTAGCGCACGATGTAATCGAGCAAGTCCACCTTTCATTATACTGAACCGCGCGCCGCTGAGTTTCGTGGCAGTTTTGAAATCTAATAATCCCAGACCTTCACCGATACTTACATGATCCTTTACTGAAAAACTAAGCGAATCCGACGTCTTTCCAGTTCCCCAGCGTCGTATTTCCTCATTTTTGCCTTCTTTTGGAACAGTGCTATGCGGCAGATTTGGTACCACCTCCAGAAACTGCTGTAATTTACTCTCAATTTTGCCTAGGCTTATCTTAGCTAGACTTAGCTGGTCATGTATTACCAGCATTTGATGCAAAAAATCTCCAATCTCTTTATCATCTATACCATGCCCAGCTACACGAAGCTGGCCAATCATGCCTGAAATATTATTTCTATTTTCTTCTAGTTTCTGTGTATTCGTCCGTATAGATCCGCGTTCTTCCACCAATTTTTGAAAGTACGTCATATCCAGTGAAAATCCACGCGTTAAAAGTCTTTTGCAGACATTTTCTAGATCAGTACGTAACAGATGAATATCTAACATACAAATTCCAAAATAGCGTGCGTTTTATTCATGGTTTGGAGCGCACAGCCTACCTTTAGCTTACAAGTCTTTCTTTGCCTTTTTGTCTAGTTCGCGTAAATGTGCCAGTTTTTCAGATATCTTTTTTTCGAGTCCACGTGTTGTCGGCTGATACAATTTTACGTCTGGCATATCGTTGGGAAAATAGTTCTCCCCAGCGGCGTAGGCTTCTATCTCATCATGGGCGTAGCGATATTCGTGTCCAATACCTAGCTCTTTCATCAGCTTGGTAGGTGCATTGCGCAAATGTTTGGGTACAGGGCGTGACTTGTCGTTGCTGATAAGAGACCGAGCTTTATTATACGCGAGGTAAGAAGAATTGCTCTTTGGTGCACAGGCTAGATATAGTACCGCCTCTGCAAGTGCCAGCTCGCCTTCGGGGCTACCCAGGCGCTCGAAAACCTCGCAGGCGCTCAGTGTTATCTGTAACGCACGCGGATCGGCCAGACCAATGTCTTCCGTTGCTGCACGGATTAACCGTCGCCCTATGTAAAGCGGGTCAGTACCACCGTCAAGCATACGGCACATCCAGTAAAGTGCGGCATCTGGATCAGAACCGCGCACCGATTTATGCAGTGCAGATATCTGGTCATAAAATTCATCTCCACCCTTGTCGAAACGGTGTGAGTTGTAAGAAAGTGCATTGCGGACATAATCTGCGCTAATGTCTACAATCTTCTCAGTTTCCGCAGTAATTTTTGTTTGCTCCAGTAAATTGAGTAAACGTCGTGCATCGCCGTCAGCAAATCCAATTAGCAGGCGTTTCGCATCATTGGATAAACTCAATCCAAGCAATGCATGATTCACCGCTCGATCAAATAGAATAGCAAGTTCGTCTTCTGACAATGTTTTAAGTACATAAACATGGGCACGCGACAGCAGTGCGCTGTTGACTTCAAATGAAGGATTTTCGGTAGTGGCGCCAATGAATGTTACTAATCCTTTTTCCACATAAGGCAAGAATGCGTCCTGCTGTGACTTGTTGAAACGATGCACCTCATCCACGAACAAAATGGTGTGCCGGCTCGATTGCTGCAGCGTCACCTGCGCTACTTCTATTGCATCACGGATATCCTTAACTCCAGAAAGAACTGCTGGAAGTGCTATGAACTTAGCATCAAATGCTAGTGCCATGAGTCGTGCCAATGTGGTTTTGCCGGTACCGGGAGGCCCCCAAAGGATCATTGAATGGGGTTTGCCGGATTTAAACGCGATATTTAAAGGCTTGCCTGCACCAAGTAAATGAGCCTGACCGATAACATCTTCCAATTTTTGTGGACGTAATTGTTCCGCAAGTGGTGCAGAAGGCTCATGTTTTCCGAACAAGTCAGTCACTAATTACATCCGAATTCATGGGGGGGGTAAATTTGAACGTCTCAGGCGCTAGCTTGGGATTTTTCTCCAACCTGGAAAATGTAATGACCGTGGTTTGACCAAAATTATCTTTCACTACAACTGCCTTCAAAATACCTGTTGGTGTAAATCCCAAACGTATCAACTCAAACGAACCCTCTTTTATCTTGGGTTTAGCCTCCAGCCATTCCAGTTCTCCCTGCAATCCGGTTTCACTCAGGTCGAAATTTAATTCGATAGTATTATCACCTGCGAGCAGTGCAGCTGGGCTGCTACCGATGGCTTTATCAAGTTTTCGCACTGTAACTTGGTTCAGATCGCGGTCGTAAAACCATACTTTCGTGCCATCTCCGATAATTAGTTGTTCATATGGTTTTTCGTAAACCCATCTAAATTTTCCAGGACGCTCGAATTGCATCGTGCCACTTGATTCTTGTATTATGCGCGAGTTTTTATCTAGCAAAATTTGAGAAAATGTGGCACGGGCTACGCGTGTGTCTTTAATAAAAGATTTTAAACTGTTCATGGCGCCAGCTAGTGCCATACATGGGAGAAATAAGAGAAATAGGAAAAAAAAGGTTCGTTCAAAGAAATTCATGATGTTTCCTAGTAGGGATCTTGACCATGGCTTACTCTGGAAAAAAATAAAACGCTTTCACCAGGGCGACTATTCATTCTGTTCTTGAACTAATATTTCTCTATTGCCATTACTTTGCATGGCAGAGACAAGTTTGTTGTGTTCCATCTTTTCAATCAACCGCGCTGCGCGATTATAACCAACGCGCAAATGTCTTTGTACAAGCGAGATCGAGGCACGACGAGATCTCATCACAACTGCGACTGCTTCTTTGTAGAGCGGGTCAAACTCATCACCTTCCTGCACAGCTACACCGCCATTCTCACTTTCTCTGCCCTCTTCTTCGAACAAAGTGAGCACGCCATCTACAAAGTGTGGTTCACCGTTAATCTTAAGGTGTTCGACTACCCGGTGTACTTCCTGATCAGAAACAAAAGCACCGTGTATTCGTTGTGGGTAGCCGCTTCCAGGGGGAAGATAAAGCATATCGCCTTGTCCTAGCAACGTTTCAGCACCCATCTGGTCGAGGATGGTACGTGAATCTATCTTGCTCGATACCTGAAATGCTATCCGTGTCGGAATATTGGCTTTAATAAGACCAGTAATAACATCTACTGAAGGTCGTTGAGTAGCGAGCAGCAAATGCACCCCTGCTGCCCGAGCTTTCTGAGCAAGTCTGGTAATTAATTCTTCTACTTTCTTACCTACCACCATCATCAAGTCTGCTAGTTCGTCGATGACAACCACAATCAGCGGCATTTCTTCTAGTGGTTCTGGCGTATCAGGTGTCAAGCTTAACGGATTAGTGAGCGGATCCTCATTTTTGATTGCATCATGGATTTTTTGGTTATAACCGCCTATATTACGTACGCCTAACAACGACATTAGCTTATAACGTCTTTCCATTTCCGCTACACACCATCGCAATGCATTTGCTGCCTGTCGCATATCAGTTACCACTGGTACTAGTAAGTGTGGAATACCTTCATACACAGAGAGCTCCAGCATTTTCGGGTCAACTAGAATTAGGCGTACCTGCTCAGGCGTGGCCTTGTAGATGATACTTAGAATCATGGCGTTTATAGCTACCGATTTGCCTGATCCAGTTGTTCCTGCTACAAGTACGTGTGGCATTTTTACCAGGTCAGCTACTACTGGATGTCCACCTATGTCTTTTCCCAACGCAATAGTTAATGGCGAAGTCATATCGGCATAGGCCTGCGAACTAAAGATCTCAGATAGCCGTACTACCTGTCGCTTGGGATTGGGAATTTCCAGCCCCATGCTTGTTTTACCGGGAATGATTTCGACTACACGTATACTGGCTACCGTCAGTGCTCGTGCTAGGTCTTTTACTAGATTGAGAATCTGGTTGCCTTTCACTCCTACGGCGGGTTCAATTTCATAGCGGGTAATAACTGGGCCAGGATAGGCAGCCACTACTTTAACTTCCACGCCGAAATCGATTAGCTTGCGCTCAATTAGGCGCGAGGTAAATTCGAGTGTGTCAGTTGACAGTACTTCTACATCTTTTTCCGGTTCATCCAATAAGTGCAGAGGCGGCAAGGGTGAATCGGGCAGATCAAAGAACAATGGAGCTTGTTTTTCCTTGATTACACGTGGTGATTTGAGAATTGTGCTGACGGGTGGTTCGATATGTAGTGGCGGATGATCCTCGAACCGTTTTTTCTCGACTTCGACCAATTCCTCACGCTTAATCATCGAAGCTGTACCCATGCGCCGATCTTGTCGAGCTTGCCAATGTTGCTTAATACCTAAATAGCAATCTTCAATTATACTTCCTAATTTCTCAACGAGACGCACCCATGAAAGTCCGGTGAATAAGCTGAAACCGATAGCAATCAATATTAGTAACGCAAGAGTCGATCCGGTAAAACCTAGTGCCTGTGATAGATTCTTGACGATCATGTTACCCAACAACCCACCAGGTGCTTGGGGTAGGAGTACGTTAGGCATATACAGCCGTAGTGCTTCAAGTCCACTGCTCGAAACAAGAAACGCAACAAACCCAGCAGCTGAAACAAACAATGGGCGCCGGTCAAATATTCCCACGGTATCAATACGACGATAACCCCACGATACAAGGTAGACGAAAAACAACACCCACAACCATGCTGAAACGCCAAATAAATACAGAAGAAAATCAGCTAGCCACGCTCCTATATGTCCACCGGGGTTGTGTACCAGATTGTCACCGCTAGCATGTGACCAACTTGGATCAGTACGATCATAGCCATAAAATATCAGTACCAGATATAGCGCTACGCCCAGTAACGCGAGCGAGCTGGATTCACGCAGCAGCCTTATGATCCTCGGTGGAAGGGGATTTGGCCCCAGTTTTTTGGCCATCGACTTATTGACGAGACTCATGAGTAGTATCGAGGGAAGATGAGCGCTGATTATATAGGGCTGTTGACCACAAAAATAAGCTCTATTTCTGGAGCTTATTTAGTTTAAAGGGAACTGATTCTCGGTTTTTTAGACATGTGTACTGTGGGTATGAGCACGTCCTATCTCCTGCGCGTATACTTCAAGCTTGTGGTGTAGCACGATGCTTTTTCTTTTGATGCTTATATACTCGCCGTCAACTAGATCTCGCATCACGCGGGTAACCATTTCGCGCGATGCGCCAACCATCCTTGCAATGTCCTGGTGGGTAAGCTTGTCGTCAATTACCAATGTATCCTCCTGCTTCTCTGAGAATTCTAACAATGCCTGAGCTACTCTGCCATATACATTGACGAGGGCCAGACTTTCTATTTTCCTGTCTGCCTCGCGTAGCTTTTGCACTAGACCAAGCATGATTTGCAATGACAAGGCTGGACTTGTGGCCAGACAATTCCTAAAATCATTTTTTTTAATTATCATAAGTTCGCAAGGCCCGCGCGTAACAATGTCTGCAGAACGTGGGTGGTCATCAATTAAAGCCATTTCGCCAAAAATATCTCCCTGTTCCAACATTGATAAAATTACTTCCTTGCCATCGATATCGACGATGCTAACCTTGACGTTTCCGGAATGAATTATGTAAAGAGAATCCGCTTTATCTCCAGCAGAAAGGATGAACGTATTTTTTGGATAATCTCGCGTATTCACCACATTTGCTAATAACTTGATTAGATCAGGCGATAGCGAGGAAAAAAGCGGAACATCACGTAATGCTACGGATATATGTTCTTTGGTTAACTTTTCCATTTGAATAATTTCTCCATTTGATTGATGTGGTCAGCACAGTTTGTCTTTTCTGCCATATCTCTATACAAATTTAGAAACCTAAGCTTAATTCTCATTCTACCACTCTGCTAGAAAATGCAAACATTGTTCTATACATAATGGCCGCGCAGTTTTTCATCTAATACTTCGATCCAATGTTTAATTGTCGACGATGTACCGCTTTGTAGATGTACGAGGCAACCGATATTTGCAGTAACGATCTGAGAGGGGCTACTAGATTCTAGTTCTACTATTTTATTTCTCAGCAGTTGTTTAGACAATTGTGGTTGCAGGATTGAATAAGTCCCCGCTGAACCACAACAAAGATGAGCATCCTGAACAAAAGTTAAGTCAAACCCTGCAGTTGTAAGAATCTTTTCTACAGTCCCATGGATTTGTAGTCCATGTTGTAGAGTACAGGGAGAATGGAAAGATAGTTTTGATTTCTTAGTACTGAGCATCGAGTTATTTAAGAGGGGGGTGAGCTTCTTAGTTTCAACTTCTAGAATTTCACTAATGTCTTTGGTCAGCTCCGAAATGCGCGCTGCTTTTTCCGCATAGGTATGATCATGGCTCAACAAAGATCCATAGTCTTTCACAGTTACGCCACAGCCACTTGCGGTCATTGCAATAGCTTCAACTCCCTGGTCTATCCCATTCTCAATATGTGGCCACCAGGCATCTACATTGCGGCGCATATAATTCAATCCTTCCTGCTGGGCACTTAGATGGTAAGAAACTGCACCGCAGCAACCTGCATTCTCTGCTTTGATAAGTGAAATACCAAGCTTGTCCAGGATTCGTGCAGCAGCAGCGTTAATATTGGGCGCCATTGCTGGTTGCACACAACCATCGAGTACCAGCATCTTGCGTGTGTGCCGTGCTGAGGGCCATGTTCCCGCGTCTCTGGCTTTAGATGGAACTGAGTCTTTGATTCTTTTTGGAAGCAATGGCCGGACAATCTGTCCCAGTTTGAGCAGCGATGCGAAAAGACTAGGGTTGGGCAATACTTGGCGCAATGTGTACCTTATGATACCAGCCGTTAAACTACGCCCAACCTGCTTTTCGACAATATTACGGCATATATCTACTAATCTACCGTAGCGTACTCCAGATGGACAAACAGTTTCACAGGCTCGGCAGGTGAGGCAACGGTCCAAGTGCAATTGAGTTTTTTGGGTAGTCGCCTGTCCTTCTAGCACTTGTTTCATAAGATAAATGCGTCCACGCGGACTATCTAGTTCATCATCTAGCAACTGATAAGTTGGACAAGTAGCTAAGCAGAAGCCGCAGTGAACACAAGTCCGAAGTATGGTATCTGCTTCCTTCCCTTCAAGGGAGTCTTTGATAAAATCGGCGAGATTGGTTTGCATTTCTTACAGTTCCCGATACATTCGACTAGGATTAAGTATACCCACCGGATCAAATTTTTCCTTTATGCGTCGGTAGATCTCTATCATCTCTGACCCAGGAGGATGAAATACGGAAACAGACTGTTTGTTATTACGGAATAGCGTAGCGTTGCCACCTACGGAGCTTGTTGCTGACCGAACAGTATTTGCATCTATATCCATATTTTCACCACAGATAAACCAACGCAGCGCCCCCCCCCACTCGATCAATTGCTGTCCAGGTAATTGTAGTGGCGGTATGCTAGATTTTACGGACAAACGCCATAGTGATTTATCAGACCGAAAAAATGTGTGGGTTTGTTCGCGTATTGAATCCCAGAAACCCAACCCATCAGATATCTCTTCACCACCTAGTTTAGTATAAGCCGCACGTACTGCAGACTCAGCACCCGAAAGTCTCAATGTTAGTTTATTATCATAAAAACAAGTTGCGGAGATTGGCAGTGGTTTCCCGGCCCATTGATTCATTTTTTCAATGGCTGTAGCTTCTTCCATTTGCATGCGTAATGTCAGTTCAATGGGTGGTAACGGAAGAACCTTGAGAGAAATCTCTAGCAGCAATCCAAGTGTTCCCATTGAGCCTGTCATCAAACGAGAAATATCATAGCCCGCGACATTCTTCATTACTTGTCCGCCAAAATGCAGATCGTTTCCCTTGCCGTCGAGCATGCGTACTCCTAGTACAAAATCTCGGATCGCACCAACAAATGCCCGGCGCGGGCCAGACAATCCACTAGCAACACAGCCGCCGAGTGTGGCGCCAGGCCCAAAATGTGGTGGTTCGAATCCCAGCATTTGATTGTGCATCCGTAATTCAGCTTCAAGATTTGCTAGAGGAGTGCCAGTACGAGCAGTCATCACTAGCTCAGTTGGATCGTAATCAACGATACCGGTATAAGACGTAACACCAAGAATGTCGCTACTGTTCTCATTAATGTTGTTACCATAAAAGTCTTTACTACCTCCGCCGCGTATGCGCAATGGTGTTTTATGCTTGGCTGCTACGCGAATGGTATTGGTGCACTGGTCGATGATGTCTTTCATGGATTTTATTATGAAGCTTGTTTCAGTTGGTTCGGCCAATTGTTCAAAACCTAGGCAAATCTGGAAACTTTTCTTCATTCCGATGTACATGCATCGCACCGTGTTCTGCGCAGCGACGCAAAGTTGGTACAGCCTTCCCGGGATTTAATAATCCATCAGGATCGAATGCCGCTTTTACTGCGTGAAATATTTCCAGCTCCCCTGTTTTAAACTGCGAGCACATTTGATTGATCTTCTCTATGCCGACACCATGTTCACCGGTAATAGTTCCGCCGACTTGAATGCACATCTCGAGTATTTTTGCTCCAAATTCTTCGGTTTTTTTTAATTCTCCTGGCTGGTTAGCATCGTATAGGATTAATGGATGTAAATTGCCATCACCTGCGTGAAATACGTTCATACAGCGTAGGCCATACTCTATAGAAAGTTTTTCGATGCCACCTAATACACGCGCAAGATGCTTGCGTGGAATAGTACCATCCATACAGTAATAATCAGGTGAAACACGTCCGGCTGCGGGAAACGCAGCCTTACGCCCAGCCCAGAATTTAAGACGTTCAGTTTCGTTATTAGATGTTCTAATATCTATCGCATTACTCTTCTTCATAATTTCATTAATACGTTGGATTTCATCCATCACTTCCTCCGTTGTGCCGTCGGATTCACACAACAGAATTGCCTCTGCCTCAAGGTTATAGCCCGCATGGACATACTTCTCTACTGCGTGAGTAGCAATCTTGTCCATCATTTCCATGCCGGCGGGAATAATGCCTGCTCCGATTACATTAGCCACTGCATCGCATGCCTTTCGAATATCATCAAAGGCCGCCATGACTACCTGGGCTTTTTCCGGTTTGGGAATAAGTTTTACTGTAATTTCGGTAACGATACCTAGCATACCCTCACTGCCGGTCATAAGTGCCAATAAATCGTAGCCAGGAGTATCCAGGCAGGTACCGCCAATTTCAAGACATTTACCCTCAATAGTCATTACTCGCAGTTTGAGAATATTGTGCACCGTAAGTCCGTATTTAAGACAGTGCACACCTCCTGCATTTTCAGCTACATTTCCGCCAATGGAACAAGCAATTTGTGAAGAGGGATCAGGTGCGTAATATAGACCATATGTCGCCACAGCTTCGCTAATGGCAAGGTTACGCACTCCTGGTTGCACTCGCGCAGTGCGTGCAACCGAATCGATCTCAAGTATTCGCTTCAATTTGGCAAGCGATAATAAAATGCCCTTCGAATGGGGTAGCGCGCCACCAGATAACCCAGTTCCTGCACCTCGCGCAACAACAGGAGTTTTTGATGCATAACAAACCCGCAGAATCCTTATAACCTCTTCTTCAGTTCGTGGCAGTACCACGATCATTGGCGTTTGCCGATAAGCTGACAAGCCATCACACTCATATGGCCTTAGATCTTCAGTTTCATACAGCACCAAATCAGGTGGCAAGAAAATACGCAGATTATTGACGAGTTCGAGTGGGCGCATAGATTTAGGTTTTCTGAATTTCGTGGTTCGCTAATTTTTCCAGAGCTCGAATTATTACTGAACTATCAAATTTGGCATCACCTTGGGCGATGCAGGCATTGAACAATTCCTGGGTGGCCGCAGTATTAGGCAAATTTATTCCCAGTACATGTGCATTGGAGAGCGCAATATTTAAGTCCTTCTGATGTAGTTCGACACGAAACCCTGGATTAAATTCACGCTTGATCATACGCTCGCCATGAATTTCCAAAACACGCGATGAAGCAAAACTACCTTTTAGAGCCTGGCGTACTTTGTTGGGGTTGACGCCGGCCTTAGACGCGAGCAACAGTGCTTCACCTACCGCCTCGATGGTAAGTGCAACGATAATCTGGTTTGCAATCTTGCAGATCTGACCGGCGCCATTGTCGCCAACTAAGGTAATTCTCTTGCCCATTAATTCAAGAATAGGTTTTACTTTTTCAAACACCTGTTTTTGGGCGCCCACCATGATCGTAAGCGTGGCACTTTTTGCTCCTATATCTCCTCCCGATACCGGAGCGTCTACATAATAACAACCGAGATGGTTGATGCTGACGGCGAATTTCCTGGTTTCAATGGGAGAAATTGAGCTCATGTCTATCACGATCTTGCGTTGGGTCAACCCTTGTGCTACACCGTTTTCACCAAATAGTACTTTTCCTACATCAGGTGTATCCGGCAACATGGTGATGATGATATCGGCATTCTGTGCCACTTGTCTGGCGGAGGAAGAAACCTTTCCACCTTGTTCGATTAAGTTTCCAGGCACACCACTTCTAGAATGGAGGAATAACGAATGTCCACCCTTAATAAGATTCTCAGCCATAGGCTTTCCCATAATACCGAGACCGATAAAGCCAATGTTTTCCATAATTTTACTCTTAATAAAATACAACGCTTACTACCACTACTACCTACACTCCGTTCAGAGCATTCTCTAGTGTAAACTTTATTGACATCTATTATTCTTCAGAAAATGCTGTAATCATAAAAGGCAGGATTAATAATTTCAGGCCATGCCTAACAACCTTTCTTTTAAGAACATTAGCTGGCTACTGGGGTCTATAACCATGGTGTTGGCGCCTCATTTGCTGAGGTTGCCACCATGGGTATCACTGTTATGTGTTGCAGTAGTAATGTGGCGGCTTTATATCGCTTGGCATAGCCTCCATTTGCCACCTCGTTGGCTACTGTTAATGTTGTCTTTCATAGTAGTTGGCGGGACCTTCCTTACTTACGGTACGATTCTCGGGCGTGACTCCGGTGTTACCCTTCTAGTCCTCCTAACTGCCATGAAGTTAATGGAAATATACAGTCAACGCGATGCGATGATAGTGGTATTCCTCGGCTATTTTATCGTAATCACCAATTTTCTTTATTCCCAAACTATTCTAACCGCCCTATACATGCTACTTGCAGTTCTAGTGATTACTGCCACACTGATTGGTCTTAACCACATATCAGAACGCCAGAAAACCATTGTGCAGATTCGGTTTGCGAGTGTATTGCTGGTACAGTCGATACCGCTGATGCTTATTCTGTTCGTATTCTTCCCGCGTGTACAAGGCCCGTTGTGGGGATTGCCACAAGATGCCTATTCTGGCATATCTGGCCTGTCTAATACCATGACACCAGGAAGCATTAGCCAGCTTATTTTGTCAGATGAAGTAGCGTTTCGGGTTAATTTCGAAGGGGTGATTCCAAAGCCTGACCAACTCTATTGGCGCGGCCCTGTTTTCTGGTATTTTAATGGCAAGGACTGGTTGCCCGGAAAGAAAACTCCTCGTGGCTTCTTTAAATACGAGAGACTAGAAAATCGAGTGCAATATACAGTTACACTGGAGCCCCACAACAATCACTGGCTGTTCGCGCTGGACATGCCAGCGATGCTTCCCCCAGAAAGTACTGGATCAAACGATTACCAAGTACTGTCTCGCACACCGGTGAGGAGTCGGATGCGTTACAAAATGACGTCTTATCTGAGCTATACAGTTGGCTTGGATGCAGATGAAAAAGAGTTATACCGCGCATTGCAGTTACCTCCCGATACTAATATTGGCGGCAATAAGCGAGCAAGGGCGCTGGCTGCATCGTGGCGGCAGGATATCGATAGTGATGAGGCAATCATGCGAAAAGCGCTTTCCATGTTCCGTAACCAGAAATTTTATTACACATTGCTACCGCCATTACTGGGGGACAATCAAGTGGACGAATTTCTGTTCGATACCCTCCAAGGATTCTGCGAACATTATTCTTCCAGTTTTGTGTTTTTAATGCGCTCAGCAGGGGTACCGGCGCGAGTGGTTACCGGCTATCTGGGCGGAGAAATCAACTTGATAGGTAATTACATGATTGTACGTCAATCTGATGCTCATGCTTGGGCCGAAGTATGGCTGAAAGATCGCGGTTGGGTAAGAGTAGATCCAACTGCATCGGTTTCGCCAGAACGGATAAATTCTGGCATTGCTACCGTAGTGTCGTACTTTGACCAGCTACCTATGATGGTGCGTACTGAGTTTGAATGGCTGCGTAGTATGCGCATGTCGATGGATGCAATTACAAACAGCTGGAATCAATGGATTCTGGGATACAACCCAAAGCGACAAGTGGAATTTCTGTCTCGCGTCGGAATGAAAGCACCGGATTGGACAAGCATGACTATCGCTCTGATTACAGGTACCGGCATCCTTATGCTTATTCTTGTCGCCACCATGTTGTTGCAGTTACGTAATCACACCGATCCGGTACAAGTGGCCTATCTTAAATTCTGCGACAAATTGGCCAAAAAGGGTATACTGCGCAAACCATACGAAGGTGCTCGTGATTATGCAAAAAGACTAGCTGGGCTCAGACCAGATATCTCACAAACTACGAATGCAATCAGCGAGCTTTATATTGCACTTCGTTATGGAACACTCGAGAAAAAAGAAGCTGTGCAAGAATTACAGCGACGGGTGGTAGAATTTAGAGCATGATTGAGAGCTTGAGTAATCAGCTTAGATGTGAAGAATACTTTAACATGATCATATCTGAGTAGTGCAATTGATACCATTGTTAGTTCAGTACCGCCAAGTAAATCGTTAGTTTTAGAAAAAATCTGTGAGAGGAGTATAGAGTAGTAACTCTCCAGTGGTACGACTACTCTATTGACCGCAACGCATCAAACTTGCTTAGTCACTATTGGGTATCTGGAAGGGACCTGAGCAAGAACGTCACAATGTTTGGCTTGTAGGCCCCAGGGAATTGTAATTCTTTTTGCGGATAGATTATTTCCGCTACACTAGCTTCACCGAAACAATCGGGTCAATTCCACCCCAGGATCATTTGAGCGCATTAGAGCTTCTCCTACTAGAAATGCATTGACATGATGATCGCGCATCAAAGTTACATCAGCAGGTACGAGTATGCCGCTTTCAGTGATAACAATGTACCCTGTAGATACTTCGCTTCTGCCTGGCGGAATGACAGTAAAATTTCCTGGCTCTTCTTGACGAGAATCCTTTATGGTATTCGTTTCACAAAGAATCGGCTGTTCTGGTAATGAGTTCGTGCTTCCTGGTGGGATTTGACTGAGAAGATTCAGCGTAGTGTCTAGCTGTGTTTCAAATGTGTGTAGGTTGCGATTGTTGATACCCACTAACGGAGTGTTTAATTGAAGTGCAAGTGCCAACTCTGCACCATCGTGGACTTCCGCCAGGACTGCCATACCAAGAGAATGGGCCAGGGTTTCGAGTTTAAGCATTTGGGCAATTACTCTATCCATTTCCCCGTTTTTCTCTGTAAATAGAGGAGAGTTTAAGAAAATTGCGACGACAAGCAAAATGCAGTCTGCTCCCATAGCACGCGCCTCAAACACTTGATATTCATCAAGCATAAAATCCTTACGTAGTACTGGTAGATTGCAAGCGGCACGCGCCAGCCTCAAGTCTTCTGCACTACCTTGGAAGAACTGTTTGTCGGTCAGTACTGACAAGCAGGTTGCGCCATGTGACGCGTAGCTACCAGCGATGTCAGCAGGGTTGAAATGTTCTCGCAATAGGCCCCTGCTAGGGCTGGTCTTCTTAATCTCCGCGATGACTGCGGGTAATCCAGTGGCAATTTTATTACGGATAGCGCCAGTGAAATCCCGAGGTGGACCGGCAGCTTCAGCTTCTGCACTAATCACGACAAGAGGTTTCTTAGTTCTTGCAGCAGAAATTTCTTGTGTTTTCACGGTAAGGATTTTCTGCAGGATGTCAATCATCTACAAATTTTATCGAAAAATAGATAACTAAAAACGTTTTGAGTCGGACAGATCAAAGAGGATGGGCAAGTTTTACAAATTTTTCACTATGTGTTTGATATTATTTACTATAGGAACAAAGTTATATTTAAAAATAGATTTCAGTTTATCTTCATTCAGATAAAAAAACTAATAGTCGCGTGGTATCTACTAAGATCATTTTTCAACATCTTTTGATTCGTCAATTATCTTATTATCAAGCAGCATATCAACCCAGAAATTCATATCAAGATCTCTGATCTTTATAGAAAATTGGAAATAGGGTTTCTTTTTAACTTCAATATTATACTTACCGAGTGAAAGTGCTATGCAGATTTCACGGATACTTTCCAGTAAACCTAGACTAAGCGTTACATGGCCTTTGTTGTCAACGATACCAAAAGCTTACTATTTTCCTCTTTGTTCATGGCTTCTCCTTGCATTTTTTATGTCCTTTACGACTCAAGATTATTTTTTATTGGTAAATTTCACCAACTCTTGTAATTTTTTTCTAGCTGAGCCGTTTTTTACTGCTATACGGGCTTTTTCTACGCCTTGTTCCAGTGATTCTGTTACACCAGCAACATAAATCGCTGCGCCTGCATTAAGTAGCACTATATCCAGCGCTGTCCCGGGCTGATTATCTAGAACAGACAACAACATTTCTTTGGACTGTGTGCTATCCTGAGCTGTAATCGTTGCAATGTTGGTGGTTTTCATACCAAAATCCTCAGGTTTGATGGTGTATTCGGTCACTTTTCCGTGCCGAAGTTCTCCTACCCAAGTCTCACTAGCGATGGTGATTTCATCCAGTCCATCTTGGCCATGCACCACCATTACATGATGGCTATCCAAGCGCTGCAGCACGTGCGCCAATATTCCAACAAGTTCAGGGCTAAACACGCCTAACACCTGATTCTTTGCTCCAGCAGGATTGGTTAATGGTCCTAAGATGTTAAACAGGGTGCGTACTCCTAGCTCACGACGTACCGGTGTTACATGTTTCATGGCGCTATGGAAATTGGGGGCAAACATAAAACCTACACCTATTTCGTTGATGGCTTGAGCCACTTGTTGCGATGTTTGATTAAGATTGACACCCAGGGTTTCAAGCACATCAGCGCTTCCTGATTTACTGGAAACAGCGCGTCCTCCATGCTTAGCAATACGAGCTCCGGCAGCTGCCGCTACAAATGCTGCAGCGGTAGAAATATTGAAAGTATGCGCAGTATCGCCACCAGTGCCACAAGTATCCACCAGACTCTGGAGATCAGTGACACTTACCTTCGTAACAAATTCGCGCATCGCCTGTGCAGCTGCAACGATTTCCCCAATGGTCTCCTTTTTAACTCGTAATCCACTGATTATGGCGGCCATGAGTACAGGCGACATTACTCCCTCCATGATCTGACGTATGAGCGAGAGCATTTCATCATGAAAAATTTCGCGGTGTTCGATTACGCGAGTAAGCGCTTCTTGCGGTTTCATGATGTAATCTTTTTGTTGTTTACCCACCATCTTTTTCACTGTTGCTACTTACTGGGTAAGAAAGTTCCCAAGTAATTTGTGTCCGTGTTCGGTCAGGATGGACTCTGGGTGAAACTGTACACCCTGAACCGCCAGTGTCTTGTGACGTACACCCATGATTTCACCGTCTTCGGTCCATGCAGTTATTTCCAGGAAATCTGGCAGACTTTCGTGTTCGATGACAAGAGAATGATAGCGTGTGGCAGTGAATGGATTTGGCAAGCCGCGAAACACACCAGTGCCATTATGAGAAATCAGTGCGGTTTTTCCGTGCATGAGTTGCTTGGCGTGGATAATTTTTCCGTCGAATGCTTGCCCTATACTTTGGTGGCCTAGACATACCCCTAAAATGGGAACCTGGTTACAACAGCGCTTAATTAACGGTATTGACACACCTGCTTCCTTGGGCGTACAGGGGCCAGGGGAAATCACGATAAACGAGGGCCCCA